>Ga0123355_10017672_pt1 | contig 11281 bp, 7 predicted proteins | sample TergutEmb28metaG_3_FD_89872 | JGI IMG/M metagenome (GOLD analysis project Ga0123355, IMG submission 89872) | Embiratermes neotenicus P1 segment gut microbial communities from Petit-Saut dam, French Guiana - Emb289 P1 | ecosystem: Host-associated > Arthropoda: Insects > Digestive system > Gut ...
CAAAAAAGTTCAGACTGTTTGACGCAGTTCTGGCTTCCGTATGTGTAATCTTGGTAGTAGAGTCTGCCGCTCCAACAGCGGCAATCGGAAACAGCCAATATTTTTGGTGGATACTTTTATTTATAGCTTTTTTTATCCCTTACGGGTTTGTAACAGCGGAACTGGGCGCTGCCTATCGTGATAAAGGCGGTCTTTTTGATTGGGTCAAGCGTGCTTTTGGAAGAAAACATGGCAGCAGAGTGGCATGGTACTATTGGATTCAATTTGTCTTTTGGCTGGCTTCCCTTGCGGTATTATTTACAGAAGTCATAAGTCAGCTCATCGGCACTCAGGTTCCCGTATGGCTCGCTGTTGTAATACAGTTAGGTTTAATTTGGTTTATGTGTATCGAGAGTCTTTTGCCTATTTCGTTTAACAAAATACTGATAAATCTCGGCACATACGCAAAAGTTATACTTATGCTGGGGCTTGGCGTTTTAGGTTTGTACTGCGGTATTATTTACGGGTTTGCAAATCCGATAACTTCCGCAAGGGATTTATTACCGGGTATCGTTGGAGTGCCTTTTATAGCGGTTATAATCTTTAATTTTAAAGGTTTTGAAGTAGTAGCCGCTTTCACAGGCGACATGGAAAACCCCAAAAAGCAAATTCCTAAAGCACTGCTTTTGGGCGGAATCTTGATTTCGTTCTTTTATATTTTTGCGGCTTTTGGAATCAGCGCAGCTATTCCTGTGGCGGAACTTACCACATACGGCGGTTTAGTGGACAGTTTTATTCATTTTTTTAATGTACTTGGGCTTCCCGGCCATATTTTGGTTCCTGTTGCCGGAATACTGTTTCTTTTTACTTTGTTCATAAACGTATTGTCCTGGGCATTAGGCGTAAATTATGTGGCTTCCCATGCGGCTGAACAACAGGCAATGCCGAAAATTTTCGGCAAGCGCAACAAAGACGGCGCTCCGCTTGGTGCGTCAATTCTTAACGGCGTAATAGCCAGCCTGATGGTTATCGCGGTTCCGTTTATTCCGAATCCTGATATATTTTGGGGATTCTTTGCACTTCAGATTATTACTCTGATTATGGCATATATGTTTATGTTCCCGGCATTTAAGAAACTGCGCAAAATTGATCCCGATGCCGAGCGCCCCTTCAGAGCTCCCGGCGGACAGATAATGATAAATCTGATAACTTATGTTCCTGTCGTCATGCTGAGTCTGTCAGCGATATTTTCCATGATTTATCCGCTTGATGACGGCTCATGGTATTTTGACAGTATGCTGGTAATAGGCACTGTAGCGGCTATCCTTGTCGGAGAAATCATAGTGTTTACAACCGGGAAAAACAAAAACCGGCTTTAAACAGGCAAAGGTTCAATAGAGTTGTTCGGCAATCAATCCTAACCGAAGGTTTGCGGTTGCCGAACAGTCCACTACTTGCGTGAAATATCAAAACCTAATGAAAGCCCTAATGGGATGTTAGCGGCTAACAATAAGCCAAATCCTAAAACAGTTTGGTGTGAGAAAAACGCCCAATAAACTGCGGCGGCAAGAACCGGCAAAAACAAAATAAAAGGAACGCATAAAGCAGCTTTGTACCATCTAAAATCGTTTATCATCAGATTGATAAAAAACGGAATACCAACCGCTAAAGCTGTCCATAAAAGCGGTACGACAACAAGCAGAATAGGATCGTTTGTTGGACTCCAGGTTAAAGCTCTTAATAATCCAATGGGAAAAAGCCACAGAAGGGCGAAATTCGCAAAATCAAACCCGTCAGAAAATCCTTTTAACAATTGTATTACAAAATACAAAATCAGCGGAATCAAAACAGGAAGGCTTACAAGATCGATAAAACCATACATAAACCTTTGGAAATCAAAACCGCCCGGATTAACCAAATGACCCGCAAAAGCCTGGATTACAGCAAAAATACTCCCAAACAAAAGCGCCCATACCCCTGAACCGCCGCCGTCCGAAAACTGGCGGCGCAGGAGATAAAACAGGGGAACCCAAAAAAGACAAAATAATATCATATTATGCGAATTTTGCTATTGGTACAAATGTATCGGCTTTTAACGAAGCGCCGCCGACAAGAGCGCCGTTAATGTTTTCCATTGCCATAAGTTCCGCCGCATTTTCAGGTTTTACAGAGCCGCCGTACTGAATGATAATCTTGGAAGCCGCATCTTCTCCATAAAGCTGAGCGATAGTCTGGCGAACAAATGAATGAACCGCTTCCGCATCCTGCGGGGTGGCAGTTTTCCCGGTTCCAATAGCCCAAACAGGCTCATAAGCAATAACAACATTCCCAAGTTCCGCCGCAGTTACGCCTTCAAGCCCTCCGGCAATCTGAGTTTTGCAGACTTCTTCAACTTTACCGGCTTCACGTTCTTCCAACAACTCGCCGATACAAAGAATCACTTCAAAACCATGTTTGAGGGCAAGTTTAACTTTTTTGTTGATAAGAGTATCATCTTCCTTGTAAGAGTGACGTCTTTCGCTGTGACCTAAAATGATCGTTTGCACGCCAATGTCTTTGAGCTGCAAAACCGATACTTCGCCAGTATGCGCACCCTGCTCTTCTGGAGCGCAATTTTGCGCCCCAAGACGAATATTTGTGCCTTCGATAATGGCGGAAACAGTTTCAATGTTTGTAAAAGAAGGAGCGACTAAATATTTATGTTTGCCGTCTCTTAATTCGTTAACAAGAGTCTGCGCCAGCTCCGCTGACTGCGCTCTTGTATAGTGCATTTTCCAGTTACCGGCTATGTAGTAGTATCTGCTCATGTTTTTCTCCTATTCCTTAGTTTTTGCAAACTTCGATACCGGGCAGTTTTTTACCTTCCAGCAATTCGAGAGACGCTCCGCCGCCTGTTGAAACGTGGCTCATCTTTGACGCAAGGCCAAATTTGTTTACAGCCGCAACAGAATCGCCGCCGCCAACTACCGTGATAACGCCTTTTTCGGTGGCTCCGGCAACCATTTTAGCGATTTCTTCTGTGCCTTTTGCAAAAGCGTCAAATTCAAATACGCCGACAGGGCCGTTCCAGACAATAGTCTTCGCTGACGCAAGAACTTCTTTGTATTTGGCGACAGTTTTTGAGCCTACGTCAAGACCCATCAGGTTGTCGGGCAGATCCAGTCCGTCTACAGGAACAGGAACCGCCGTAGCGTCAAATGAAGTTGCGCCAAGATGATCCAATGGCAGCACAATTTCTACGCCGGCGCTTTGAGCTGCGGCAAGGATTTTTTTAGCTGTATCAATTTGATCGTCTTCGACAAGAGATTTACCAACAGTGTGCCCTTGAGCTTTGAGAAAGGTGTACGCCATTCCGCCGCCGATAACAAGAGCGCTTGAATTTTTCAGCAAACTTTCCAAAACGGCAATCTTGGAAGAAACCTTGGCACCGCCGATAATAGCGACAAGCGGCTTTTGCGGATTCGTTACAATCGGCTCCAGATAAGCGACTTCTTTCTCCATGAGAAAACCTGCCGCCGACACAGAAGCGAATTTAGCGATTGACGCTGTAGAAGCATGATCACGGTGAGCAGTTCCAAAGGCATCATTTACAAATACGTCTCCGTAAGAAGCAAGTTCACTCGCCAGTTTGTCGAGGTCTTGCGCCTCTTTGGCGGTTTCCTCTTTGTGAAACCGTGTGTTTTCCAACATGATGACAGAGCCGTCAGGCTGGCTTTCGATAAACGCTTTTTTCCCGTAACAGCCGTCTTCACCGGCAAACACAACAGGTTTGCCCAATTTTGTTTGAAGATATGCCGCTACAGGAGCCATGCGGTGTTTGCCTTTGATGTATGATTCTTCGTCAAAAGGCGAGCCGCTTTTTTCGGCTTTTTCTTTTGCCTTTTTCATATCCTTTGAAGGATCGCCAAGATGAGACATCAAAGTGAGGGACTTTACTCCCTGCTCAAGGATATACTGAACCGTAGGCAATGCCGCTGTAATGCGTGTATCATCCTGAACTACCCCATCTTTCATGGGGACGTTAAAGTCTACACGCATTATTACCCGTTTGTCTTTTAAATCAACAGATTTAACAGTTTTAATCATGTTATTTCCTGCTGTCGATGTATTTTAACAAGTCTACAATCTTCATTGAATAACCCCATTCGTTGTCATACCAGCTTACAACTTTGAAGAAGCGTTTTTCGCCGGGGAGGTTGTTCTGGAGAGTAGCGAGGCTGTCATAAATCGATGTGTATGAGTTATGAATGATGTCTGTGGAGACGATCTCTTCATCCTGAAATTGCAAAATACCTTTAAGGTAAGTTTCGGAGGCTTTTTTGAACGCAGCGTTGATCTCATCGATTGATGTATCTTTTGTGGTTCGGAAAACCAGATCAACTACCGAGCCTGTCGGTGTTGGAACTCGGAAGCTCATCCCGGTAAGCTTGCCTTTGGTTTCGGGAAGAACTTCGCCAACCGCTTTTGCCGCACCTGTTGTCGAAGGAATAATATTAACAGCAGCGGCACGTCCGCCTCTCCAGTCTTTTTTGGAAGGACCGTCTACGGTTTTTTGTGTTGCCGTGTATGAGTGAATCGTTGTCATAAGGCCGGTTTCGATTCCAAAACCTTCTTTGAGAAGAACGTGAACGATAGGAGCCAGACAGTTTGTCGTACAGCTCGCATTGGAAATAACATGATCTTCTGCCGGATTATATTTTTCGTTGTTGACACCCATTACAAATGTCGGGATTTTTTTGTCTTTGCCTTTTGCGGGAGCGGAAATAATTACTTTTTTTGCGCCTGCCTCAATATGATCGTAAGCTTTGTCATCGACAAAAATCCCGGTACATTCGATAACATAATCCACGCCCATTTTTGCCCAAGGCAGGTTTTTAAGATCTCTTTCTGCCATTATACATTGAATTTCATGACCGTTTACGACAAGGATATCATCTTCGTCAGCTCCTGAAGACCTTTTGGTCGAGATTTCGGCTTTCATTCGGCCTTGTGTCGAATCATATTTCAATTGATAGGCAAAATACTTGGCATCGGTAGAAACATCCACCGCCGCTACTACGTCAACTTTACCTTCACCTTTTCCAAGTAAATTTTGATCTACCAAAGATTGAAAAACAAGGCGTCCGATTCGCCCAAAACCATTAATTGCTATTTTCATATTAGCTCCTATATGTAGTAATTTTCTGTATGATACAGTATATTGCGGTTTTAGTCAATGGAGTTTTAGACAATCATCGGCAGGGGGAGAGGCGTGTCTGGCAGGGAAAAACTCTGGGGGAGATCGCCTCCGAGCCCTCTTCGAGGTCTCTATGGCGAGGAGTCCCAGAGATGTTTTTCCCTGCCAGCCACGCCTCTCCCACTGCCGGTGGTTGTATCCCGCGTTATGTGTTGCAATTTTGTGTGTGGGGTAACTATTACTGTGGCAAAAAATAGAGAATAACAAAAAAAACGGCTCTATTGCACAATTTAGCGAAAAGAGCCTGGTACTCAATGTTTGGGAAGAATTCGCAAAATTACGAAACGATACTTCCCCGGACGTTTCCGGTTTAACAGCGAAGTCCATCGCCGGTAGGCTAGGGGCGAACCAAACGGACGCCAGCGTTGAACCACCTGATGCACGGCCAGTGACCGCCTCGGGAAACGGAACGGGCGCTAACGGCAAGGCTGCCCCAGCTCCCACCGCGAAACACACACTCAGACCTCGAGGACGCACCCGTAGGGTCGACCTTTTCTTCGCTTGTGTAACTGCCCCACCAGTCCCACACCCATTCCCATACGTTTCCGCTCATATCGTATATTCCTAATCCGTTAGGTGCTAATCTTCCTACCTCTCGTGTCCTACCTCCACTGTTACCCCAATGCCACGCCACCTCATCAACATCATTGCTTCCTGAAAACGTATAGGTTTCTCCTCTATTCCCTCCCTTCGCCGCAAACTCCCATTGCGCTTCTGTCGGTAATCTATACCCTGTCGAGCCCACTCTGATTCTTACAGCGTCCCATCTTGCTCTTTCAGGATCATCCCACGTTCTCGGTACTGCTCCCCATGTAGCCGGATCTGTTGTCCACGAAGTCGGATTAGGCATCACATTTGGCAGCTCGTACGCAGGGGTTAATCCTCTTAATGCACTCAACCTGTTCGCAAACACTATCATGTCATACCAACTTACCTGCTCTACTGGCAGTTCTCTACGGTTGAAAGGGGGTGTCGCAGGAATTGAATTACCGCCACTCCAAGCATTATCCCCAGTAAAAGAACTAGGCCAGCTTCCCATCACATCGTACCACTCCCCCTGCGTTACCGAAAACTTGCCCATGTAAAAACCTGTCAGCGTTACCGTTGACACAGGTGTTGTATCTCCGCTTCCTGCTGTTCCCAGCTCTCTGCCAAGCTCAAACGTACCGCCTTCCACTCGCACCATTTCCATTGCCATTGCCGATTCATTGCACCCAGCCATAATTAGCCCGATTATTGCTGCTACTGCGATAATCCTTAATTTCTTTTCCATATTTTTCCTCTATACTTGCGGTTTGTTTTGCTGTTTTCTTTTTCGCTTTGGAATCTTGAACAGACAGAATTATATCATACTTTATGTTACACTTGTCAATTATATGTGAATTTTTTTTTCGTTTTGTGAGTATGTGGTTGCCATGATAAACATCGAAATTATGCTGTTCTTTTTTAACTTAATGTAGTATAATAATATCAAAGCGTATGTATACAATAAATGAGATAAATTCAGACTCTCTTCTGGCTATATTGTTTTTCCTCGCCTGCGGCGGATACTTGTTTAAGTCCATCCAGACAATCGCAAGCGATATTAAATCCAAAATACATCAGGAATATGTGGCTGCCGTTTCATGCGTTGTTTTATCATGCCTATTTTACGGTTTCATGACAATCGCTGAAAACGAAGCTACATTGCGGCTTTTCTGGGCATTCGGTTTTATTTCGTATTCGATGTTTCTTCCCTTATGGATACGTTTTTCATCAAATATGTTCACAATAAAACATAAGTTGACTAAAATTATCGCAAGACAGATCTTAATAATAATATCTTTAATTTTTTCTGTGGCGTACATTTTATCCGATAATACCGTGTTTATAAATACAAGGTACGGTAATCAATTTTCATTTTATGACAGTCTATTTTTTAAAGTTTTTGTTGTATATATCTTTTTTCTTTGCATATGCGTTTTTATTTCGCACATCAGGTGGTGGCAAGAATCAAAAATGAAACGCCAACGCAGACAGCAGCTTACCTTCCTTATCCTGACATTTTTATTTGCGCCGCTTGGATTTATAACAGATTTTATTATACCTGGTTTTACTCCCTACACAATTACTCCACTGGTCTCTATTCTTCTTTTTCCGCCTTCTTTACAGCTTTATATTTCCATGCGTATTAACAGAACCTTCAGCATTACAGTACCTAATACGTCAAATTATATATTTAAATCTGTTACGACACCAGTTTTGGTTTTAGAATATGAGAACACTATCAAACTTGAAAACAAAGCAGCACATGATTTTTTCGGCAAAACCACTCTAGGTCAAAATGTTACCGAAGTAATTTTTTCTGACAAAGACGCACAAAATATACCATGTTTTGAAAAAGACATAACAAGCAGAAACATAATAATAAAAACATTTAACGGAAACAGAATTTGCGATATGTTTGTCAGTATAGAAAGAGACAAATACGGCGACGCTCTTTGTAAGGTAGTAGTATTAAGAGACATTACGGAAAAGGAATCCTTCATTCAAAAATTGAGCAAAACCTCAGAAGAGTTGGAATCAGCACTTACACAAGCTAACATCGCAGACAAGGCAAAAAGCGACTTTTTATCAAACATGAGCCATGAAATGCGTACTCCGATGAATGCGATCATCGGCATGACTGCGATAGGAAGAATGGCCGAAAACATAGAAAATAAAAATCACGCTTTGAACAAAATTGGAGACGCATCTTCTCATTTGCTGAGTGTAATAAACGACATTCTTGATATGGCAAAAATTGAGGCCGGCAAGCTGGAATTGGCTGCCGACAAATATAATTTTGAAAAAATGCTGCAAAAAGTTTTGGCGGTTGTTAATTTCCGTGCGGAAGAAAAAGATCAAACACTCACCATAAATATTGACAAAAACATTCCTGATTTTATTATGGGAGACGAACATCGTATGATTCAGGTAATTACAAACCTTATGTCAAATGCCGTGAAGTTTACGCCGAACGAAGGAAATATCCAATTAATCGCAAGTCTTGTTAATACAAACGAAAGTTTTCAAGAACCGGGAAAAAACTGCGAACTGCGCGTCGAAGTAATTGATAACGGAATAGGCATACCCGCACCGCAGCAGGAAAAACTGTTTTTGGCGTTTGAGCAGGCAACCAGAAATTACGGAGGAACCGGACTTGGGCTTGCAATATGTAAACGTATAGTTGAGCTTATGGGCGGAAATATATGGGTAGAATCGGAATTGGGAAAAGGAGCGAAGTTCACTTTTACTGCTAAAGCGCAGTTTTGCGATGATGATTCATTAACTGACAAGCAATTAAACGATAGTTTGGAAAAATTAACTGCCGATAAAAAAAGCTCAACTGATACAGACAAATTCAAAGGAAAGAAGCTGCTTATTGTTGATGACATCGAAATAAACCGAGAAATACTTATAATGCTTTTGGAAGGAGCCGGTTTTATAATCGACAGCGCCGAAAACGGTCAGGAAGCGCTTGATATGGTAGCGGCATCCCATGACAAATACGATATAGTGTTTATGGATATGCAAATGCCTTTTATGAATGGACTTGAAGCAACTCGCCGTATACGCGCCTTACCTGAGGACAAAAACAGAAAGCTTCCGATTATAGCGATGACCGCAAATGTCTTTAAAGATGATATCGAAGCTTGTCTGGAAGCCGGCATGAACAGTCATCTCAGCAAACCTCTCGATATTGACAAAGTTCTGAGCATATTACACAAATATCTTTAACTCAAAAAAACTCAAAAAAAATTCAATGAGGCCGCTTGACATAACTGATATTTTTTATTATTATAGGGCATAGGGGTATACAGTATACTACTCCCAAGGAGATATCATGAAGGACTGTAAAAATACGGAAGCTGTTAAAAAACGGCTTAAAAGGATTGAGGGGCAGATACGCGGCTTAATCAACATGATCGAAACTGACAAGAGCTGTGATGACATTCTCATTCAAATTGGCTCGGTAAAATCCGCGCTTCATAAAGCAGGGCAGGTTATTTTGGAAGATCATTTACATACCTGCGTACTCGACGGTATCCGCAAAGGAAAAGCGGAGCAAACCATGAAAAAATTGTCTACAGCAATTGAGCAATTTTCACGGATAGTTTAAGGAGGATATAAAATGAGCTGTGCAAAATGTAATTCAGGACAATCTGTAACAATACAAAACGAGCATATACTGACAAAAATATATAATTTTCTTTCCAGTTTAAAAATAACAATTATTGGAGGGACTTTTCTTGCCGGCAGTCTTGCACTCATACTTTTGAACATAACAAGCCCTGTTAATCCGGCATGGGTAGCAGTTATTTTATGCGGCTTTCCGCTTTTGTATAACGCTGTTTGGCGGATCCTTTTTAACAAAGGAGTTCAAAAAATATCTTCCGCAATGCTGATTTCAATCGCAATGGTTGCGGCTATCTTCACAGACCATTTGTTTGCGGCTGGCCAAGTTGCTTTTATTATGGCTATCGGCGGAATACTGGAAGCAAAAACAATTGAGCGGGCAAAAAAAGGGATAAAAAACCTAATCAGCCTGGCTCCAAAACAGGGACGTATTATCGCAAACGGCAAAGAAGAATTGGTATCTGTAGAACAAATAAAAAAAGCCGATATTTTGCGAGTTCTTCCGGGTGAAGCAATACCAGTAGACGGCGAAATTATTTCCGGCGATACATCAATTGATCAGTCTATTATCACAGGGGAATCATTACCTATTGACAAAACCGCAGGCGATAATGTTTTTTGCGGGACTATAAACCGTTATGGGTCAATCGACATCAAGGCGACAAAAGTTGGCGAAGATTCTTCTCTTCAAAAATTAATTCGCCTTGTGCAGGAAGCAGAAAACAAAAAAGCTCCCCTGCAGCGCATTGTCGACAAGTGGGCGGTATGGCTTGTTCCTACAGCTTTATTGATTGCAATTGTTACATATTTTGCCACAGGATGTATTCACAGGGCAGTTACAGTCGCAATTGTTTTTTGCCCCTGCGCTCTGGCTCTTGCTACTCCTACAGCAATTATGGCGGCGATTGGGCAAGCGACCAAACATGGCGTAATTATCAAATCGGGCGAAGCGCTTGAAAAAATGGGTAAAGTTAACGTAATCGCTTTTGACAAAACAGGCACACTCACACACGGAAAATTAAAGGTTAGCGACATAATTTGTTTTGATCCTGCGATGAACGAAATGGATTTCCTTTCGCTTGCAGCTTCCGCCGAATCCCATTCAGAACATCCTCTTGGAAAAGCGATTGCCGCTCACGCAAAAGAAAACGGACAGCACATATTCCCTATTGAAGATTTTAAAATGATTCCTGGCAATGGAATCAGCGCAAAAGTAAACGAAAGCGTAGTTTTGTGCGGCAACAGTGCATGGCTGGAAGAATGCGGCGTTGTTATCAACGATGAAGTTAACGCTTCACTGAAACTATTTCGCTCTCAAGGTAAAGCGACAGTGGTCGTCGCAAAAAACGGAATATGTGCAGGCATTGCGGCGTTATCCGATACATTACGAACTTCTGCGGCAAAAATGATACAGGAATTAAAACAAACAAATACAGAAGCCGTTCTCCTTACAGGCGACAACAAACAAACCGCCGAATTCTTCGCTCAACACCTTGGCATAAAAACTGTTTATGCAGAATTGCTCCCTGCCCAAAAAGTAGAAAGAATACAAGCTTTACAAAACGAAGGAAAAAATGTTTGTATGATAGGCGATGGAGTGAATGACGCCCCTGCATTAAAAACCGCCAACGTAGGAACGGCGATGGGCGCAATGGGAAGCGACATCGCCATCGAAGCTGCCGACATTGCGTTGATAGACGATGATATCGTAAAAATTCCCTATCTAAAACGTTTGTCTAACGCAACAATCAAGTTGATTTTTGCCAATATAACAATTTCCATAGCATTTAACATCGTGGCAATAATCCTTTCCATCATGGGAGTACTCAACCCTGTTACTGGTGCGTTGGCGCATAACGCCGGTTCTATCGCAGTAGTATTAAACGCAGCTTTAATGTATGACAGAAA
>Ga0123355_10017673_pt1 | contig 11281 bp, 11 predicted proteins | sample TergutEmb28metaG_3_FD_89872 | JGI IMG/M metagenome (GOLD analysis project Ga0123355, IMG submission 89872) | Embiratermes neotenicus P1 segment gut microbial communities from Petit-Saut dam, French Guiana - Emb289 P1 | ecosystem: Host-associated > Arthropoda: Insects > Digestive system > Gut ...
AAATGCTGAGATGGTTCCCAAGATTCCAAGTTGCCACTACATGCTTCTCATGTAGCCCTCCTGACTTAAATTTAGTAGTAACCAATTTCATGTTTGGTTTACATGTAAAATAACTACTGCCACTGGGTGACAACCCAATTGCAGTTAATAAATATTATTATTATTAACCCTTTTCGGGCGACACTGAGTCATGGCCGCGTTTTTGGCAGCAGTTTCAGTCCTCTGTTAACACAAACCCTTCGGTCTCACAGATTAACAAGCATGTCTTTCTAAGAGGTTACTTGGAAGGGGAACCGAAACACAATAAAAACTGGACTAATGTGGATGACAAGGGCCTACAGAACACCACTTCTTTAAAACAGAAATTAAGATGCAAATGATTATGTGCAGATGTCAATACACAACATTAACATATCCTATCATGATGATACTGTGCATTTCCCCATTGATACAAAAATCAAGGATACTTGGGACTGAAACCTTTCAGTGATGGTGTACCATGCTTGGTAGAGCCACATCCCAGACCAAAAATTTGAGAGTTGCCTGTTCAACATGTCATAAATATTCAAACTGCCATAAATGCCTGCAAACAATCTGTGTGTACTAAATTTTAACTAAACACATTTAACATGCTGATACTGAGAAAGAAGGAATGGTAGGGGGTGTTGATACAGCAGCCAGCTTATCAGATGCACAGGGATAAGCACAAGAGAGACAAAAAAAGTGTAGATTTTTATTGTTAATCTGAAAATTACACCACAAACTGAAATTCTCAATTGTAGGTCATATAGCGCGGGGTAGCTGAGAATTTAGCGTATGACTTGATCACTTTGTTCACAGCCTCCAGGAAGTCTTTCTCTGTTGCAACCTTCCTTCGAGCTCTGATGGCAAACATGCCTGCTTCTGTGCATACTGATCGGATTTCAGCCCCTGAAGACAATAAATCAAACTGCAGCAGTCCACAAAACAATAAAAACAAATACATTTTATAGTTTAATAATTTAGTAGCTAGGAATTGCTGTATGTTCCTATCGATGTACTTCAATCTTCCTCTACCAGTCACTTTCCAGCTGATTGTCTATATTGATCTTTGGTGAAGAAATGGCCATAAGTTTGTTTTATTCTTCACTTCTGGCCCTATGTTTGGTTGAGTTAACCAAAATGAAGTTTTATTTTGAGGTCAGTTCTGTAACATGTCTGAAGTAACACATATAATTTGGATGACAGTCAAATAACCTATGAAGCCAAATGAACAGTGAAGGAAACCAAGTAACTTATTCCAGAATTGTTATTACTCCTCTAACCACGGTTAGCTTATGAGCTGACTTCATGACAAGCACATCATGTTGACATTACTATACAGCTACCAGGATAATATGCCAAAGAGACACGACTAACCTGTAATCTTCCTGGAAGTGCTGAGCAGTAGTTCTTCCAGAGGGGTATTTAAATTTTGGTGCAAGATACAGGAAAAACACTAACATTTCTGCCAAGTAAAATAAATAAAGGTAAAGGTATGGCAAAATGCCAGCAGTGTGTTCTAAGAGGTGATTTGGAGAGAAAAACAGTCTGATAAACCACTGATTGATTCAAAACCATAATCGCATTAAGCAAGCTGCAATCTTCATCAAGTTCAGTGCTAGTGCAGTAAGCTGACATCACCACAACCGTTCAATTCTCAGTCCACTTGTCTCAGTATTTACAAATGTGGAATATGCTGACATGCATCTTGTACATGGTTTAGACAGTGGAAGTAATGGTATTTACAATCCATGGAATTTTCTTTTCAGCAGAGCAAAATCCACATAAAGTAGTTCAATGTAATTTCCACTAGAGGTTATTAAGAAAAATATAGCGCAGAATATCAGAAAAGTACCTGCTTTGACCATATTTCACTGAAGGATGTTTAACAGCTGGTCAGTATGGGAATTTTTCTAGGAAATGCTTTGAGACTAAGCCTCTTGCAACATGAGAACTAATGTGGGTACAACAAGATGGAGCACATCCTTACTGTCACAGAGAATGTATGGAGACATGAATGACAATCATGAAGTGAGATGGACAGGATAAGGCACACTGGTGGCATGTAATGTAGGGTGCACAACAGTAAAACAGAAACACGGGCAGCTAGTAGAAAATGGAGAGCTGCAGCTGGCATGAAAACCGAAATGGAACACATTCAGTTGGAATATTCATTGTTGCAGTACTTTGCAGCATATAAAAAGTCAAACCATGAACATTTCGAAATCTGATTTGCCTGTACATGTTTCAAGTTAATATTAAGAGGTAAATTCAAACTGATTTTGTAGCCACCAATTCTGAAATTTTCAGCACAAAATATGGCTCACATGACTGTTAAAGCATAATGATAATCCACTATCATATCCAGTTTATATGTTTAGGTGCAGTGGTTCAAGGGTAATAACATTACACATTCAACATTTGAGATGCCACCATTTCCTTATTTTCCACTTAAGAGAAAAATGGCTTAAATGAAAGTCTGATATTTTTTAAAAAATCTGCTATTTCACAAAACTTCGGCATTGCTACACTGTAACAGTAACAATGTACCAACTTCAAACATTACCATGATCACCATTGTGGAATTTATAAAAGGTGAAACTTTTTCAGCCAGGAGAATGGTAATGGCATGCCCTCAACAAATATTAAGCAGATTTGTCCAAAAATTCAAAGTTATTAGTACAGGATGTTTGCAGGATGGCATTTAGCAAGACATAACAGCTTCAAAAGCAGATGTTCTCTTCACACACAAAACATAAATGCAATGAAAATGAAAGTCTATTCCTCAACTTCAGTTCAACTGACTTTAGTATTCCTATCCTCTTTGATCTTGGGAAATGTAACATAGGAGAATCATGCAAATGGAAATCATAAATCAATAAAACTGATCCAGGACTTTTTTAAAACATATTTCACTCTATGCATTGTGATATAATTGTTCCAAATTAGACCAACAAAATGCACACACTTTGATGTTTTAATTTACAAAATTCCTACATGTTTCAGGCCTCACTGGCCCATCATGAAGTGCAGATGTAATATGGACTTGTGACTGTTTTGTACAGCTGAACTCCCCAGTGGTGGGCCAGTGAGGCTGGAAACATGTAGGAGTTTTGTACATTAAAACATTAATGTGTGTGCATTTTGTTGGTCTAATTTGTAACAATTATGATCCAGAACTGCAGTCTTGATAACAGCACTTCATGACACAAAGCTGTGCCATCACTTTATACTTTATTTCAGTTCTAACCAGTGTACTTCCAAAAGATCAGCAGCTGTCAAAAGATAATTTTTGTTACTGCTAATATATCAGGTGTATCTTTCACCTCAGTATGACAAGGAGGGCCATTTTAGTACTCCCACATTCACAAAAAACAAAGCTTCATGGTACAATGAAAAGAGCTGTTTACCTGTGCTGTTGGGGCAAAGCCTAGCTAATAACTCAAAGCGGATGTCCCGTTCAACACTCATGGAGCGAGCGTGGATTTTGAAGATGTGTGTTCGACCTTCTAGGTCTGGTAGTCCAAACTCCACCTTCCTGTCCAGGCGACCAGGCCTCATGAGAGCAGGGTCAAGTGTGTCCGGACGGTTTGTAGCCATGAGCACCTGCCACACATAGCACGCAATCAGAAGAGGCACACAACTGTGGATCCTTCTAACCACTGCCGATCCAGCTGCGTGGCCGACATATTGTCAAGTTGTCACAAAGCAGCAATCAATTCTCTTTCTGTATTTTACTGTAGCCAACTAACTCCCCAGTAGCATGAGATTCTCAGGCACCTTGTGATTTAGCTGGTTCATTGATATCACCTCTTTTTTTGTTGTAATCATAGCTGATTTACTGATACCAAATTGGGTTTTTTTTACAACCACACCTCAGTCTTGGCACTGTCTCCTTCTGTATCCACTAAAACACTACACACTTTCTCCCAAATCATCCACTTTACACTTCTACCCCTCACTGTCCAGAATGACACCTCTAACACTCTTCCCTACAGTAATTGGTTGGACAATGAAATGATTTTATTTTTGTTGGCTGACCAATTCAAAATCCCCAAAATAAGCTTAAATTTACATAACAGAAACATGCCCACAACATAGCCGAATGTTGCTAATTTCTTCACTGAAATAAACCATAAATTTTGTAAACACAATACCAAACAGTTTCCAAACATCAAGTCCTCGCACAGGTTGGAAGAGGTCATGTCCGGAGGCAGATGGGTAAAAGCAAGAGGGCTGAAGGACAGAAATCCCTTCACACAACAGGTGGTACAAGAAGGCTACTTATGTTTGGCTACATTACTGACTCTTAATGAATTATGAATCAGTGCAGCTATGTTTGTCTTGCATGTGGTAAAGACAATTTCTTCCAACATCTACAATTTAGTGAACGAGTATACAGGTACACTTCCCTCTGCCACTTCTTCAGAATCCTACTCATGAATCTGCGCAAAACACACACACACACACACAATAGACCATATACTATTTAACTGTGAACTAGTGGAGCAGGAACGAGACATACTTAAAGCTGCAGTGCTACGGTCAGAAAACTGGCCCGTGAGCAAAGATATACTTATTAACAAATATTGTAAAAACTTTAAAAAATCCATGGACAGTCTATCTCTTGATAAACTATAGAGAAAAAATAATAACCCACAGTTAAGCCGACAAATCTGTATATAGAAAATGTACGAAAAGTTAGATGATAAGTAATTATGTAAGATATCAACAATGCATGTAGTATTACTTACAGTAATGGAGCATGCAGAATAAATAATTAAAAAAAAAAAAACACACACACGCACACACACACAGTGAAATCCTAGGAGTTTAAATTTTAGGGGAAGCAAAGAATTATCAAACACAAGTTCAAATTACTAACATATTTAAAAATATGTCACACATATCTACTACCCATTATTCAGTCTGCAAATATATGTACCTACACAAGTCAAATGCAACTGCAACATTTCAAAGATCCAGTACATGAACATTAATCACCATGCCATGAATGATTAAATCCCTATACTAACTGAGCTCTTCCAGCTCCATAAATAAAAAAAGTAATAGCAATAGGAATGAACTCGCTAATTTTAATTTTGAACAGAGTGCAGTGGAAGGTTTATAGCAGTTCGTAATGTTCAAACAGTTCGCAATTATTGAACTAAATGTATAAATAAAATGTGCACAAGGCAGTAACCACGATACATAATGATAAATAAGGAATACACACCCCAAATAGGCAAATAAATGCCCCCAAATGAAACTGATACAAAAACTGAGACAGCACATTTGATTTGGAAGACAAAACTACATGGGACCACAAAATCAAACTTATCATTGCCAGCCACAGTCATTATTTTAACAAGTCACAACTGCAACTTCCACAACTAATAACAGTGCATAAAACATAAGCATCATCTCATCACCTTCAATGCTTAATAATCTCTGCAGATAACATATAGCGGAAGTCTGATACAACATGGGTTTGTTAAATGCATGAAAAATTGCCATTACAATGAATAGTTGTTACAGCCATATATGCATTCAAGAAACAGTACCAAGTCCAGAATCAAATGAGTAATTTTACAGATCTCCCATTATAAAGAAATTATAAGCTACTGTGCACATGTTGAAAAACCAGACCTCAATATGCCTATGAAAAACTACCATATATTTTGACTAGAGTGAGATCAGAATTCATGAGTGGTATACTGCAAGCACAGTAAGGGGCCTACAGCAAACACAATACAGTGAATTGATGTAATATGCTACCATGTCTGCATGCCACTAAACAAATACTGCACTGTGAAGATGTATCCAGACATACCAGTTACACAGAACATGTACTAACACCATTACTGACAATTTCGTACATGTTACCTTGAAAAGAAAGTTAAGTGTGACTAGTGCAATGGTGGGTGTCGGCATCAATAACGGTTAAAGATAAAAAGGAAATCAGGTAACTGACACTGACATTGTGTGAGAGCAAATGTAACAAATCGGTAGCAGTAAGCCCAATTTGCAGATTTGGTTTTATTTCACTCCTCAGTTTCTGTGGACATACTTCAACACCAGTAATGGTGGCTAACTCCTTCCACCATACAAAACTTAGTCACCATGGCAACCCTGTGCATCCCTAACTTAGCCACTGTTAGACTTGCTGCCCACCAGTTCCTTTTCACTACCTAACATTAAGAAACAGAAACTGCAGCTAGTGGAAAGCTGCACCAACAGCCATACAAGGACTTTCAAATTTCTTGTAATAACAGAACATTCAACAGATAAGAACTCGCTGTTACCAAAAAACCCAAAAGACTTCCACTGTCTTGTCATTCAATAACCTATGAGGTGTGTCTAAACAGTGATGAGACTGAATGCATGGCTCAAGAACTGGCAATACTGTAGTCACGCCTCTGACATCAGCTGAGATGTACATTCCTATTTGATGTTCAGAGCAAGTTTCAACTCGATAGCCTTAACATGTCTGACTTGACAGGCAGTTGTGTAAGCGTATGCAGTAGTGATGCATTACGAAAATGGAGAAACAAAATCTCAAGCAGTGTTGTGTGATCAAATTTTGTGTCAAACTTAACGAAAATGCAATAGAAACTTAAAAAAACTGAAACGGGCTTATGGAGAGCATGCAATATCTACGGCACAGGTATTTAGGCGGCATAAAGCATTTTTGGAAGGCCGTGAGTGTGTGGCAGACGGAACCTTGTTCTGGAAGACCTTGCACGTCAAAAATAGATGAAAATGTGACCAAAGTGAGGGCTCTCGTGAGATCTGATCAATGTTTAATAGTCAGAATGATTGGTAGTGAGTTGAATTTGAATCATCAAACCATCCACGACATTCTGACCAAGGAACTGAGCATGCGGAAAATTTGTGCAAAGCTGGTTCCAAAAACCCTCACCAAAAAACAAAAGGAAAACTGAAGGAATGTGTGCCTGGACCTTCTTGAACGTATCAAAAATGACAAAAATTTTTTCAAATATGTCATAACAGGTAATGAATCATGGATTTTTGAGTACAATCCCGAAACCAAACGACAAAGTTTGGAGTGGCACACAAGCAACTCACCCCATCCAAAGAAAGCAAGAATAAGCAAATCGAAAATCAAATCCATGCCAATTTGTTTTCTCAACAGTCAAGGTGTTATTCGTAAGGAATTTGTGCGTCAAGGACAAACAGTTAATAAACAGTACTAGCGTGAGGTCCTCAAATGACTCAGAAAAAGGGTTCATCGTGTCCGGCCAGAGATTGTGGACACTTGGATGCAGCATCACGACCACGCTCCCTGTCATACTGCCATCTCCGTGAATGAATTTTTAAGCAAAAGGGGTATTCCAGTGGTTCCACAGCCCCCATACTCGCCTGATCTGAGTCTGTGTGACTTCTTCCTTTTCCCAAAACTCAAATTCCACCTCAAAGATAGTCCCTTCGAAACTGTGGACAACATCCAAATGATCATGACAGATCAGCTGAGGGCACTTTCACATGAGGACTTCCAGCACTGCTACTGGGAGTGGGAGCAATGTCTCTGGCAATGCGTGGCTTCCCAAGGCAACTACTTTGAGGGGATAATGTGCATTGTAGTTCAGTTGTTAATAAAAAATTTTATAGCACCAGTCTCATTAATTTTTAGACACACCTCGTACAGTCCTACAAACAACAAGGCTGACAAACACTTCATTTCCATAGTAAGTGATTATCTTCCTTTTGCTTTTAATGTAGAAACGCTATACCAATTGAGAAGAGGTGTGCTGCCAGTCAAATCCAGGCCTCACAAAAGCAGTGTATATACCTTTATGTTTCCACGAGGGTCAAAGCCATCCAGCTGATTAATTAGTTCCAACATGGTTCTCTGCACCTCATTATCCCCACCAGCACCATCATCAAAACGTGCTCCTCCAATTGCATCTATTTCATCAAAAAATATTAGGCAAGCTTTCTTACTGCGAGCCATTTCAAATAGCTCACGTACCATTCTTGCACCCTGAAAACAAATATACAATCACTGCTGCTTCAGCACAACCCTACAAAAATTTTATACTGTTACAGTTTGTTTTGGTCTCCGAAAATATTACTAAAAAAGTCACATTCAGCATGATTCCAAGACATGTGGATCTTTCTCAAATCATGTATCTCACCTCACCAACATACTTTTGCACCAGCTCTGAACCAATGACACGAATAAAGCAGGCATCTGTCCTGTTTGCAACAGCCCTTGCACACAGAGTCTTGCCCGTTCCAGGAGGTCCAAACAGCAAAACCCCTTTTGGGGGCTCAATGCCAAGGTTCACAAACTTCTCTGGCTGCAAAGTTAAAAGCAAACCAAACAACAGTTCAAACTGGCCTCTGATGGTGACCTTTCAACCTTGCAGTATATTTACAATCTTTCATAAAAATGTTTTACACCACTGCCAGGACTACAGATCCCATTTCTTTAAAAACCATAACCAGGCACTTAGAAACATTGTATGTGTTGGGGAGGGGGAGAGTACAATGTTTAACTTCTCATACAATGCAAAAACATGCTAATTTATTAGTATAATTACAACCAGATAATTCAGATAAAAATAATTACATATGGATACAAAAAATGGAATAATAAGAATATTACTACTACTACTCAGGACACTCAGTTCACTTACTCATTCTTCTCTACAAAGCCATTCCTCATCCTTTGCAGTCCAAGCTCAATAAACACTAATTAACACAGCTTTCTCTTTCTCTCTCTCTCCTACGGATGTCCTATGCCTACAAATGCTTCTTCCCATCATGGGAGAGTCAAAGTTCCTATGCATTGTCAGAAATGTCGTACATCTATGCCTTGGAAAAACCCAGGATATTTAGCATCCCAAAGTGAATTTGGCAGGACATGGGATGGAGCTCTTTAACCTTTTAAGTTCAAGAAATTTAAATACCGAAGTAGCCCCTGATGGATGGGATACTTTTTGCTGTAAATGCCCATTTTTGCACCTGCTGATATAATCCATAGTATTTTATACGATTTTAAAGTTATTAACTTCAAATAAAAGGTACATGCTTAAGAATGAATCCACCTACCCGGTCTGCAAGTTTAAAGAAAATCCACCTATCTTGATGAAGCTTAGTTGAAGGTCCTTTTTATTTTGCTTATTTTTCACTCTAATTTTCATTTTCTAGATTTGTTCATTTCAAATAATTTCTGCTGTAAGTTGAGATCCTGTGATATAAAATTTGGAGCTGACTGTACATTTCATCATATTTCTTCAGACATTGTTAAGCTCGTGTTACAATGATGCTCAGGTATTGTGGTAGTGCTGGCTTATCTAGGTTCTGTGGTGAATGAATTCATATGCTATCAGTGGGAAGAGGAAAGTTAGTGCAGTATGGGACCAGAGGCAAATGTCCTTCATTCTGCTGTACGGATTTCTTTGTGACTTTTTTGAACTGTACATTCATGCTTATGTCTGTCATCAACTGAAGAGTTTAGTCTGTTCCCTGTCACAGCAATAACATGTGAAAGGCCAGGCAGTGTAGATGCTTGAATCATTATCAGAGTCACAGGTGTCGGGGTTGTTGCATGCTGAATTGTGTTGCAATGCACATAGCATTATGGCTAGAAGGAGAAAACATTAGAGACTGAGATATCATGGAACTGTTATTAGAATTTAAATCTGACACACATTCGTCAGAAGACTAAGACAATTCTGCTCAGAGTTACAGTGACACTGACAAAACAAACTGCCAACCAGATGTACCTGTAGTCCATAGGTTTACAAGGGGCCAGAGTGGGTTATGACACACACAGCCACCCCAAAACAATAAAGACCCTTCCCCACTTGGCATTTTGACTGCAAGACAAAGAAGACAAGCTCCATCCATGAGCCAACTAGAAAGACTTGACACAAGACGACACAACAGACACTGGCTTCTGCAATGTAAGAAAATTTGGTGCCCTGTGTGTTCCGCCAGAAACAAAGAAAGAAGAACCAAATTCAAGTGCTGTGAATGCAGTATAGGGTTGCGTGCTACCCCATGTATCGAGGTATATCACAACAAACTGCATTTCTAAGGATCAACTGACATTAAAATGGAAAAGCAGAACACACAAATGTCACTAAATACTATCACTGTAATTATTGAACTTATAATCCTGAGAAGTGTTTTCTTGCTGAAATAATGGGGGAGAATGGGGTGTGGATTTTAAAGAAGGTGCTTTAAGAAGGCACAGAAGCTTGTCGGAGGCCCTTTATGTGTAAGTATTTGCTTCACTTCACCAATACGAGAAAAAAATAAGAAACACTGCCTGAAGACATCTGTAAATACTTCATGAAATCTGGAAAAATTGTAAAACTGTTAGTAAGAAAAGTTAAACTTTATTAGTGATAATATTAACTAGAATTAAGCTTCACACAATTTTGTATGCTTACACAAGCCTTTTAGATAAATACTGTGAAAAGAAGATGTGAAATTATAAATGCACAAAATTTTAAAAATGACATCATGCTGCAGGACAATGTTTTCCAATTTGGCTGTTGAGGGTATTTAAGTACTGGGAGAGTGTTTTCCCATTCAACTGTAAAGCGTTAAAGTCTGTAAATGTAGGATGTATGAGATCCATAGCTATAATAGTGGGAAACACATAACAGTGGCATTTAGAATGACCAGTCAATTTGGCCAACATTTGTTCCTACCTTTATCAAACTGTCTGTAGGCAACCAATACATATAACATGAAATGAACAAACAGTTCTTTTATCGCAGCACAGAGCAGTGTTTGGCTGAATGGCAATGTGAAATTCAAACAAGCATCCCCCCCCCCAAAAAAATGAATGTGAAAAACTGCAACTCACATGGAGCAGCGGAGTTTCCACCACCTCACGCAGCTTCTCAATTTGTTCCTTGCAGCCACCAACATCACTGTATGTGACATCTGGTTTCTCCTCAACTTGCATCATTGTGACTGTGGGGTCAATCTTTGGCGGTAAGGGGATGTGAATCTGGTACTTGTTGCGATCCACACTGTAACATATTTATCACTTACCATTTTCTGCCATTAATATTCAACATATATCTTTGGACAAGCAAGGAATAAGTGCTTTCTATTTGACACATACGTAGGTGGGTCCATAAGTTTCCGACCTGACATACAAAGACTGCGCCAAATGCAAAATGCTCTGAGGGATATATAGAGCCATCTATTGTGAGGTTACTGTATCAGTTTCAGGTGGCTACGTGCTCCAGTATGCTGGAGGCACTCATGC
>Ga0123355_10017674_pt1 | contig 11280 bp, 7 predicted proteins | sample TergutEmb28metaG_3_FD_89872 | JGI IMG/M metagenome (GOLD analysis project Ga0123355, IMG submission 89872) | Embiratermes neotenicus P1 segment gut microbial communities from Petit-Saut dam, French Guiana - Emb289 P1 | ecosystem: Host-associated > Arthropoda: Insects > Digestive system > Gut ...
TCGTCGTTCCTTGCTAAAGTTATTACATATTCACGATTTAGTTCGTTTTTGTAAACAAGGTGTTGTGGCAGTATATCATGTTGTGTAGGAATCTGTTGTAGAGAGTGTAGTTGGCTAGGTGTGCGTCGTATGCTACGTAGTGAGGGACGTAGTCCCTCACTAAGTATGAGACGCCTTACATTGTCTCCTGTGGTCTGTCCCGTTGTATCATATTTTCCCACTTTATCTCATACAGGGCAAAATTTTTGGAAAGGCGTTATTAAACGTAAAAATGTCTTTTTGTTGTGTCTACAAGTTCTGTACCAAATATTCCTCACTCTAAGAATAATTCAACGACATTCTATCATAAATGTACGTAGGTCTTCATGTAAGTTTTCCACTATTCTTGCCAGGTTTCAACGAGACTAGAATTTTCTCGACGTATTTAAACAAAACGCTCAAGTATAAAACGTAATGAAAATCTTTTCGAGTCGGAGCCGCGCAGTACCGTGATGACACATAGACAAGACGAAGCTGATAGTCGCTTTTCGCAATTTTGCGAAAAGCGACTTAAAACAGAGGATAGATAAGTGTTTATCAATTGTACAGTATATTATATACCGTCAGTACACGACTTAAAAATAATCATATGATGTATAACGATATACAGTGTATTGTACAATTGTTATTGCAAAACGTGATGTCTTCTGTCAAATTTATAGCTTGTCAAGCACGTTCCATCTATCAATATATCATACATTATATCACTATATTGAAGTTGTGTACTGACGGTATACAATATATTGTACAATTGTTATTGCACAAAAGGATGGTTTCTGTCAAAGTGTTTATCAACTTACGTATGCTACGTAGTGAGTGACTACGTCACTCACTACGTAGCATACGACGCACACCTAGCCAGCTGCACTCTACAACAGATTCCTATACAACATGATATACTGCCACAACACCTTGTTTACGAAAACGAACTAAATCGTGAATATGTAATTACTTTAGCAAGGAACGACGAAACTCCCTGATGATGATCTGAAAAGATCGAAACATGTTGCAGTGGCTTTAAGTGTTTTAAAGTGTTTTAAGTGAAAGTAGTATAGGTGCATTTTTTGGTTAATAGTTGAAGTGATTTTACGAAATGCACGGTGCAACAATGAGATTAAAATTTTACGCAGTTTGAAACTACAGCTGCATGTAACTGACGCTTCGATCCCTGACACGAAAAAAAGGGAGAAATCTGAACACTGAGTTTCAAGCAACTACCAGTTTTTCCTCCAACACTCAGTGTGTGCCTTTGGCATTTTCGTGTGAGGCATCTCCGTTGTTTTTTTTTCACTAATTAACAGAATGTATATAATTTTACGGTCTAACACAAGCTTTACTACGTGAATAAAAGTGTTTCTTTTAAATCACACCCTGAAAGTGGCCTTTTTAAAAAGCCGAAACATGTAGCTGTTGTGATTCTTTAATTATCTTTCAATTATTTTTGTTTAATAAAGATTATATTACACTGTAAAAGTATTACATTCTATCAAGCCTTTGACATTATTCACATTAGGGTACGAAATTGCTGTTTGCATGCAATTTTACTTTCAAATTTCTATAGTAAAACCGACTAGATGCACAAATGTATCAAATTTATTTTATTTTGGAATGGCACTATACATGTTTCGAAAGGTCTTTCCGTCCATCATCAGGAGTTCAACACTGCACATAAAGCAACAAGCATATGTCAAACAGATACTGCTGTCTGCTTGCTAGCAAACAGACAGCAGAATCTGTTTGACATATGTCTGTTGCCGTATGTACAGTCTTGAACTCCTGATGATGGACGGAAAGACCGTCCTAAACCTGTAGAGTGTCATTCCAAAATGAAATAATTTGATATATTGGTGCGTCTAGTTGGTTTTACCATAGGAACATATTACGATGTACGGCCCTATGAATGTCAAATTTATTTTAAATTTCATAAAAATGCTGGAAACCAGTATCTTTAGCGTGCACCGCATTTGCGGAACATAGTGTACACGTGGATTGTTGAATTTCTCGCGTCTATGTGAACTAATGAGCACAGAATTCAGGATATGTTGACATAATACCAACAGGAATCCACACCGATAGACATCAACTTATAACAGCAACACACATAATTATATTCATGTCGCAGGCATTTTGTTGTTAATTATACGGAAACAAAAGTGGCACGAACATGTAATCCAAAATTTGCACAAGCCCGTCCAGCATAAAAAGCATTAGAACGAAAATTCAAGATGTTAAATTTTAGCCCATAAGTTGAGCCAAACACCTTAAATGTTAAAATTGCAAAATATTACAATATTTAATGTTTATTTCGAAAGGAAACCACAGACTGAGAAGTCAAAAAGGTAGGTACAGCAAAGCTAAACACAACTTGTGGATATTTTATAGCTAATGAGCTTTATTTACACAGCGTATCTTAGGAACAGCTACATGTTTCAGCCTTTTTCCAGGCAATCATCGAGTTGATCACATATCCTATTAGAGGCAACTATACAATACGCAGTATTAAGTCACTGATGGTTGAAATATACATTTGTATTGCAGTTGTATAATTCCCCCTTTATGTTCTCGTACTTCTGGATGCGGCCTCTTCTGGCATTGGTAACTTTTAAGTGAGCCATCCGCGTTTTGCTGCATACAATCATAAATACCGCAGGATTGTATAGTTGCCTCGAATAGGATATGTGGTCAACCGGATGATGGCCTTGAAAAATGCAGAAACATGTAGTTGTTCCTAAGATACGCTAAGTGAATGGAGCTCATTAGCTATAAAATATCCAGAAGTTGTGTTTGACCTCGCTCTTCCTATCTTCATGATTGTATGCAGCACAACGGCGTTGGCTCACTTAAAAAAAAGACAGACTAAGGGTGTCTGAGAACGGGGTGCTAATAATGGTGTTTGGGCATAACAGGGAGTAAGTATGAGGGGGGTAAGTAAAGTAAAGTGCACCCTTGTACTGTACAGGCACTGAAGCTCTGTACAGGCCGTACGACCCGTAGGGGGAGTAGAGGTATAGCTCTACTCTTCCTTGACCACAGCACTAGAAGGGGGTGAGGGGTCAGCGTCACGCACCGGCCTCTCTTTGCACCCGGGAAAGACCCGGTACCCATTGTACAGGAGGCTGGGTGGGCCACAGGGCCGGTCTGGACAGGTGCGGAAAATCTCGTCCCCATCGGGATTCGATCCCCGGATCGTCCAGCCGGTAGCCAGTCGCTATACCGACTGAGTTACCCGGCCCACAAGTATGAGGAGGGCTGCAGGAAATTGCACAACGAGAAGGTTCGTGGTTTGTCCTTCTGACGAAACATTATTCGGGTGACCGCACGTGCGAGGATTCAGTGCGCTGCTCATTTGGCACGTGTGGGGCGAAATGTATGCAGGTTCTTCTGGGGAAAACCTAAGGAAAAGAGACCATTTGGAAAACCTAGGGGTAGATGGTATGGTAATATACAGGGATAACTTAAGTGTTACTTACTCCAAAACACCTAATGTTTATTGGACCGTGCATCATTGTGATAGTTGAAGAATAAAAGGCCAACTTGATGTCACTTGCTATTTTATTTCACTTCTTATGTGCTCAACATGTTTCGGGCATTAATATATCCATCATAAGGATCTTGCGACTATTCTGTTGAATTACCACATTGGTCGTATTGTTCTTGGTTCGATGTGTGTTGGAGTTTCGGTGTGGTTGGTTTGGAGTGGTGTCCGTGTTGCCGGCTGAAGCCTGCAACACGGATACCACTCCAAACCAACCACACCGAAACTCCAACACACATCGAACCAAGAACAATACGACCAATGTGGTAATTCAACAGAATAGTCGTAAGCTCCTTATGATGGATATATTAATGCCCGAAACATGTTGAGCACATAAGAAGTGAAATAAAATAGCAAGTGACATCAAGTTGGTCTTTTATACTTCAACTACCAAAAACTCCAGTTTGTAAGCAGCTATTATCTGTAGTACAAGCTGTTGAGTCAAAAAAAGTGTAAAAGATACAACATTGTTGGTTGACAATAATATTTACAGTGGTTAAAATCATCCGTGTTGCGTTATAATGATGTGTGTTACATACCTTAAAGAGTCTATGATTAAAATCTTCTATTAATGATTTTAGAGTTCAGACTTGGAAACTAACCAGTCATAGACCGACGAAGCTTCCGGAATTAGGTAAGGCGAGGGAACTCTACTTTCAAAACTTACCGCACGTCTATGCTCATATGTTCGGTTTGCGTCAACTTCTATCTTAGCCTCTTATTCGTCATTTCGATTTCAGCTATTCGCTGCAAGATTTCAGTTTCCCCTTTCTGTCAAAAGTACTTTTTCGGGGAATTTTGACGTTGTTTTTTTAAGTTATATTTTTTAATACTGCCATTAGGTTCTTTCGGTTTTTAGCCAGTTAATCATTAAAATACAGCTGTTAAACATATTAATGATTATATAGTACACTATTACATTCAAAGACCAGAAATTTTTAGTGTTATCTTAATCTGCTTTCTGCAGGAACACTCTGTATACTTTCATCTTTGAACTCAATAAAAATCCATCTCCGATACCAATGATGGCTACTTCCTCCCATTAAAGCCGAGCAGTCAATCTTGCAGTATCACCACAACTCGCACCAACTACCGACTGTGGGATAATATATGACAGGCTATGTACATGTAAACGACATATTGTGGCGCGTTCGCGTAACCAATTTTGCCACGGAAAAGCAATGAGTATTACATATTCTGTTTGTATGTCTGCAGGCTTAGTTATCCAGCATGCAATGCGCATGAGACGTGTTACATTATCACCTGTGGTCTGTCCCGCTGTGTCATATTTTCCCACTTTATCTCATACAAGACAAAACTTTTGGAAAGGCGTTTTTAAACGTAAAAATGTCTTTTTATTTTGTCTAAAAGTTCTGTACCAAATATTCCTCACTCTAAGAATAATTCAACGACATGCTATCATAAATGTACCTAGGTCTTCATGTAAGTTTTCCACTATTCTTGCCAGGTTTCAACGAGACTAGAATTTTCTCGACGTATTTAAACAAAACGCGCAAGTATAAAACGTAATGAAACTCTTTTCGAGTCGGAGCCACGCAGTACCGTGATGACACATAGATAGACAAGACGAAGCTGATAGTCGCTTTTCGCAATTTTGCGAAAAGCGACTTAAAACAGAGGAAAGCTAAGTGTTTATCAATTGTACAGTATATTATATACCGTCAGTACACGACTTAAAAATAATCATATGGTGTATAACGATATATAGTGTATTGTACAATTGTTATTGCAAAACGTGATGTCTTCTGTCAAATTTATAGCTAGTCAAGCACGTTCCATCTATCAATATAACATACTTTATATCACTATATTGAAGTTGTGTACTGACGGTATACAATATATTGTACAATTGTTATTGCACAAAAGGTTGGTTTCTGTCAAAGTGTTTATCAACTTACAAACACCATCCGGCGTGTAACCAGTTTCTTCGTTCAGTGGCCTACAGGCCTACGGGTATTAAATCGCAACGCTAAAAGAAGTCGCTGGAATTTGGAAGGGCAGTTGTCTCACAATTCAGGAAATTGTATCTCACGAGTGTAATACATAACGTGTTTAATCCGAACTGGAGCCTTAACCTATTGGCAGAGGAACCAGAAGGAAAATTATTATTATTATTATTATTATTATTATTAACTGCAATTGAGTTTTCTCTCGTTGGCAATTGTCCTTATACTAGTACAGATAAAGCAAATAAGAATAAATGTACATAAAGGAAGCAATACAAAAACACAGTACAACAATACAAAACACAATAAATACAATTACACATATTATCAAAACAACCACACATTTGCAAAACAACCACACATTTGCAAAACAGTTTGAAATAATCACAGTACAAGAAACACACCAAATGAAAGTCACAACACAAACAAATACCCTCAGTATAAGGTCACCGTAATGTACATGGTGCCTTCGTCCACAAGAACCTCAACTTAACTCACTTTTCAGTTCACTTCACTTAACTTCTAAACAAAATCACTTCACATAAATCACGTCATTTCACTCCACATCAGCACAATTTACATCACTTCACTTCACTTCACATCACTTCACTTCACTTCACATCACTTCACTTATTTATAATATCGGTTGTTAAAAGGGTGGGCGGACAAAATTACGAAAGTGTTCATGGTCCTTTTCGATACGAAAACGCAGCTATATCAGTTACTTGTCGTAAAAACCAAACACAATCCCTCACTCCATTTGTTGAATATGTATCGGTATTGCCCGCTAGGCACACCAGCACGGTTGGCTGGAAATTTTTCTTTATACACGTATGTCACCTTGACAGTCGTTTGCTTGTAGCTGCAAACAATAACAGTTGTATGTATTGGCAGCACTGTTCCACGACACTGCCTCCTATCTTCCCAATCTCCGACATATGACCGAAAGAATACATTTTAAACAACCAATAAATGTACCATTCCTTATGACTGTCGCCTGGTATCAAAGGTTCCTTTGATATTTCTCCCCCTTCGATATACCAAACAGCGGCAAAAAATAATGGTAGATAGTTTTTCCTCAAGCGAGGGTTTGTAATAAGGTCAATAGGTTACCTCATCGCTCCGAATGCTGACATGTTCAGTGACCCGATACCACATCCGGCCCTTTGCAGTTCACTGTGGCTAGACCCGGTCAGTTGGAGATTAACCTGACCTGCGCAGTGATGTCAACTGTGATAGACCCCTAAAATCTCTACCACTCGTCAAATAGGGCGGGGGTAAAAGGCGAGAAGCTATTTCGGTCATCATTCGGGAAACAGGGTAATTCGATTTGGGTTCAAATTGTGGTAATCTGGCTCCCGATACCGTGTATTGTTGTAGGAGTGTACCATTGTTTCGGAGAAATATAGTGCCCCCGTCTTCAGTGTTAAAGAAAAAAGCCACAAATTTATTCTGTGGGAAATTCGGACACTTCACATAGAGCTCTGACTGTACAGTTAAAATCCCTACAAGACACAAAAATAAGGGATTGTGCAGGTATGCACCCACGAATTCTAAACTCCAGCACTAAATAGAGCTGGTCGGATTCAATCCCCGAGAACTTTGTCTCGGTGAACTCTAGAGTTCGCCTGGAAGTTGTGGAAAGAAAAATCCCTGTTTTTGCATGAAATCGAATCCCGACCCTTCGGCTCTCTACTCCTTAGTATAGTCACGGTAGCCTGAACCGTTATTATTAGGGCGGTTAAATGAAAACGTGTCGGATGGACACGTGTACCGAGAAATTTTCTTTATAGGTGGCAGACTGACTCTGAGGCTATATATGTATATATGTGTATACTTACTTACTCCATGGTGCAGAGTCCTTCTTGAGAAGCTAACTGGTTTGCAGCTAGTCAAGAAATTCCCCGCATTTCGCGGAACCCGAAGGTTTATTACTGCACTCACAAGCGTCCGCCACCTGTCTCTATCCTGGGCCAGCCCAATCCACTCCATATACCCACATCCCACCTCCTGGAGATCCAGGCTAATATTATCCACCCATATATGCCTAGGTCTCCCCAGTGGTCTCCTTCCCTCCGGTTTCCCCACCAAGAACCTATACACACCCCTTGTACACACAAGGAACAAATTCTGGAATTTCCATGACTTTAGTCAGTAAGTTAACCTTAAGTTTCATGTTAGTTTAACTAGCAGGTTATCTTACTTTTCGGGTAATTATATATGAACAGGCCATCTGGTTTTGGTACGTGCTTGACGACAGCAACGAAAGCTTACGCAGCTAGAATATCCAGCCTACCACGCAGTGGAAAGTTCCACTGTAGGTTGCAGGCAATTCTTTGTGTCTTTGTTTGAGGACCCAAGCTAGCGTCCCCAAGTGCGTGGCGTCAGGCAGTTCAAGATCAGACTCCACGCGCATCACACGTGTGTAACAATTACTCCTTCAAGAACAAAGAAGGCAGTAATTACCATAGGGTAGCATCCCTGTGTGTGTCATAATATGTAATTGAATAAGTGTGAAGGGGTTCCCACCATGGGAACCACTTGTGTTGTTGCACCAGCAACAACACATATCTTGGTTTGATCCAAGTTGAGAATGCCTATTTTTTTTTTTCATATTTTTTATTCCTAAGGCATTCTTCTCACAACTCGGTCCGGGAGTTGTGATATAACGGGTTCATGACCCAAAACCTACTGCTTCATGGATCGCTGCATCATCAAGTTTCGTGCAAGTGATTCTCAACGTCTGAAGGTTGTATTACCATTCTCGCTGAGACCACAAGCAGTAGTATTATTCTTTGTTCAATGTATTTCTTTCAATATGTAACCAGTGTAATTTGTAACAAGTGAAGTGCATCATTTATATATTGTGTATCTACAATTTGATTACTATGGCATCAGCATCAGTGTCTACGTCTACCAGAACAAGGTATGATGAACAATATCATTCAGTACTGTAATCTATTCCAAATTGTAACAAGTGCAAGAAGAAAGAATCATTACTAGACTCAGTGTTCATGCTACATGCTCAACTGAGCACTGCTCACAAAGAAAGTGTTACCATATTAACAAGTGTAATCAATGCTTCTTAGATCAAGTAGCAGCAATTTAATATGTTTGTAATTGTTTTGAATTTAATAATAACCAGAGTCAACTTAGCCAGTGAATTAATTTGTCACCCCTGTGAATCCGATATGTTCGTAAACCAGAGTACGCGACACCCCTCGCCCACCCATACGCGCCACATGCCCAACCCATCTTATTCTTCTCGATTTTATCACCCGCACAATATTGGGCGAGGAGTACAAATCATTTAGCTCCTCGTTATGCAATCTCCTCCATTCCCTCGTTACCTCGACTTTCCTAGGTTCAAATATTCTCCTCAACACCATGTTCTCAAATATCTTCAGCTTCCTTTCCTCCTGCAATGTCAACGAACATGTTTCAAACCCATAAAAAACAACAGGTAAAATTATAGTTCTATATATCTGGATCTTTAAATTTTTGGATAGCAACCTGGAAGACAAAAGATTCTGCACCGAATGATAGCAAGCACTTACTGACTGTATATGTGTGTGTGTGTATATATATATATATATATATATAGTTTTGGTTGTAATAGCTATGTTACAAAAGCCATTTCATGAACACAACTGTAACATTGCATTGTTTGCAATTGCGTTTGGATTCACAGAAAAGTAGACACATGTTCCAAGACTCACCAGGTTTCAGTAACAAATTTTAATCATCTGGATTTTGGTTGGGGCGGTAGCAGGGCAGCCCCCACCCTTCTTTTCGTGTCCGCTCCTGCAGATGGGCTTACAAAATACGGGTAAGAGAACTTGAAAGGGAAGCTCACTTGGGAGACTTCGATGGAAATGAGATCGTACAAGGGAGTGCTGATAAGTCCGTAGCCCGACGTAATTCGAGATATCGTAGGACGGTATCGACAATGTCTTTGGAAAGAGGGGTCTGTTCATGTGCCGAATTGCAAGTCTTTTTTTGTTACAGAGGCTGAAAAGAAGCATCTCAGGCGACGCGTGTGATTTCAACAACATGGAGACGCGAGCTGTCATCAAGTTTTTTTTTTTCCTGCAAGGCAAGGCGCCGAAGGAAATTCACGCAATTCTGAAAGTAACATTAGGGGAACATGCGCCATCGTACGCCACCGTAAAAAATTCGGTGGCCCAGTTTAAACGTGGTGATTTTTCCACCTGTGATGTGCCTCGTCCTGGACGATCCAACACAGCAACCACCCCAGAGATTATTGATCAAATTCACGAGCTTATCTTAGAAGACCGCCGGATTTAGGCTAAATCAATAGCTGAGCAACTGGGCATCTCACATGAGCGGGTTGGGTCCATCATTCATGAAGATTTGGACATGCGGAAGCTCTCCGCGAAGTGGGTCCCGAAATGCCTATAAACGGATTAAAAACGTCAACGGTGGCAGTCGTCTGAACAAATTTTGGAATTTTTTCGGCGCGATCCAAATGATTTCCTGTCGCGATTGGTGACCATGGACGAAACCTGGTTATACCACTACGACCCAGAGATAAAGCAACAATCAATGGACTGAAGGCATAGCGGCTCAACCCGCCCCAAAAATTCCGAGTGCAAAAATCCGCTGGAAAAGTTCTCGCCTCGATTTTTTTGGGATCGAGCCGGCATCCTCCTCATTGATTATCTTCCAAAGGGTCAAACTATCAATGCGGAGTATTACTCATCTCTGCTGGTGCAATTGAAGGACTTTTGAAGGAAAAACGCCGCGGTAAGATCACCAAAGGGATCTTGTTCTTGCACGACAATTCCCCGGCTCACCGGGCACTTGCAACCCAGAAGAAACTGGCCTACCTGGACTTCTAATATCTTGATCACCGAACCTATTCTTCGGATCTGGCTCCGTCGGACTACCATCTGTTCTCAGGACTGAGAAAACAATTGAAAGTTCGCCATTTTTCATCCGACGCGGAGGTCATTATTGCCGCGGAGACCTGGTTGGACGGACAAACTTCTGATTATTTTTGAGGGCCTTGCAAACTTAGAGCAACGGGCTAAGAAGTGTATTGAGTTTCGAGGGGAGTATGTTGAAAAAATCCCGAGTTTGGTCGCTGTAGCTTGTTTCCTTCCTGTTCGGACTAAGAACTTATCAACACTCCCTTTTAGTAAAGGTAGTCCTCAGTTATACAACGGTTCGTTTTGCGACGATTAACAAAAACGACACTTTAGAAAACAGAAGGTCTAAAATATATAAAAAGTAATACAAATATTTAAAATGCGCAAATACGAGGGTGAAACAAAAAATAAAGGCAATTTTGAAATTACGCGGTAACCGGGAGAGAGAAGAGCTGGCGCATTGCGCAGTATTGACAATGCCTGTTGAAGAGTTCAGCCATGTGCAGTACAGCACTCTGCCTTCAGTCGAGTGGCAGTAACGAGGCCGAAAACATGGACGCTCATCTGCAAGATTACACCATCGAAGAACAATGTGGTGTAGTGCGGTTTCTTTGGGCAGTAGGAGCGAAACCTGCGGAAATTCACCGTCGTATGTTGGCTCAGTATGGACAGAGCACCATGAGTCAACAAAAGGTTTATGAGTAGGTGGAAAGGTTTAAATCTAGTCGAACACGTGTTACTGATGAAGGTCGTTCTGGTCGGCCATCAACATCGCGCACACAAGACCACAAGAGCAGCCGAAAAGCTTCTTCTCCGCAGGAATACAGAAACTAGTTGAACGATATAA
>Ga0123355_10017675_pt1 | contig 11280 bp, 8 predicted proteins | sample TergutEmb28metaG_3_FD_89872 | JGI IMG/M metagenome (GOLD analysis project Ga0123355, IMG submission 89872) | Embiratermes neotenicus P1 segment gut microbial communities from Petit-Saut dam, French Guiana - Emb289 P1 | ecosystem: Host-associated > Arthropoda: Insects > Digestive system > Gut ...
ACATCAGCTCACTAACATCTAGCACACTAACATCAGCTCACTAACATCTAGCACACTAACATCAGCTCACTAACATCTAGCACACTAACATCAGCTCACTAACATCTAGCACACTAACATCAGCTCACTAACATCTAGCACACTGACATCAGCTCACTAACATCTAGCACACTAACATCAGCTCACTAACATCTAGCTCACCAACATCTAGCACACTGACATCAGCTCACTAACATCTAGCACACTAACATCAGCTCACTAACATCTAGCACACTATCATCAGCTCACTAACATCTAGCACACTGACATCAGCTCACTAACATCCAGCACACTAACATCATTACCTAATGGCTGCTTTAATCATTTTACAGCTTCTTTTTTTATGTTCATCCAAAATGTACTTGCATAAACAGCAAGCAGTTAACAACAGAACACATGCAAATGGAGGCTCTGCATTACTAACCAGTATGATAATAAAGTATCAAATATCAAACTGCTACAAGTGTTTTGAATGCCAGTTGATTTATGTAGCATTCCTACAAACAAGAAAATAACTTGGGCGCGTTGGAGGAAGGCACATCCATTGTATTCTGTGCTAGCATAGAGCTTTCAAGACACAGTCCTTTAAACAAAGCAGTGTCATATCAATGTGGGACTGGTAACACAGCATGATTGACAAGCATAGCCAGCTGTATGTGAATGGAAGGCATGGATTAGTAAAATACACACTGGTGTTAACATGTCTCCGTGCCTTCTGTTTTGGTACTGCTCCAGTAGAAGGGGAGTGGCGCACTGTACCATTAACACATCTGAAATGAAGTTAAGTAACAATAATTAATCAGAATGTCCTACACCGTCCTTCTGGTGTAACGACACAGATTGAAAATATTTAAATACTAGCAGAGGCCATACTTGTTCAAGCAAACTTCATTATTTTGGGTATAATGAAAACTGTTATTTGAAAAAGTTTACTTATACAATTCATAAACATCTAAAAGTGATTAACAACACACCCTGGCTGCTTTACCCTCAGGAAAAAACACCCCAGTACTCAATGAATAGGAAGTTGAGAAGGAGAGGTATGGCTCCACTCATTCTTAATCCTGACACTGGGTGGAGGCAAGGGATAACCTCATGCCCCAGCTGCTCCCACCACCTCCACCCCCCAAAATCAGAACTTCCGGTAACCATTGAATAGGAAGCTGGGTAGGCCCAGAGCCACCCCAGACATTTTGGAGATGATTATAATCCACCCACTCTGCATGAACTCACACCCCAGATCATCCAGCCTGTTGGCTAGTCATTTTAAAGTGTCTGTCTTATGATTATGACTTACCCTGGTGAAGTATGATTTGGTGGGCAGCTTGCATTTTCAGCTTCATTCTGTTGAGCAAATTCAGAGCCAGGTGAATACTGGTGACCTTAGCAAAGACAGAAATTACACAGTCCTATAGTCATAATTTTTCCAAGTGCTAGACATAACTGGCTTCTTAAAATACTAACAGATCATTCTCTGTTAAGCACTCTTCAAGTTAACTTCATAATTTTCTTTGGATCCTATCGGAGCCCACTCAGTCAACATCATTTCAAGTTGTTTTTTGTGCAGCATAAAACCTGATTACCAATAAGCATCCCAGCAGACCTGAATCCTCATGACATCAGCCTATCGTAACACTCAAGCTATTTCACCACACGTGCTGCCCACTGCATTTGAACCCACCACCAATAGTCTACCAAATCAACTTTTGTAGGTACTTCAATTTTTAACAACATTTCACTATGAAGATGGTACTATGACCTCTTGATTTTACCACATTAGGTGGAGGTACCCCCTTACAGAAAGTTCAGGTGCAAGTGGGATGTCACACCATATCAGTGGGCAAGAAGTTCCCAATGTTTTGAAGGCATTACAATACTTCAAAGGGGCATGCCATAGCGCAGTTGGTTGAGGCATTGTGCTACAAGTTGGAAGGTCATGGGTTTGATTCCCGATGGTGTCAATGGAATTTTTCATTAACATAATCCTTCCAGCTGCACTATGGCCTGGGGTCGATTCAGCCTCTATTGGAAATGAGTACCAGGAATACTTCCTGTGGGGTAAAAGCAGCTGGTGCATAGGGCTGACAACCTTATCACCTTCACGTGCCAATTGTCTTGAAATCCGGCAGCCTCAACTTTCTGGAACCCTCAGGGTCTGTCAAAGCCTGTTTAGGGATTGATGTACCTTTACAATACTTCAAAACATCAGGAACAACATGCACAACAACACAACACCACATCCTGCAAGACTTTACAACTTCAGTAACACTGCTGTGAGAACCCCACCTCTCACAACATCTATTTTGTGTCAAAGTAAAATACAAACAGAATCAAACTGACTCTACTGACATCTTAAAAAGCATTATGCTAGTTTTATATTCAGCCTATTAACTATAGGAACCTCCTACCTATAGGCTGCACACTGGCTGTGGGTTTCTTCAAAGCCGCCTGCACCTCATTCAAGTAAGAATATTTATCCGCCACATGATCTACAGATGTTACACGAAAGAAGCGCATAGTGTCAGGACCCAAATTTGAGCGTTTCTTTGTTGTCACACAGGCAGCCTTCTGGATAGGACTCACATCATTTACTAGGATGCCTTGATGGAGAGATGGCATGGCATCACACACTTCCTACCAACACAATATATATGAAGTAAAGTAAAACAGAAATGTGGTCACTAATATGAGGACACACAAATACACACACATGATGAGCTAAGATGAATGCAACAGAAATGTGCAGTATATTCTTATATGTTTGTTTGCAGTAAAACTCCATTAATTCACCACCCCATATGGTTGAGTCTCAATGTTTGCTATTGCATGAGACCAATTATACAGTAATGATATTAGACATGAGGTCTCAAACAAGCAACTTGCCAAGTTGACCTCAGACTCATCTTATTCTCATCGCAGGTGCACTGGCAGAGCATACAAGGCCCTGCTACATGCCCCACCACCCCTTCTCACAATTTACAAAATTGGAATTGACCTATATATGGACCATACCCATCGGTGTAACAGTTGTATTGTGTATCAGCATTTCCAGTCACACACAAGGATGATGTGTGACTGGAAATATCTGTACACATTAACACTGAAACTGGTTTTCATCATGAGTCATAATGTCTCAAAGAAGTTTGCTACCCCTAGGTGGTAGTGCACAGCGTACATCAGCAAACAGTTAACAATGAACCAAATTATAAAATTCAATAATGGTAATGTCTTTCAGTTTAGTTATTAAAATATAATCTCATTCAAGTGTGTAATTTAAAAAAAAAATAACCTATTTGTTTCTTACACAGATCCCTGCATTAGATGCACCAGAGTTCTAGAAAACATTTTTTGAAAAGCACTGCTTTAGCCCACCCACAGCAGTACCATTATGACAAATACCTGATGCTGAAGAAGAAACTGAGGAGGAAAAAGAACACCACAGAATTCGCAAGGCAATCCATCAATATCTTCATCTTCTTCTGATGAGACAGATGGAGGTGATACAGGAGCAGCACTGTAACTAGCCAAGTCTGGACGACAACCCGTCTCATGGATAACTAGCTGATTAGCTGGCACCATAGCCTGGCAAAACTCACAGGGCAATGCCACAAGCTCCCCACCTTGGTGGGTTGGGACTCCATCATCAACCACATATGGGGCAGAAGGGATAGTGCTCAACATTCGCTCTTGTTCAGCCAATCGGAGGGCCAGCAACCGATCCAAGTCAACTCCATCATCAACTGTAACAATAATCTCTACCTTTAACAACAACTGCATACATGGTTTTGGTAGATAAACCTGAAGAAATGAGACCGCTTGGAATACCTAGGTGTAGATGGAAGGATAATATTAAATTAAATCTTTAAGAAATAAGATGACAGGTTGTGGACTGGATTAATGTGGCTCAAAATAGAGATAGGAGTTGGACTCCTGTGAACACAATAACAAACCTTCGGGTCCCACAAAGTGTGAAGTGACTAGCTGAGGAACTATTAGCTTTCAGGAATAACTTGGCTCCATGGAGTGTGTTACTTCCTTTGTTTGTCTGACTGTTTGTTAGCTAGCTATATATTCTGATAACATGTGCAGTTTTGTAACACAGTGGTCACACTTTCACTTCCCACAAGATTTTCCAAACCACAACAGCACATGATCCATAACTTATTTTAACAACGCTACAACACCTCTAAGACATCAGCTCTACTATGGGGCTGAAGAATATTACAAACCATTTAGCACAGCCAGTGTCTTGGCAGGACTTGAAGTGTTACATGTTACACTGTACTAACCAGCTCAGTGGAGAAACAGTAATCATCCACGTTTCACCGAGTCAGTTTCACGTCTGTTTTACTGTACAATGAACACATATGCAATCTCAACATTAGAAAATCTACAAGCTACTGGAATAACTGGTGTTTATAAAACATGACTTCATAATCAATCCATCCTAATTACTAAAAATTAGTCACTGTGAAGGGGAGGGGACAGTTATCTTACATGCAATGTCATCTTATACTTGGGTAATCAAAAAACAAAATGAACTATATTTACTGCTATTATTGTCATTATTATTCAACTGCAAGAATAAAAACCTTCTGTACATTGCTGTTAATACTGGTCTGATTTTTACCTTCATTATACAGTGAGCAAGCAAACCATGTAGTGCTCAACAACCACTTCATACACAAGGCACTACCGTTTGAAAGTAACAGATAATTTGGCCAACTGGAAAAACACACGTGGGCTTGGATAGTGCAGTTGATATAGGGACTTGTTATGGGATGGACAGTCTGGGGATCAAATCCCAGTGGGGGCGAGATTTTCCACACCAGTCCAGACTGCCCCTGGGGCCCAGCCAGCCTCCTACACGATGGGTACTGGGTCTCTTTCCCAAGGACAAAGCAGCCAGGGTGTGGTGTTGTCCACCAACCAACATCTAGCGCTGAGGTTAAAGAAACAGTACAGCCATACACCTACTCTCCCTCTGGGCCTTCATGGCCTATTCTAGGCTGAACTTTACCTTTAACTGGAAAACAAAGTCACAAGACTAATGCAACACATAACAAATTTAATTACGTCACTGCTGTTTATTTGTACAAAGACAGATGCAAAGAATTTACCTTTAACTGGTTACAATTGGTTACATCAAAATTCAATCACATACATTAGAAAAAGATTCCATGGTTTAGACAGTCACCAGCCCCTCATTGCAGAAGACTGAGTTCAATACCAGGTCAGTCCATATGGAATTTCAAGTGGACAGAGTGACAATGGTACAGGTTATTTTTCCAGGTACTTTGGTTTTACCTTACCAGTACCTTTCCACCAATGATCCATACTCATTCATTCACCCACCAGCAATGCCACATAATCACAGCAACTGGTGGTGTCACTACATAAAACTCAGAAGATATTTATGCTGCAGCAGTAACACACCTCTGAAACATATCAATGGTCTGCATAACCACTGCTCCCGTCTGTTACAAGACATTACTGTAATACCAGCATCTCTGCTAGATACCTGCAGGAATAGTGGACTTATGGTGATCCTTCTTAGGAGCTGCAGATGTGGCAGAATTGACTTGAGGCATATCATTTGTGCGTTTACTGGGAGACAGTCGATTGGACGCTGCAGTGGGGCGTGCAGAATCCTGACTGGCATTTGATACCTTACGCTGGCGACTCAAATCATTGAGAAGATTGAAGGATGTTGCCTGAGGGCTGCTCCATAAGGGTGTAGGACCAGGCTCTGAAAACACATGGACATTGCTCCATGAGAAATAAGTTACATCCAACTGATGAAGAAAGTTGCAGTTTCACAATTTGTATTCTACCCAATGAAACAATAAAATTACCATCATCAAGTTTCAAGAAACTATGATTAGAATCCTGGTGTAGCTGCTGATATTTTAGCATCACAAATTCTCCACAGTCTTCACATCTCTCTGTACGACTACCACAGTAATTCTCGTGTTCAGCCAATTCACTAGCTTCTGTTTCAATATTACAGTAATTACAGCATACAGCTCGATGGCTGCATGTGGAATTCTGAAAATTACAAGCATGCTTATTTGTTATTTCATGACCCAATAAAATAAAAACATAAATTTATATAAAGAAAAAGCTTCGGTTCACAAGAAACTGCTCCACAGAATAAAAGAGAAATTATTTAGCATCCACAAATCTGTCACAAGACTATGTCAAGGACGTAGAATATATATTGATCAAATACACGTTCTTGTCCAAAATACATGTACAGATTTAAATAATACCAAATACCTATTTACAATACTACAGAGAAAAAACTGTCATCTTTCTCACACACAAATTTTTATAATAATTAAGCATTTTTGCAGCCACCTTTCTACAAAATATTACTGAAATAACAGATATTTTAAAGGTGGCTTATATAGTATATTAATCACTGCCAACAACTTAAGTGAACGGCAAACAAAATCTACATCCCTACCGAATTATACGAGTAAATGGTTTGCAGTGAATGGAATGTCCTTAAATATAGAGAAAATAAATGTATTACAGTTTAAATCTAATCATCTCCAAAATTACTCATTTCAAATTTTACATTGTTTATGCTGTGTGCTACGATACGTAAAATTATTACAATTAAGACTCAGTTCAAGGTTTTATCAAGGTAAAGGCATTCAAGAAGTAACAAATATAAAATTTCTTGGACTGGGGCTTGACAAACGGAATGGAAGAATCATACACAGCCAATAGTGCCAAAAATGAGCAGTGCCTGCTAAGCAATCAGATCTATGTATTCTTCTAGCAATACAACTACATTCAAAATAATTTACTTTGCTGATTTCCATTCAATAATGGAATATGTAATTATATCTTGGGGTAACTCATCAGACAGTAGGAAAATCTTTCAGTTGCAAAAGAAAATTTAAAGAATTATGACAGGATCCACACCTACAGATTCACGTAAACCTTTATTCCAAACATTAAAAATACAAACTTCACCATCTCAATATTTACTGTCCTGATGACTTTTTTAATTCAAAATTTGGAGTATTTCACTTTTAACTCTCCAATTCATAGTATCAACACAAGAAGGAAACCAGAGCTACACAGACATTAGCGAACCTCTCATCCTATCAGCAGGGTGCATGTTATGTGAGTTGAATGACATTTAATACATTACCAGTATCTACTGCTGAATAAGTGACAGGCAAGACGTATTTTGTATCAGATCAGGAAAAGTACGGAATTGAAAAATCATTTTACTCAATTGATGAATATTTACTTACTGATGTACGATGAAAACTGAAGATGACTTTATAAGAAAGACACTCAGTATTATCACTGTTAACTGTTTCTAGCCATTGCAATGGTTGTACTTTTGATAACTACTTATTCATTATCACTGTTAACTGTTTCTAGCCATTGCAATGGTTGTACTTTTGATAACTACTTATTCATTAAACACTTTGAACTTAATACTCACCACAGAGTATAAGAAAGATATTTAGTATCATGACCCATTAGTTGTAAATTGATCATTAATTATTATTTATTATGCTTTATGTTATCGTCATATTGACCATTCATTGTACACGATCATGTTTCACATTACATGACTTGTTTCATATACAAAAGCCCTGTGACTATATGGTGGATTAACAAAACATATGTACATATGTATATATGTACGCATGTATGTGTGTGTGTACGTATGTACGTACATCTGTATGTGTGCATATATGTAGTTCTATTTCCCGGAAAATTCTGTAGCATAAAAAATCCTAGTCACTCAAGCTGAAATTAAAAGTATGCTACAGTCCCTTAAACCAAGAAACTCTTCTGGTTATGATGAAATAACACACAAAATCTTGTGCACATCTCATTATTCACCCATTAAGCTATTTTAAGCTATGACTTTTTTCATATATAATTTAGAATATTTCACTTTTCAGTGCATAGCACCAATACAAGAAAGAAAGTGCAATTACACTGGCTAACAGCAAATTTTGCATCATATCAAAGGGGTGCACTTTATGCGAGCAAAAAGATTTTTAATACATTACAAATATCCACCGCAGAACTAGTAAAGGATAAGAAGCAATGTATATTGACCCTGAAAAGGTTATTAATTGTTGAATCCTTTAATTTAATTACTGAATACTGAAATTATCAACATGAGATAAAGACTGATGATAACTCTGTAAGAAAGGTATTATACATACTGTGTATTTTTAGTCGTATACTGTCTACTTTAAGTAAAGTCATCCCACTTTATTTATTAAATCAATGGCTTCTATAGTTGTCAGACCAATACAACAGCATAAATGTTCTGACATTAATTTATTTCTCATACATGCAACATGTTTCAGCCAACAATTTCAGCCATAATCAAATGATATTACAAAAATATAAACATGACACACATATGAGAAATAAATGAATGTATAATTTTTTTATGGCATTATGAACTGTACCATATCCAAATGCCACATAGCAGACTGATGCATCAATGGAATGTATATGCATGTATTTGGACAAGTTCTACATCAAATGGTTGTATTACTAGCTATGACTCTTGAATTATCAATAAATACAATACAATACAATTACATACAGGTATTTTCCCTGACCATCCTAAAAAAAACTGCAGTAAAACCACTGTACACAAAAAAAAGACAAAACTAGTATGAAAAATCCTACACCTATTTCATTATTAACATTTTTTTTAATATCTGAGAAAGCTACATACAGTAGGTTAAACAATCATCTGCATGCATACATACTGGTGTCACCAGAAGAAAGCTATCTAATTACACATTCATTATTTTGAAATATTCCATCATCTTCATCAGGTTGCCACATAGTCAATGTCGTCATCTTTAAGGCTTGCATGAGCAAAGTAACTCCAAAACAGCGTTTTTCTTCTTTTTTACTGACCTGGTGATCAGTTAAGTATCTCTTTTCACACTGATGGCCACATGCTGGACACTCAACAATAGCATGAAAATTTGTATTGTGCGCTGCAAGTTCACATCTTGGTACAGGCTCATCACACTTTATACACAATGCTAGCTTCCTCTGGCAATGCACATTGTGCATTACAAAATTTATTCGAGGAATCTCACGTTTGCTGCAGACAGGAGAACATAAACGATTAGTCCAGCATTAAAAACACGTGTTTGACTTTATAAAGAACGTATTTCACTTACCAATTGGTACAAAACTGAATGTCATCATCACACATAATTCTCTGTGTTGGTATGTTGCCTACCCTAAAACATAAAATAACCAGCAAGTGAAACGAAAAAGGATCTGGGCTACCTCTTTTGTCAGGTATGAATATCAATTACTACTATAGCATAAACAGCTGTGATGTTTTGTCGCAACTAACAGTCATGTGTACTTGTTCTTCGTAACATACCGAGCGATACAATATGAGCAACTGCTACTCGCGATTTTTCATACACTGTACGATGTATCGAAAAATTTACGCGAATCTAATGGACAGCGTTAATCATCTCGGCATCCACAGAGCACATTATTTTAACAATTTTTTTTAACATTGCATTTAATATTAGTGTGTTTGAACTTCCCATCATACAACAGTACGCTGAAATTAACACTGGAAGTTCTTAATAACAGCGGTTGCGTGATACCTTTTTCATAATCCTCTCAACAACGATCTTTACCGAGATCTGGGTCTTCAGGGCGCATGCCTTGGCTGATCGTCTACGTAACATGTATACATTGTTTCACGCACAGACGAGTAATATGATCTGTGGACGAGTACATAGATCAGAGAGTATGTGACATACGGTTACCTTATTTCAGTAATCCGTTCACTCCATGTGCACAGGAAGTTGATGGGGATCATAAATGTAGATTGAGACGTAATAGATCAATTGCTGATCATGTATTTTGCATTCGTCAGTACATTAGAAAAAATAGGAATACAATGAGGTGGTGCATATTAATTGTGTAGCTAAATGCATATCTACTTTCCATAAATATTTGCAAAACTCACAACAGTTAACTGCAAATAATAAGCCCACACCCAATGTTAAATTTCTTGGAATATATATATATATTACTGATACCATAAACTGGAAATATCATATTAAACATATTCTTCCAAACCTGAGTGCGGTTTGCTATGTAATGAGGTCTATTAAACCATACATGTCTCTAAATACTTTGAGAATAGTTTACTACTACAATTTTAATTCAGTTGTAAATTATGGTTTACAGTTTTGGGGTAACTCACCTCGCAGTATAAAAATTTTCAGAATGCAAGAGAATACAATTAGAATTGTGCTAGGCTGTAAAAAAAGGGTTTCATGTAGGAATCTATTTAGGAAATTGAAGATATTACCTTTGGAATCTCAGTATATACTTTCTCTGTTACGCTTGTTGCGATCAAGAATAAGAATCAGTTTATAGCAAATTCAGAGATTTACAGTGTAGACACCAGACAACATACAAACTTTCATCAACCTACATCGAATCTGACAAAATATCAGAAGGGAATTTGCTATTCGAGAGTAACGGTTTAAAATAATCTCCCTCTGTAGATCAAAGATATATATGTGTGTATATATATATATATATATATATGATGATGATCCCAAAAAATTTGAATTACAATTAAAGCAGTTTTTTTACCTACATTCCCTTTACTCATTACTAGAATATTTTCATTACAAATATCTCCTAAGGTATTAACTTGTTTTATATTAAAATGAGATAGAACTGTCAGATACATAAATATTTTATGCTTATTATCACCCTAATTTTATAGTTTTTGTTGTTGTTATCAGTGTTGTTTAGTCTTCTATTTACATATTTATTATACTGTTGTATTATCTTCATCAATTTTTTGTTATAACATATTGCAGGTTCCCTCTTATAGTATTGGACATTTCAATTGTCGTAAGTCCTTTCATTGTAGGTAATTCCGTCTGCTTGGCATATACTATACAGTCTATAAATTGTTTCAGCCTTGTTTTATTTTAGACTACATTACACTTATAACTTACATGTTTAACCTTTTGACGCCAGAATTATTTTTTTAAATTTTAGCACAACCTGTATATAAAATGTGAATAAAACGGGAACCAAATATGTTAGAAGTATGAAACAAACTGCATTTTGAAGAGAAAAATACGGAGAGTATATACCATGTTTAAAATATTCAGTACTTGTATTTGTTGAATAAATACATAAAATGCAACGTTTAGAGGTTAGCGGTATGGT
>Ga0123355_10017677_pt1 | contig 11280 bp, 10 predicted proteins | sample TergutEmb28metaG_3_FD_89872 | JGI IMG/M metagenome (GOLD analysis project Ga0123355, IMG submission 89872) | Embiratermes neotenicus P1 segment gut microbial communities from Petit-Saut dam, French Guiana - Emb289 P1 | ecosystem: Host-associated > Arthropoda: Insects > Digestive system > Gut ...
GCTTGGCCACTCGATCGCGATGCTTCCGCCGGCGCACAACCAGGTGACTGCCGTCGTTCAGCCCCAACACGCTGCAACTATTCTTGCCAAGTTCGATCCCGAGAACTGAAATCTGCATCTCGAGTCTCTCACCGGTCGAGTCGGCCCATCCTCCGGCTGCCCGACCAGCTGACCCGACCGAGCGGACGGGCCTCAATCCCATAGACCTCGGCTACGCAAGCGACGGCCCGACGCAGTTCACTGAATGGGGTACGATTTGATGAAATCCAACCGCCGAAGCCGCAATCCCGTCACCACCCCGCGCAAGGAACCCAAGCTCTCGCGCACCCGTGCGCCTGACGATCTGTCGCCCATGGAATGGCAGCGAGGCTTGCGGCGCCAGTTCGGCCGTGAGCAGGGTTTCGGGCTCGAGAATATGGGCAGCGAACCATTTTTCTCCGAATTTCGGGTCAGCAATCCCGCCTCGAAATCAAGCTATCGCGTGGCGATCCGGAGCAGACACCCCGGCGGCAACTTCTGCTCATGCCCCGACTACGCGACCAATGAGCTCGGCACCTGCAAGCACATCGAATTTGCGCTGGCGCGGCTGGAGAAAAAGCGTGGCGCCAAAACCGCGTTCGCGCACGGCTACCGACCAGCTTTTTCCGAACTGTATCTGCGCAATGAGGGAAGGCGCCGCATCTATTTTCGGGCCGGAACAGACTGCCCGCCCGCCTTGCGCGAGGCCGCCGCGGCCTTGTTCGACGTCAGTCATGACGGGCTGCTGCCCGATGACCGCTACCTCGAACTCGAGTCTTTCATGGCCATGGCGTCAAAGTCGGGTCACGAGTTCCGCGCCTATGACGATGCGCTCGATTTCATCGCCGGAAGGCGGGATGCGGACCGCCGGGCGTCGAAGCTTGCGCAACTGTTTCCAGAGGCAGCGCGCGACCCTGAACTCGGCACCATGCTAACAGCGCCGCTCTACCCGTATCAGGCGGAGGGCGCACTGTTCGCAGTCCGTGCTGGGAGGGCATTGATCGGCGACGACATGGGCCTGGGCAAGACGGTCCAGGCTATCGCTGCCATGGAAATACTGGCGCGGCATTTTGGCGTCACAAGGGTGCTGGTGATCTGCCCGACCTCGCTCAAATATCAGTGGCAGAGCGAGATCCAGCGTTTCTCTGGCAGGCGAGGCGAGAACGCGGCGCGGGTGATCGGTGGTGGCCGCGCGCGGCGCCAGCACGACTATCGTCTCGACGATTTCTGTAAGATCACAAATTACGAGAAGCTCAGGCCCGACCTCGATCTGATCGCTGCCTGGGCGCCCGACCTCGTGATCGTCGACGAAGCGCAACGCGTGAAGAACTGGAACACCATCGCGGCGCGGGCTTTGAAGCGCATCGGCAGCCCTTACGCGATCGTGCTAACCGGCACTCCTTTGGAGAACAAGCTCGAAGAGCTGATCTCGATCGTTCAGTTCGTCGATCAACACCGGCTCGGGCCGACGTGGAAGCTGCTGCACGAGCACCAGGTCAAGGACGCAACCGGGCGCGTCACCGGCTACAGGGGCCTCGAGAAGATTGGTCAGACGCTGGCCCCGATCATGATCCGCCGCCGCAAATCCGAAGTGCTATCGCAATTGCCGGACCGCCTCGACCAGAACCTTCTGGTGCCGATGACAAAGATGCAGATGGTCTATCACGAGGAAAACGCTGACATTGTCGCGAGAATCGTCCAGCGCTGGCGGCAGACCGGGTTTCTCTCGGAGACGGACCAGCGACGGCTGACCTGTGCGCTGCAGAACATGCGTATGTCGTGCAACAGCACCTATCTCCTGGACCAGGAAACAGACCATGGTGTGAAGGCCGATGAATTGGCGGCCCTGTTCGACGATCTCTTCGCCGAACCGAAAGCCAAGGCGGTGGTGTTTTCACAATGGACGCGGACCCAGGACATCGTCATACGGCGTCTCGAAGCGCGCGGTGTAGGCTATGTCAGCTTCCACGGCGGCGTGCCGTCGGACAAACGGCCGGCGCTCGTCGAGCGCTTCCGCAACGATCCTGCCTGCCGCGTGTTCCTCTCGACAGACGCCGGCGGCACCGGTCTCAATCTGCAGCATGCCTCGACTGTCGTTAACATGGATCTGCCGTGGAATCCGGCCGTATTGGAGCAGCGCATCGCACGCCTCCACCGCATAGGTCAGCTACAACCCGTGCGCGTCATCAATTTCGTTGCGAAAGGCACTATCGAAGAAGGAATGCTTTCGGTGCTGGCGTTCAAGCGCGCACTGTCAGCCGGCATTCTCGACGGTGGCAGCGGCGAGATTTCGCTCGGCGGCTCGCGTCTGAACCGCTTCATGAAAGAGGTTGAGAACGTCACCGGACGGATGGGCACAAGCGAGGCCGTCACCCCGGCCGAGGAGCTTGGACAGAGCATCGTCGCCGCCGACGATACCGGACCCGTGGAAGACGCCGTGGTGGATGCGGATATCGCTGCCGACGAGATCGACCGATCGAGCGGCCCCGCTGTGCCAAGAAGCGATCAAGGTTCCGATCCGTGGCTTGCCTTGGCGCAGGTGGGCGTGCAGTTCGTTGCTGCGCTGGCGGCGGCTAACGGTTCCAAGGCGCCGGCCCATCCATGGGTCGAACAGGATCCGGCAACCGGCGTACGGAGCGTCAAAATGCCGCTGCCGCCACCGGAGACCGCGCGCCAGCTCGCCGACGCACTTTCGGCACTCGCGAACGGGCTGCGAGGTAGGACTGCATGACGGGCTCTCTTTGCCGGACCCTGGTGCGACGACGCCCCGCGAACAATTCGACCGTCAGCCGACAAATCTCGATCGTTTGCGGACCTGCAAGACGAACTCGGATCGATCGAGGACGTCGACGTGAACCAATCCACCGGCTCACCAGCGTCGCCCCGAAGACGAGGGCGAGGTCGAGCGCCCTACGAACGCTTGTGTGCGAGGAACATGCGAAAAGCTGTGGCAATCAACTCTTTACATCAACATCGCCTTGTTCCGCAGGACTCGACCGGCCCCCTATCCCCGCCTCGGCCGCCGCACCGCCCTGACAGTCCCGCTGCTTCCGCCGCCGCAGAAGAACTGATCCTGGCCATCCGACTCGAGCCCGGAAATGCCAGTGCCCTCTGGCATCTGCAACCGCTCCAGCACTTCCCCGGTTGTGGGATCGATCCGTCGCACCTCGCTCTCCTCACCTTCCGACGTCGCGTGCCAGAGCTCGCCGTCGACCCATGTCACGCCAGTGACGAATCGGTTCGATTCGATCGTACGCAGGACCGCCCCGGTCTCAGGATCAACCTGGTGAATCTTCCGCGCCCGATATTCCCCGACCCACAGCGTCCCTTCGGCCCAGGCCAGCCCCGAAGCTCCGCCGCCACCTGGCGCAGGAATCACTGACACGACAACGCCGGTCGCGGGATCGATCTTCTGAATGCGATTCTCGGCTATCTGATAGAGATGCTTTCCATCGAATGCTGTGCCTGCATGCGCGGGGACAGCGATCGAACGCACCGGTGTTCCGCTTGCAGGATCGAGCGCGCTCAGTTTGTCGCCCGAGGCAAACCAGACATGCTGGCCATCATACGTAACCCCATTCACGCGAATGGTGTCCGGAAAGGGGCCGTATTCTCGCACGATTTCGGCTGCCGATGTCTTCACGGTTCCGCCTCACTGAGCGATCATGACAGTCAGCGACACTAATCACCCGGCAGTGACGCTGGGAGTAACAAGGTTGTCGCGAATCCCGGCACGGGCGGTGTCATCCAGCGGCGCGCCCGGCCGCGGCCAAACCACTGCACCTTCCTGGCAGCGGCCAGCGAGTCGAGTGCCCGCTGCACCGTACGCTGGCTCGCGCCAAGGGCAAGCGCCAGTGCCGAGCTCGACCACAATTCCCCGTCGGAGAGCAATGCCAGCACCGCGGCGTGTTCTTCGTCGACCGGCCGAGCCAGCACCAGTACCGCCCGCGCGCCATGCGGCGTCAGGGCAAAACCGCGCTGCGTCGCGGTTATATCGGCCAGCGTACGGAGCTCGGCGCGCAGCCGCCCCATTTCGACGCGCAGCCGCGCGCGATGCGACTCATCGGCAGCCTTCGCACGAAATGCCCGTCCGACCAGTGCATCGCGCGTCATGTCACCAGGCCATACCTCGCCCAGCGCACGCACCAGCGTGAACAGCACCGGGCGCGTCGCCAGCGACACCGCGCGATTGCCACCACGCACCGTGTAGCGGCACGCGTCCACGACCAGCGCTTGGGACTTGTGCAATGCCTCGACTTCATCGAGCAACAGCGACCGCTCCTCGCCGCGTGCGATCAGCCGCGCCGCGGGCGCGCGCAGCACGCGCCACCCGCTTTGCACCTCTGCCATCAGTGACGGGATTCCGGCTTGGCGCGCGGCATCCTGAGCCCGGCCAAGAGCCGCCCGTGCAGTCTCCGTGCGGAGCCGCCGCATAGCGATGCCCGCATCGACCAATTCGTGAACCGTACGCAATGCAGCTGGCAACTGGGTCGGGTTGAGCGTTGCGAGCGTATGCTCCGCCTCGTCGAGGCGCCCGATCAGCAGTAGCCGGCGCACCGCAAGATACCGTGCGTGTGCCGCGTTCAGCCGGTCTCCCCGTGCCTCGAGTGCCGCGCGCGCTGCCTCCAGGGTCTCAGCCGAAAAGCCCAGGTCGCGCGACACCAGCGCGATCTCGGCCTCGGCGACGATGCATCGCGCACGGGCCACGACGTCCCGTGCACCGAAACCGCGCGCCGCGCGGCGCAGCAGGAGCTTCGCCCGGTTGAGATCGCCAAGCTGCGCCATCGCAATGCCACGTAACGCCAATGCGGGCGGATCCTCGCGCAGCGCAACCTGGTTCAGCGCGCCCAGCGGATCACCTGCGGCCAGTGCGCGTCCCGCCGCGGTGATCAGCGAATCCATCGGAATCCCGCCACACTTGTCACTCCCACCCCCCGGAGCCGCATCGCCAATCTAGCGCACGTCAGAGGGCGGAAGGAGTGGGACACCCATGACAACAGAAACGATACACGCGCGCGAAGACTGGCGGGCCGCCGATTGGCTGTGCCTCACCGCCGCGCCGACCTTCGCCATCATGGCGCTGTTCAGTGCCATGTCCTCGGCAAGCCCAGAGGGAGTCTGCGGCCTGATGCACGGTCCATCGCCGCTGAGCGGAATGACCTGCATGTATATTCTGATGAGCGCCTTCCATTCAACGCCTTGGCTGAACCGGCTTGGCACCCGGAAGCGCCGCGCCTGATCCAGCTTCCCACCACACGGATCATGCCGACCCCAGCGTCACCAACGGACAAAGGAGCGAACGATGACAACGCACCTCACCGGCACACCAGAAGATTGGCTGAGAGCACGGCTCGCGCTCTTGCAGGCAGAGAAGGATCTGACACGACGGAGCGACGAAGTGGCGCGGCAACGCCAGGCGCTGCCATGGGTCCGCATCGACAAGGACTATCGCTTCGACACCGACAACGGCCCCGCCTCGCTGGCCGATCTCTTCCAGGGACGCTCGCAGCTTCTCGTCTATCACTTCATGTTTGGCCCCGACTACAAGGCCGGTTGCCCGTCGTGCTCGGCGATTGCTGATGGCTTCAATGGTTTTTTCACGCACCTCGCCAATCATGACGTGATGCTCTGGGCAGCCTCGCGCGCGCCGCTCGCAACCCTGCAGGCCTACAAGCAGCGCATGGGATGGACCTTCCCGTGGGCATCCTCACACGACGGCGACTTCAACTTTGACTTCAACGTGTCATTCACCGAGGAGCAGCAGCGCGCCGGGACGATCGAATACAACTACCAACAGAGCGGCCACGCGATGGATGCGATACCGGTGCCACCGCGCGTCGCGCAGCTCGCCGCCAATTGTGGCACGGATGCGGCGACATGGACACGCGATCGGCCGGGCCTGAGCGCCTTCGTCCGCGAGGACGGCGTCGTTTATCACACCTACTCGGCGTATTCGCGCGGCCTGGACGCCATCTGGGCCATGTACCCGTGGTTCGACCGTGCGCCCAAGGGGCGCAATGAAACCGGGCCCTGGCTCCGCCGGCACGACGAATACGACGAGCGTCGGCCTGCCTGACAGATCCCCCCTCGCCTCGCCAAAAGGATGCACTGACAATGCCTGATATCCTGCACATGATCGGTATCAAGTCGCCCTCTCCGAACACCGCCTACAACGCGCTGACAACGCGCGATGGCCTTTCCGGCTGGTGGACCGAGACCACGACAATCTATGGCGACGTGATCCGTTTCCGCTTCGGTGGCGACAACGGGTTCGACATGAAGGTCCTCGAGGCGGATCCCACCGGTCGCGTGCGCTGGGAGGTCGTCGAAGGGCCGCAAGAGTGGATCGGCACCAAAATCGGCTGGAAGCTCCACCAGGAAGGCGACTACACAATGGTGCTGTTCAAGCATGAAGGCTGGCGCGAGCCGGTTGAATTCATGCATTTCTGCAGCACCAAGTGGGCGACATTCCTGCTAAGCCTCAAGTCGCTTGTCGAAACCGGCAAGGGCGCGGCGTGGCCCAACGACATAAGGCTCCACGAACTCCAATAAGCAGGGCCGCCCCTCACGGGTCATCGCGCGGAGCGCAGTGACGAAGCAATCCCGGTCTGAGATTGCTTCGTCGCCTGTCAGAGCGCACATCAGCGCTCAGCGTCACGCTCCCTCGATTTCCAACTGCAGCGCTGCGATCCGCGTCCGATCGACAATCACGCTGATCTCGACAATCCGCCCCGCCTCCACCACGAAATCGAACACGGCGAACGGCTTTCCGCCGGGGGCAAAAACCAGCCCCGGTTCGCCATCGATCGTTGCCGCTTGAGCGGCCTTCGCTCGCCCCTTGAAGGCTTCCGCCACCGCCTCGCGCCCGCGCGTCTCGGGGGCCAACAGCATTGCATCGGCGCCGGCGCGCGCCCGGTTGGCCGCCATTGCCACCGCTGCCGCATCGGCGCGCAGCACCGCGTCAGGCGCGAGCAGTGCCAGTAAGGCCGAGAAATCACCGTCGCGCGAGGCCGCCAGAAACGCGGCAACGACTTCGTGCTGTCGTTCTCGATCAGTCGCAACACTGGCTTGCCCGCCCTGCACCCGCCTCCGAGCTCGGCTGGCAAGCTGCCGCGCCGCCGCGGGCGAGCGGTTGATGATCGGCGCAATCTCGTCGAACCCCACGTCGAACATGTCATGCAGCACGAAGGCGACGCGCTCGGCCGGCGTCAGTTCTGCCAGCACGACCAGCATACCGACGCCAATGGCGTCCGCGATGTCCGTTTCGTGATCGGCCGATGTCTCATCCGGCACCGCCTCAGCGTCGGGTCCAATCGGCGCCTCCCGGCGTATTTTCCTCGATCGCAGCACATCGAGGCACACGCGTGCGACCACTGTCGTGAGCCAGCCGCGCAGATTGGCGACATCGCGCGTATCAGCACGCATCAACCGCAGAAACGCCTCCTGCACCGCATCGTCGGCCTCGCTCCACGAACCGAGCATCCGATAGGCGACCGATGCCAGATGCTTCCGGTTCGCTGCGAACTGCGCCGCCAGGAAATCTTGCCCACTCATGTCACGTCCTCGGTTCTCCGTTCGTCATGCCTGTGACGAATAACCATCAGCCAATGTGACGGAGCCTCTCATGCAAGCGCGTATCAAGAATCCCGCATCTGTTCTGCCGGGTGCCATGGAGGGCGTTCAAACCCTCATGGCCAGTGCCTTCAAGTCCGGCGTGCCGGCGCAAGTCCTCCATCTCGTGCACCTGCGCGCCAGCCAGATCAACGGCTGCAGCGCCTGTGTCGACGGCGGCATCAAGCTCGCCAAAGAGGCCGGCGTGACCGACGACCGGCTGTACATGGTCGCCGCATGGCGCGAGGCACCGAATTTTTCCGATCCCGAGCGCGCGGCGCTTGCGTTGGCCGAGGAGGTCACCCGTCTCGATCCACGCGATCCCGTGCCTGACCACGTCTGGACCGCCGTCGCTGCCCATTATGACGAACGGGCGCTGGCGAGCCTGATCCTCTGGATCGCCCTCACGAATCTGTTCAATCGCGTGAACATCGCCACACGCCAGGTTGCCGGTGCTGCGTGGTAGTGTTTCGACCGGCGCGTATCTCGCGGACGCGATCGCGAATCGGCATTGCGAGCCCGACGTAGGGAAAGATCCGAATCGCGTTCGCGACGCAATAACGTGTCATCCGCGCCGGGTCGCAAACCCAGGCAGGATCCCCTTGATCACCACGCAATCGCACCTCGACAGAACGGCAGCGCTCAGTCCGCTCATCCCGCGCCCTCCACGTGCCGGATAGGAAAGCCCTCTGCGCAGGTGCAACTTGGCGAGATCCGGGTTGACTGCGACCGACGAACGAAACGCCCGATACCGGCTCGAACGTCCCCTGCCAGGTCGACGCGATGGACGCGACGCGGAGCTTTCGCGTTCTTTCGATCTGACGCGTCGGCCGCCTTATCTTTCCAACAGGTGGAGAAGGTCCCTCCTTCAGGGTAAGCTTCCGCATGCGCTTCCGAGTCGCACCCACCAGGTCCCGCTTCTACCCAGACTTTTTCATCCGCCCGACTCGGCACGACGAGGCCCGATATGAAAAAGCCCGCATCACACCGACCGGTCTTCGCTCAAACATCGGACGTCCTGGCGGATCAGGCGCGCGCTTCCCTGCACCAGCGCCGCTTCAAAGAAGCCACGGAGCTATACAAACAATTGATCCGGCAGGATCCGCGCCCGGAGTGGAACGAGCGTCTGGCCGACGCCTACGCTGGTCGTGCGAGCGACCTCGCCGCGAAGGGCATGTATAAGGAGGCCGCGATCGTTCTCGAGAACACCGTGGCGCCCGGCAAGACGATCCGCGAACCGCTGCTCTACATCTCGTGCCTGATCCAGCAGGGCCAATTCGACAGAGCACGACGTGCCGCGCTCCAGAGCATGGCGCGGGTGCCCGCTGCCGACGCCGCGCGCTTGGGCGAGTGTGCCGCCATTCTCGCGCTCGCTGCGGCAATTCCTGTGCCAACATCAACCGCAGGCGAGATTTGGGCGGAACAATGCAACGCCGCGCGTGCCGCGTTGCATGCTTGGGTGAAGGATGGCACGCGTGAGGAACTCGACGGCCTGCTCGGCCGCATTCCATTGCGTTCATCCTTCGGCCCACTAAGGCTCATCCTGAAGGCCCTGAGCACCCCGACCAGCAGTGCCGAAAAGGCTCGGGCACTGCTCGCCATGATTTCAGCTGATTCGACGTTTGCCGGGCTGCGCGCCGCAGCCGAGGCTGTGCTAGCGGACGGCCGCGACCTGCTAGATCTCTGGCCTCGGCTGCGGCCCATGCAGCAGCAATTCGTCGGCGAGATGCGGGGTTTGCCGCAAGGCGCAACGGCGCTGCTCAATCAACTGCTTGACGCTGAACGTCGCGGGCCTTCATCGCTGTTTAACGTCCTAGTACGCCGGCCCCTGTCCCTCCCGGAAGCCGACGTCCGTGCCGCCTGCCTCAACCTGCTGCCGGCTGTGCCGGACCGGATGCACGAATTCCAGAAGCGGTTCGGGGCGCTCTCCGCTCTGGATTACAACCGGATCCTCGCATTGGCGGCGGAAGCCAATGACGACTGGGAGGCAGTGCCGCGCCACTGGCGGCTGGCAATCGAGGCATTGGAAGCGGAGGGAACCCCCGACGCGCGGTTGGGACAGGCGGTGGTGTACCGCCATCTCGCCGGACTGGCGCAGAGGCATCCGGACTTCTGGGAGGATGAGCGCATCCCGGCGTACGAAGATTCAGTCGCCGAGTATTTGGAATGCAGCGTCGGGGCCGATCCGCAGTTCCTGCCTGCGACACTCCAATTGCTGGAACGCTATCGCACCGAGGGAGACATACCGAACTGGCAAGGAGCCGCTCAGTCTGCGGCGGAGCGGTTTCCGACCAATGCTGCGGTACTCGTCCAGGCGGTCGATGCCGCGGTGGCACGCAATGCGTACAAGCAAGCGGTCGTATTCGCCAGGCGCGTGTTGCAGGTCGACCCGATAAATCAGCCCGTTCGCCAGCGCATGATCGAGCTACAGCTGGCTTATGCGCGCAGGCAGATGCGCTCTGGCCGTGCCGACCTTGCCGGCAGGGCACTGGACGAGGCCGCGGAATGGGAGCGGTCAGACAAGCCGAGCACCGCGTTGCGGATCGGACGGGCTCTGGTACGGGCGGCCGCGGAGCCGGGCTCGGATGTGGGGGAGGTGCTGCGCGCTGGCGTGCAAACAGCCGGCGGGAACGCCGCCGCCTGGTTCAATCTGCTGATCGAAGCCAGCTTGATGGGCGTGCCGGAACGGCGGCTGCAGCCCGTTCAAGCTGATCTGGCAGCCGCGCAGAGAAGCGAACCGGATCGTGCAACGATACTGGCGCTGGTCAGCCTTCTCGGTCAGAAAGAAATTCGCGACACGCGTAAGAAGTTAGCGCCGGTACTGCGACAGATCCGCCACGTCCTCAGCAGGGGCTGCCGGATCATCTGGACCGCCGCGGAGTTCCAGACAATTGCCGAATTGCTGACCGATCTGCGCGAATTTGCCGTGCTGCTGAATTACGCGCGTAGCGCCCTGAACCGTTCTGACGGCAAGGCTGCCCACTTCTACCAGATCATCGCCCGCACCGGGGGCAACAGCAACCGATTGGGGCCGATCGGTGAAGCCCAACTTCACGACATGCTGAAAGATCCGGAGATTCAGCAGAATTTCTCACTGTTCAACCGAGTGCGGCGCTTCTTGTTCGGGGCCGAAGCCGTGAAGGGGGCGGGCAAGATGGCACGTCAAAGCACGATGCCGGATGCAATCGACGATGATGACATGGCGGAATTGCTGGCATCTCTCGTGGGGCGAATGCCGAAACGGCCGGCGAAAGAAATGCGCTCGCTGGTGAATGAATTTGGCCGCGACATCGCCATTGACGTGCTTGCAGCCGAGATATCGGGCTCACCGATGGGCGGATTACTGTCAGAGGAACAGGTTCGGCAGCTGAGTGGCGCCATAATCGCAAATGCATTGCACAGCAGTTCACAGCCCGCACAGCAGGCACGGCGACGTTAGGCCGTTTTTGCACGAGGCGATCACAATGAGCGAAGACCCGTTCGCCGAACTCGGCGTTGACGAGAATGCGGATGACGCGGCGATCAAGCGTCGCTACCTGGCGCTGGTGCGCGCCTTTCCGCCCGACCGGGATCCGGAACGCTTCCAGGCACTGCGCACAGCCTATGACGCGATCAGCGGCAGGCGCGAGCGGATGGCGCGGAAGTTGCTCC
>Ga0123355_10017678_pt1 | contig 11279 bp, 6 predicted proteins | sample TergutEmb28metaG_3_FD_89872 | JGI IMG/M metagenome (GOLD analysis project Ga0123355, IMG submission 89872) | Embiratermes neotenicus P1 segment gut microbial communities from Petit-Saut dam, French Guiana - Emb289 P1 | ecosystem: Host-associated > Arthropoda: Insects > Digestive system > Gut ...
GCCGTCTACGGCGGGCAGACGATGACCGACGCCGGGCTCGCGGCGAGGCTGGCCAACGTCACCGCCCCGACGCTCGTGGTCTGGGGCGAGGCCGACCGCATCGCCGATCCGGCCTACGGCCGTGCATACGCTCAGTCGATACCCGGCGCCGAATACGAACTGCTGACCGAAACCGGCCACCTGCCCCAGATCGAGACCCCGCAGAAACTGATCGACTGCGTCTGGGCGTTCGCCGACCGCCACGCCACGAATAGGCCGACCAGCAGCGTGTCGATCCCGCCGCTGGCCTAGCGGGGCCAGCGGCGGTCCACGGCGTCGCCTCGATCCGGCGGGAACCCGGCGCGCGCGGCTAGATCGGGTAGCGCAGGATCGCGGCGACGGAGCCCTGCTCCGGGATCTCGTCCCGGCGAACGGCCAGCACCCGCCCGCCGGCGAGCCAGGCACGGCGGGCGATTTCGTCGACCACCCCGTAGCTGTCCGGGCCGTCGGGCGCCAGGGTGACGGCGCCGGTCTGCTCGTCGATCGTGCCGGGCACGACCTCGTCGATATCGACCAGCACCGTGTCGACCGCTCCAAATGTGGCTGCGCGCGCCACGTCTTCAACGTCGAGCAGCGCTCGGCCCTCGCTCAGCCGGAGCTCGAGCAGCTCGCGTACCTCGCTCAGCTCCTGCGCGTACAGGTCGTCGAGGACCTTGCGTGCGCTCGCGGCCAGCTCCGCATCGGGAGTCTGTTCGGGATTACCCGTGATCGTCGTCGCGGCCAGCTGCGGGTATGAGTTGACCGACCTGAAGATGCTGTCCAGCGGCTCCGTGGCGGCCAGGATCAGCGGCACTCCGATGCCGCCCACAAACGGCCGCAGCGCCTGATCGATTTGCCGCGCGTACTGCCGCAGGCGCAGCTTGCGTCCCTCGGAGCCCTGGATTCGCCGTACCGGTGACCGGTCCGCGAGCGAGGAGCGACCGGCCGCGCTGGCGGCATCCTCGGGCATGTCGGGCACGGCGACCTCCGCGGGCTCGGCGTCGGCTGAAACCTCGATCAGACGTACCGAGCCCTGCGCCAGCGCGAGTACGAGCGCGACCTGCGGGAAGGTCACGGTTCGCAGCAGCGGCTTGAGATGAAACCGGTCGGACACGACGACCGTGCTGACCAGGCGGTTCGGCAACCGGAACGTGGTCAGGCCCTCGGGCGTCGCAAAGATCGCGACGCTGCGCGCCTGGTAGCGCCAGAAGTCCTCATCCGCGACCAGGTCCCCGATCTCCTCCTCGAGTGCCTTGACATCCCGCTTGGGGATACCTGCCTCGTCCAGCTGCCGGATCGCGTCGGCCGCGAGGTTGTCGAACTCGATCCGCTCAGCGTCGGTGACGGCAACCGGGTCCGTGGCCATGTAGATCGACACGCTCGCGGGGTCGCGACTGGCCAGCAGCCGGCTCACCTGGGCTCGCGTCGGTATGTCGGTGTGCAGCCGCATCGATCCGGGCCAGAGACTACGCGGTGCGTCCGGAAGCCGTAATCCGGTCGATCAGCCAGCATCTGGGCGTTCGCGTAGTCTCACGTCAACGAGCGTCGCCGATGTCGAGCGCGAGCGGCGCCCGGGAGGTCGTGCCAGCCTATGTTCGCCAGCCCGAGACTAGTCAGCTTGCGTGGTCGGCCGGCACTGGCCGGCGCCCTCGCCGTGTGCGTGCTGCTCGGCCTCTCGGCGCGAGCGGCCGCCGACACGAGCGCGGCCGCCAGGCTCGCCGACCGGTACTCGCCGGTGATCGCCGTGGAACCTCAGCACAAGCTCTGCGGGCCCGGTGAGCCATATCGCCCGACCACCGTCGACATTCTGCTCGGGAATCCCGAGGTGGTACTCCGCAACGCGCAGCGGAAGGTCGTCGAACGAGGGCCAACCGCCAGGCAACTATCAGGTGCCCCGGCCGGTGACTACATCGACCTCGGGGGGAATGTGCTCAGGCCCGGCTGCTTCTACGAGAAGCAGTTCAAGCGCTGGTTTGGCGACCGCAAACCGACCGTCTACGCGCACGTCACGACGGACTCCGAGCACCCCGGAAAGCTGGCGGTGCAGTACTGGTTCTTCTACACCTACAACGACTTCACCAACAAGCACGAGGGCGACTGGGAGATGGCCCAGGTCGACTTCGACGCCGCCACCCCGGCGCAGGCGCTCAGGACCGGTCCCTACCAGGTCGACCTCGCCCAACATGCGGGCGGGGAGAAAGCAGCCTGGCAGGACGATCCGAAACTGACCAAGGACGGCACGCACCCGATGGCGTATGTCGCGACGGGCTCCCATGCCGCCTACTTCCAGCGCAAGCTGTATCTGGGCAAGGGGGGCGGCGCGATCTTCGGCTGCGAGGACACTAGGAGTGCGAGCGAACCGGTTTCGCTGCAGACCATGGTCGTGCCGGACACGCCGGTTCCGTCCGGCTCGCGGTTCGCGTGGCTGAACTTCCAGGGCCGCTGGGGCCAGAAGCAGCCCGGGATTAACAACGGCCCGCTGGGGCCGGCCAACGCCGCGCGACAGGTGTGGGTGCATCCGATCACCTGGGCCGACGAACTCCGCAGCAGCAGCGTGACGGTGCCGGGAGGACAGCTGATCGGCCTGAGCGTGACGAGCTTCTTCTGCGGGGCGGTGGACCATTCCGCCGTGGTGCTGAACTGGGGGCTGATCCACCCGATCCCGTTCTTTGCGCTCGTCGCACTGGTCCTGGTGGTCGGGGTCGGCACGGCTCGCCGGACCCGGTGGAGGCCACCCGACCCGCGACCGATCCGGCACTCGCGCGGAGGCGGGCAGATTCTTCGAGCGGCGGGCCGTCTGTACCGGACCAACTCGTTGACGTTCATCGGCATCGGCGCGGTCTTCGTCCCCGTGTCGTTGCTTGCCGGCGCGGTTCAGTGGCTTCTGTTCCACCGCACCGGTCTGGCCGGGTTCGTCAACCTGGACGGCCAGAAGGGGGGGCTCACCGCCTTCGTGGCTCTGTTCGTCGGAGACATCGGCGGCGCATTCGCGGCCGCCGCCGTCACCGGCGCAGCGGCCGTGGCGCTGAACGAGCTCGACGCCGGCCGGCAGGTCAACGCGCTCGCCGCATATAAGCTCGCCGGCAAAAACGCTCGGTCGCTCGGGGCTGCCACCGCTGTCCAGTTTGTGATCATGGCCGTGCTCGTTCTCATCGTGATCGGGATCCCGTTCGCGATCTACTACTACATCCGCACGTCGTTGTTCGCTCAGGCGTGCGTGCTCGAGGACGAGACCACGATCGGCTCGCTGCACGCCAGTGGCGGGCTGACCCGCCGGCATTGGTGGCGAACATTCGGGATCACCGCTCTCGTCAATGTCATCGCGATCCTGTCCGGCCCGTTGATCGGCGTCCTGATCCTGCTGTTCACCGCCCGCTCGCTGGTCTTCATCAACACGATCGGCGCGATCATCTACGCGCTGGTCGTCCCGTACGCGGCGATCGCGCTCACGCTCTACTACTTCGACCTGCAGGAGCGCCGCGACGTGGTGGCTCGCTTTCGCGCGGACCAGGCTGAGCCGGTCCTGAGCGAATGACCACCCGGTGAGCGCTCAGGCAGCCGCGTGGCTTGCGGCCAGCGCGGCGTCGAACACGTCGATCGCCCTGTCCAGCCCCGCCATCGAGACCGGCGCCGCGGGGGGTTCGTCTTCATCGAGCGCCGCCTCGACCTCGCCCGCAAGCCGAGCGGGCGTCGCGTCGTCGCCCTGCACGACTCGGGCGATGTTCCACTGCCGGAGGCGGTCGGTGCGGATGCGCTGCTCGTGGCTCGGTCCACTGCGCGGGATCAGCACGTTTGGCCGTCTGAAGGTCATCAGGTCGCAGCATGTGTTGTAGCCGGCCATGCTGACAACGCAGTCCGCGAGCGCGACATGGGCGCGGAGTTCGGGCACGACCCGGCGTACGGTGACTCCTGCGGCTTCGCCGGCGCGCGCAAGCCGGTCGTGCGTGTCCTGGTCCATCAGGGGGCCGGTCACCATCAGCCACGTGCCGCCGTGCCTCGGTCGCAGGCGTTCGGCGGCGCCGACGAACGCCTGTAGGAGGGTGAGGCCGTCGACGCCACCACCGCCGTTGGCGAGGACCAGCGGGCGCTGGTAGAACGGGGTGTCGGTGGCGTTCGGTGGCCTGCGGCCGAGGTAGCCCGTGTACCGCATCCTGGCGGCGAGCTCACTGTCGAGGCCGTATGCGGATCGGAACTCGACCATCGCGGGATCGCCGTAGACGCAGATGCTGCGGTAGTGGGACCGCAGCACGTCGTAGACGCCGGTCCGATCCCACAGCTCGCACACGAACGCCGGATCGTCGATCACGTCCCTGAAGCCGGCGATCGCAACCCCGCCGCGGGCCTCGAGCGCCTCGAGGGCCGGAAGCAGTTCTCCGTACGGCCCGGCGGGCATGAAGTCGGCGACCAGCAGGTCTGGGGCGAAATCGTCGACAACCTGCTCCAGCAACTGGCTGCGCAGCCTGATGACGTGCTCGCGCGGGATCGGCAGATCGCGCGGCTCCCAGTGCTCGTAGCGATCGATCATGCTGATCGACGGCAGCTTGATGTAGTCGATGCCGGACGGAATCGCGAACAGGCCCGCCGCGTGCGACCCGGTCGCGATCATCACGGCGGCGTCAGGATGGCGGCTCTTGAACGCCGAGGCGAGGTCGAGCTGACGCTGCAGGTGCCCGACCCCGACCCCATTGTGGGAGTAGAACAGCGCACGCGCCCCATCGCCGCCCGCTGAGCCGGCCCTTCGGACCCGGGGACGCGCCGCCGGCGTCGCGGGACCATCGTGCCGCGCCACGAGCTGCCGGAACGCGGGCGAGCGCTCGATCAGCTGCCGGTAGCTGCCGCGGTCGGCGATGCGGCCGCGGTCAAGAACGACGATCTCGTCGGCCTCTCGCACCAGATCCATGTTGTGAGTCGCCAACAGCGTGGTGGTGCTGCTCATCAGCGCTCGCAGGGCGCCGAGGATCCCGCGCTCGGTGCTGGCGTCGAGCCCGCTGGTCGGCTCGTCGAGCACGAGCATCGGGCTCTTGCGCACCAGTGCTCTGGCGATCGTCACCCGCTGGCGCTGACCACCTGACAGCGACGCCCCGCGCTCGGCCAGGACCGTGTCATAACCGTCTGGCAGCTGCTCGACGAAGTCGTCCATGCCGGCCGCCCGGGCCGCCGCCCGGACCTCTTCGTCACTGGCATCCGGACAGCCATACCTGATGTTCTCCGCGACCGACAGCCCGAACAGGAGCGGCTCCTGCTGTACGAGCGACACCTGTCCCCGCAGCGACTCGAGCGTGTACTCCCGGACGTCGTGGCCGTCGACGAGGACTCGCCCCTTGACGGGGTCGAACAGGCGGGGGACGAGGCTGAGCAGCGTCGACTTGCCGCTGCCGGTTCGACCGACGATCGCCACCCGGCTGCCGGCCGCGACCGTGAACGACAGCCGGTGAAGGACCTCGCGGTCGCGGTCATAGCCGAAGCTGACCCCGTCGAAGGTGATCTCGCCGCGCAGCGCGGGTGCCGGCCCGGCGCCGGGACGGTCGGTCAGCTCTGGCTTGGTTTCGAGGATCTCGACGATCCGCTCGGCGGCGGCCAGCGCCTTGGCGGAGCGGGCGACGCTCTTCGAGGTTCGCCGCAGTGGCCTGTAGGCCGCCCGCACGTAGGAGATGAACACCACCAGATCGCCGGGGGTGAGGTGCCCGTGCAGCGCTCGCAGCGTGCCGACCCACAGGATCACGACCGTTCCACCCGACAGCGCAAGCTCGACCGAGCGGTTCATCTTCGCCTCCAGCCGAGCCCCCTTCACGCCCTTCTTCAGGCTCTGGCGATTGATCTCCTGAAAGCGCTCCTGCTCGCGTCCGCCGGCACCGTGCAACTGGACCACCGACATCGCGGCCAGCGCCTCGTGCATGACGGCCGCGACCTGCCCCTCGCGCTTGCGCTGCTTGTTCGCGTTGGCGCGGATCCGGTGCCCGTACGCCCAGGACAGCCCGACGATCATCGGCATCACCGCGACCGAAACGGCCGTCAGCAAAGGATCGACCGCGACCATGATCCCCAGCATCAGCACGACCATCACCGCGCCCGAGAACAGGTTGACGATGAAGTCGATCAGGACGTCGCGGAGCATGATGATGTCGGCGCTCAGCCGCACCAGCAGGTCCCCGGTGCGCCGCCGCTGGTGGAAGCTGAGCGGGAGCACATGCAGATGCCGGTAGAGGCGCCGGCGGATCCCGTACACGATCTCCTGGGCGGCGCTCGACAGCAGGTAGTCCTCGTAGAAGTACGCGACGCCGCGCACCAGGCCGTTCAGCGCCAGCACGATCGCGGCCATGATCAGCAGATCGGTCGGCGAGGTGCCGAACACGGTGAACGGCTTTGCCAGGATCCCCCGCGCCGGTTTGTGGAAGAGGACCTGGTCGAAGACCACCTTCAAGGGCAGCGGCTCGACGACGCGCGTGAGCGCGTACAGAAACGAGAACGCGACTCCGCCGGCGAGCTTGCCGCGGCGGCGCCGGATGTCTCCTCTGAACGCGCCCGCCACATGCTGGACACGCTCGAGGCGGGGCGCTTCCTCAAGATCTTCCTCTCGCAGTGCGCGGTGTCGCAGTGCGCGGCGCCTCCCGGGCGTCATGCCGCCTCCGGGATCCGCCGGGTGTCGATCAGCGTGAGCGCCCGGCTCGCGTTGGCCGACCACGACCGGTGGGCGGCGACCCAGGCGCGGGCACGGTTGCCCAGCAACCATGCGCGCTCGCGATCAGCCGCGAGCCGCGCGAGCGCCTCCGCGAGCGCCTCGGCATCACCGGGCGGAACCAGCACGCCGCGCCGGCCGTGTCCCAGCACCTCGGCTGCGTCGCCCAGATCGGAAGCGACCGGACATGCTCCGGCGGCCATGTACTCGAGCACCTTCAGGGGCGAGAACCAGAAACCGTCGACGGGCGCGTATGGCGCCACGCCGACATCCCAAGCTGCCATCAGTTCCATAACCCGGGTATGGGGCAACACCCCGAAGCGCGTGACTCGTTCGGCCGGCAGGCGCTCGAACAGCGGATCCTGCGGTCCATGACCCGCCACCTCCAGATGCACCGCCGGCACCCGCGAGACCGCCTCGACGAGCGTCTCGATCCCGTGCCACGGCTTCATGCTGCCTGCGAAGCCGACCACGAACCGCCCCGGGTCGCGCCGTGACGGCGCAAAGCGCTCTGCCGCCACGCCATTCGGCAGGACCTCGATTCTGGCCCGGTCGACGCCGTCGGCCGCGAGCGTCCGAGCCAGAGGCTCCGAGACGGCCAGCACCCGGTCGGTGCCCGCCATCACCTCGGTCTCGAGCGACGCCGCCAGCTCTCGGTGCGGGAGGGTTCGAAACCGGGCGGCCTCGTCGCGCAGCGGGGCGTTCACCTCGAGCAGGTGCCGTAGGCCAAGCTCCGCTGCGGCCCGCACTCCGGCGGCGCTGAACAGCGAGAAGCGCTCGAAGATCGCGCCAATGCCGAGCCGGGCGCAGAGAGCGGTGACCGTGCGCGCCTGAGCCTGTACGGCGTCCCGGAGCGTCCGGGGAACGTGGTCCTTCGGTGCCACGGGGGCAATCCCGTGGAGCGTTGCCGGCACCGGAAGCTGGTCTCCTTCGGAAGCGATCCGCGGTGAGGCGATGTGCACCTCGACCCCAGCCTGCGCGAACGCGGTGCAGAGCTCGCGGACGTGCACCGACGCGCCCTTGTGCCCGAGCACCGGTACCCCTGGGTCCGCGGTCAGATACAGAAGTCGCCTCACGCGACTTCCAGAGCCGGAACGGCGCGAGGGACATCCGGCGCTGCCGGTTCGCGCTCGGGGATCAGACCCGCCTGAGCGAGCGCGGTCGAAACTGCCGGCAACAGCATGCGATAGTCGAACCGCTCCCGCACCGACAGCTGGCCGCCCGTGCCCAGCTGCCGCGCGAGTTCCGGATCCGTCAGCAGCTGCCGCAGCGCATCGGCGAATGCGGCGGCGTTGTCGGTGCCCACGAGCAGACCGGTGCGCTCGGGCTCGACCGCCTCGGCGATTCCCTGCTGGGTGCTGGCCACCACCGGCAGCCCCTGGACCATCGCCTCGAGCAGCACATTTGGCAGACCATCGCGGTCACCGTTTGGCAGCTGCCGGCACCCGAGCGCAAACACCGACGCGGAGCCATACTCGGCTTGCACTTCGGCGGTGCTGAGCGGTCCCAGGAAGACCACGTGCCCGGCGAGGTCGAGCTCGTGTACGAGCCGCTGCAGGTGTGGCCACTGCATCCCGTCGCCAGCGATTCGCAGCGTGAATGCGACGCCCTGGTCGCGGAGCAGTCCCGCGGCGCGGATCAGGGTGTCGTGGCCCTTCTTCTCGACGAGCCGGCCGACGGTCAGCACCCGCGGTGGGCCGGGCGCGGCGACGCGCGGCGCGACCGCCTCGACGTCGACGCCGTGGTAGACGAGCCGGACCGGGGTGCCACCCGCGTGCCGCTCGAGCTCGGTCTGGCCCGCCGCGGTACAGGTCAAGACCACCTCGGCGTCGCGCAGCTTCGTTGCGAGCTCGTCGGGCGGGGTCGTCCAGATGTCCTTGGCGTGGCACGACAGCCCGTACGGGACCCCCGCGAGGTGGGCCGCGAACCGCCCGATCGTCCCCGGCTTGTGCGCGAAATGGATGTACAGCGGCGGTGAGCCAACCTCCACCAGCCGCTCAGCGAGCACCGTCGCCCGCCTGATCGCCCCAAGGTTCCGGCCGGGGGCGCCGTCCTGCAGGGCGAGCCTCCGCAGATAACCGATCGCGCCGGCATCCCGGGCCAGCGTCAGATGCGCGAGCGCGACGCGACGCCGCGACAGCGCCACCTTGTCCGGCACGTACTCCACCCGGGCACGCAACTCGCGCAGCGCCTCCTGTCGCACCGCCTCGCCCGGGTCGGTCAGCGCGAACACGATCAGCCGCACGCCGCGCCGCTCGAGATCGAGCAGCTCGCGCAACACGAAGGTCTCCGAGAGCCTCGGGAAGCCGTTGACCAGGACTGCCAGATCGACCGGGGCGCGGGTTCTCATGCGACCGCCTCGGCGGAGGGTCCGTCATGCAGCGCCTCGAGATGCGCCGCCAACCCGCTGGCGAGCGCTGTCGTGGGCTCGTAGCCCAGGTCGCGCGCGGCGCTCGTGATGTCCGCCTCGGTCCGTCGCGGATCTCCCGGACTGACGCCGACGTGCTCGACGTCGAGCGGTCGGTCCAGCAGCTCCTCGAGCAGCGCCACCGCCTCGAGGACGGACACCGGCTGTCCACCGCCGATGTTGTAGACGGCCCCCCGCTTGCCGCGTTCAGCGGCGGCGATCGTGGCAGACACGACATCGTCGATGTACGTGAACTCCCGCACCTGCCGCCCGTCGCCCACCACCTGCAGCGGCCGCCCCTCGACCGCGCGGCGCAGGAATCGCGAGAACGCCATGTCGGGTCGCTGCCGCGGCCCGTAGACGGTGAAATACCTCAGCCCGACGACCGGCACCCTGTGGCTCCGCCAGAAGGCTTGCGCGAGCTGTTCGGTGATGACCTTCGTGGCGCCGTACGGCGACAGTGGCCGCAACGGTGCGTCTTCGGCGACCGGGTAGGAATGCTGGTCTCCATACACCGACGACGACGATGCATACACAAACGCCTGAAGCTCCCGGCCGGCCACCTCCTCGAGCAGCCGCTGGGTGCCCTGCACGTTGTGATGGAGGTAATCGCCAAACCCATCGCCAAAGCTGGTGCGCACGCCCGCCTGCGCGGCCAGGTGGAATACGACATCGACGTCGTCCAGCAGCCGTTCGAGCGGCGCTTCTGCGATGTCCGCCTCCACCAGCCGGAAGCCGGGGGCGTGGCACACGCCGGCGACGTTTCGTTCCTTCAACGATCGCGCGTAGAAGTCGGTGAAACAGTCAACGCCCGTGACGGCGTGCCCGCGAGCGAGCAACGCCTCGCACAGGTGCGAGCCCAGAAATCCAGCGCAGCCGGTAACGACCGCGGACCAGCGGTGACTCATCCAACGACTCCCTTGTCGGTTCAAGCAAACGACGCTTGGAACGTCAACCTCCACGACACCGGTGCGCCCAGTGTTGTCCAGTGCGAGGCAGTGTTAGGTTATCGCACCGACACGTTGACGTGGCGCATTATTAGTCAAAGTTAATCTTTCCGGGCCATTGGACGTACTCCCTGGCCGATTGTCCAGGAATTACCTCTTACTGTCCCAGAATTGCCATCCAGCTTGGCGCAACTGCGTCATCGTGACCATTGTGTTACTCACCAGTGAACGTCTGGGTGGCAGGCCCGGTGCCCGGGCCTGCCACCCACTCAGTCTCGGGTGACTATCCGAGGCAGCCGGTTATCGTGCCGGCGGGTTCGCAGTTGTCCGGACTGTTGCCAAGCACAGAGCTGCGCGTGAGCAACACGGTGCCGGAGAAGCTGAAGATGCCGCCACCGAAGCTGCCGCCGTTGCCTGAGGTGACGGCGTTGTTGGCGACGGTGCTGTTCTCGAGGGTCGTGGTCCCGGCGTTGTTGTCGATGCCACCGGCCTCGAGGGTCGCGGTGTTGCGGCTGACGGTCGTGTTGATCAGGGTGATGTTGTCCAGCAGGTTGAAGACGCCGCCGCCCGAACCGGATGCGGCGTCGTTCCCTCTGATCGCGCTGTTGATAACCGTGACCGGATCGAAGCCACAGCAGCTGAAGATGCCGCCGCCACCGTCCGAGGCAAGATTCTGCTGGACCGTGCTGGAGTTGACCGTCATCGCGCCGTTGTTGTAGATGCCGCCTCCGAAACCGCCGCTGTCGTTCAGGCTGACGGTGGTTCCGTTGAGCGTGAGGCTGCCACTGTTGTACACCCCGCCGCCGGAGTCGCCAAAGCTGTTGGTCACCGTGTCCCGGGTCAGCGTGAGCGTCCCCGAGTTATTGACGCCGCCACCCTGGAGCCCATCACCGCCGGTAATTGTGAAGCCCGTGACCTGGACCGTCGCGCCGGCGGACACGGTCAGCGCGGTGCCGGCACCCTGGCCGTCGATCACCGCGCCCTGACGCCCGACCAGGGTCAGGTTCTGGTTGATGGTGTAGCTGCCGGAGCAGCTTCCGGACACCTGCAGAGTCGCTCCGGCGGGCGCGTTGTCGATCGCCGACTGCATGTCCGCACCGGAGCAGTTGACGGTGATCGGTGCTGCCGCGGACGCGCCCGGCGCGACGGCTGCCAGCACGCCACCGGCCAGGAGAAATCCGGCTGCTGCCAAAAGCCGGAGTCGCCGCAACGTTCTCAGGGACTGCACCAA
>Ga0123355_10017679_pt1 | contig 11279 bp, 11 predicted proteins | sample TergutEmb28metaG_3_FD_89872 | JGI IMG/M metagenome (GOLD analysis project Ga0123355, IMG submission 89872) | Embiratermes neotenicus P1 segment gut microbial communities from Petit-Saut dam, French Guiana - Emb289 P1 | ecosystem: Host-associated > Arthropoda: Insects > Digestive system > Gut ...
CCATAACTATCCGAGGTAAAACTCGGTGTGTTTTGCTACATTTTGACAGTTCAAAACGTTGTGTATGTCCTCTGTATAAATTTCTATACGCTTTCAAAGTTGTAAAGCTCTTTTTGAAACACTGTATAATTCAAATGGTATACTCACAAAGGGATTCAATAACTGTAGTTTAATATTATCTTCAATTATTATACGCGATGTCCATTTTGTTTGTTTTAATACTAAAAACTAGCGTTTTCTGAGATTTAGTTCCGTGTAATTTGGTAGAAATATACACAATTTTTAGAGGAACCTGCTACCTCGTTTGCCTTGATGTTGGAAGCAAAATATTACTCCGAAACTGTAATATACTTCTGCGAGACTATACGGCGTCACATCTTAGTGTGCCTTGTTGTGACACTGCCGGTGTGTTTTAAAACAACGTGTTGTAAGAACCTAGTGACGACAGAGGGTTAACTCCGCCAGAATGAAGGTGACATACTGTATTTTTTAGATATTTGTCTAGAACGATAGATATTTACGAGTACATGAAATGTACAATATTTCCGTGAATGTTACTTGTAATTAGCCCATACTTCTAACATTTTTAGCAACTTGAACGCATTTTTTTTAACTTCACATAAACACATCTTTAACAGATTCTACCATTCTGTATTCCACTGTTGTATTCCTCGCTGAGGATGGCCATATAAAATCCTAACCTGTAGATGGCACGTAGTAAAGTGACACACGGTTGTTTGTTGTTAATTGTGCAGTTGTCTGATTAAATGCCGTATCATTGTAAATATTTAAAATCAAAATATTACCTTCGGGCAGTGCTGTTGTGAGTAAATACGGTCAGATGGAAGATCAAATGTGTTGGCAATGATTCTGGAAATTTTGGCAAAATCAACCACGTTGCTTACTAGAATCATGTTTATCTTGAGCACAAGATTGGTGGTACATTTATCACATACTGTAAGTGAAGTAATTTCGGTACATTTAGTTGACAAACGTGAAGGAAAGCGACTTTTAGTAACGTCGGGCGGTTATGTATGTAGTGCCTGTTGTTCATTGTAGGTACGTTGCTGCTTAGTCACAGCATAGGCGTTGAAGTAGTCCAGGCCCTCTTGATTTTACAAGCCTATTTGAGAGTCACAATTAAAACCCTTTACACATGGATTATTGTTGACCATGTTTGTTTGTGTGTTTGCCAGTAAATGGATGCAGATCATTGCCAGTGATTACTAAAGGCCAGAAAATGCCAACAATAAAAGAACGTGAGACGTGTATCTGCTGTTTTCGATATGTCAGCCATTATGTTCTCCGTGAAAAGTTAAACTGCAGGCATGTTTAGTGCAATTGAAATTGATAACAAACAAGATGCAACTATTTTGATTTATTTACTTTAATAAGATCTACTTGTTTCGGACGATGTTTTCGTCCATCATCAGTGTTACAGTTATATGCTCCTGATGATGGGCGAAATCATCGTCCGAAACATGTAGAGCTGATTAAAGTAAATAAATCGAAAATGTTGCATCTTGTTGGCTATCAGTTGCAACTTTACTAGCGATGCACAGAAACACAAGCGTTAAATTTGTGTTTAGTACAAACGCGATTTCAAAGTTCTGTAACATAGCATATAATAATAATAATAATAATAATAATAATAATAATAATAAACTGGAAGAATGTCTGTGGAACCCGAAATTACAGTTGGTATTTGTTATCTGTTTCCCTTGTTCTCGCCAGCGGGTTTTCATTAGTATTGAATATGTCCGGATTCTCTTAGGCCGGAATTAAATTCAGTGGCAGGTTCTAGTGGCCATGGCTATTAAATCTTAAATTCCATAAAATCTATGCATTTCTACCGACTGAAGAAATAAAGAAACATTTTATTTTGTTGTGCGCTCGATTTGTAAAGAATACCCTACTGAGTGAGAGATTTCGGCTTCATGTGATGGAACAAACATAACAGGTTTTTCGTGGTAGCTTGAAAATGATCCTTGAATCAGTTTCTTTCAGAGAAACACAAAACAGTACAATAATTTAAGGCACATTTCCTTTAAAATAGTCCTCGTCTGCATCTATACACTTCTGCCACCGACTATATTGATGTTTAAATCATTCTTGGAAGCAGTTTTTGAAAGCCTTTTCAACTCTTCTCTCGCATTCTTAATGATGTCAGTAGCATCACAAAAGCTCCGTCCCTTCAGTGTTGATTTCATTTGAGAGAATAGGTAAAAATCAACTTGAACCAGGTCAGGAGAGTATGGGGTGTACGCCAGTATTGTCACATTGTTCTTAGCTGCGAAGTACTTGACCAAAACCGACGGGTGTGCTGGAGCATTGTCGTGAAGGGGAAACTGTTGGTTCTCCATTTGTAGGGTCGTTTCGTTCTTACCGCATCCCTAAAGCGACGAAAGATGTCAATGTACATTTCTTTATTCACAATTTCACAGAAATTTCTTTCCTGCAGAAACTCCTGCAAATTGTACGAAAGAATTCTGGGAGCCTTTTTGAATCTACTACGTATACATCAACTTGACGAAAGAAGCAGGGCCATGTTAAAATAGTTGAGGCTATGTAACGTGTCCAATATGTCACATATGTCAGTGTAACTATTAACTTGTTTACGGCAATAACGGTATATGCTTTATTATGACAGATTTTGAATATACATATTTTCCATACCTTACGTGTTCAACGTATGTCATATAAATTAAAGATGTGCTTATACAGGATTGAGTTTCTGCATTCATAACACGAATGTTTTAACATAGTTTTCTCGTGTGTAAATATGTTAGAAGACACGAATACATATATCTCCTCATGCAAATGTATCAAGTCTACAATTTATCGGGCAACAAGCTGAGCAGCACTAGGTATAAGATGTTGGAGAAAGAAGATAGCTTGGTTTTGAGCGATGAATATGCCAGCAGCGCGGTGGCTGGGTTCAACAAACGTGTAGTGTTGAGATGGCCAATATTTCTCCTGAATGAGACAGTTAGCACATGTAGGTTATAAAAGGTTTGGTCACAATGCTGCAAACTTGAGAGGAAAGAACTAGGGCTTCATCCAAGTGTCCACACATTCTGTTTTAAAAGCAGAAAGGAAGCGTATATAATTACAGGATTTTTTTACCACAGACAAGTTATGAAGACTTTCAGTAGTACCTCCTGAATGTATTGGCACAGTCCCGTGGCAGAATTTTAGAAAATTCTACGGAGATATAAACATTATTTTGACAAGTGAACTTCGTTACTTCAATTGAAATATCACAAATTACTCATCCATAATTTTAAACATTTAATTCTACCTGGACGACTAAATAAACAAATTCATGCCTGTGTACATACCTGAATAAACTTACATTAGAAATATTATATTAATTTTATTGAATATCCTGTAATTTGCAAACCGAAATTTTCAAATATCATGAATCATGTCAGAACGATGTACGGAATAATTACAAGAGCGTGTATACACTATGGCACGTGACATGTGCAAGTTAAGGAGTCTCAACGGTGTAAAGTTTGTGCAATTCAAACCGGAAACGAAGTGAAAAAAATACATAAATGGAGAAAGAAAATCGAAATTGCTTCGGATTTGAAACGTAGTGCTTTTATCATGGAAGTAAACAATTATTTTTTTGCACTTAGTTTATCATTCTGTAACCCGATCTTCAACATATATTTCACTAAATTCAAATTAAACACATAAGCCTACAGTACAATTAAGTAAGCGCACAAATTAATTTTTCTGAAGCCAAAAAGCGAGAGCAACAACATTTCTTTTATTCAATGTATATTTCGCCGTATGTAGTCTACACAACCTTACATTACAAATTTATTGGGCGACAAGTTTCGGCTGTTTTAAGGCATCACCAAGCCTCTTAGTAAGACGTTTCATTGAAAACTGTAACTGCAAATACATGTGAAATCATACCCTTTTAGAAATGCGTAATGAAATACCAGAATAAATAATTAATAACTTATGAAATATGTATGTAAGATTTGTTAACAAAACGGGGATGAATCTTATTAAAATTAAAAAGATTTTAAAAACGTCACGCATTACGTAAATTTGGCACTGGACAGAAAACTCGACGTCGATCCGCGACTTAATATTTCAGTTGTTTCATGCATTATTCAGACTATGTAAGTGGTTGCTTTTTTCTTAAATTTGTACAAATCAACAATTCATTGTCACAGTGACAAGAAAAACCACAGAACTGAAAAAGTTAAGGCTGTAAGACATTGGCAGGTTTTAAGCAATACTACTGAACCTGCACTGAGTATGTTGTGTGCAAAAATAAAACCAGTGTGAAGAAACTCTTAAGGATAAAGGCTTATTGTTCAGTGATATGTGGGTTCCTGTCATCACAGCATGGCGCGTCCTCTGGTTGCGGAGGGAGGATCGGCCTCCAGATTAGAAGTGTAGCTGCGAGTGTATTGTATAAACTGTCGCAGAGAGCAGACAGGGGGTGGTACTCCAGGTTTGGGTCAGGCGAGGAACTGGCAACTTCTCACCGTGTAAAATTACGATGTAACGAGGTATTTTGCAAGGTCTCAGACTCGGACTTATCTAGCTCAGGGCAGGGAGAGGTGGCGGGCTTTTGTGAATGCGGTAATTAACGTTCCTGTTCCATACAGCCCGGGGAATTTCTTGACTAGCTGAGAACCTGTTAGCTTCTTCGACAGGACAATGAGCCGTATATTAAGTTAACTAGGGTTAATGTTAACATTGATAGTCTAACTTTGTGTTCAGTATACTTTGTATTGAGAATATCTAAATGGTGTTAAAGTAAAGTGAGTATGTCGCTGTATACACCTTAAAGGTGTATGTGGGAATGGAAGTATAGCTCTACTCATTCTTGAACATGACAGGAAGCAGGACGAGTGGTCAGCTTCACGGTCCGGTCGTTTTACCAGTTCGAAATATCCGACTGTATGTACTGAATAGGAAACTGGGTTGTGTCAGCGATGGACTGTACGCTCTGGAAAAGGGATAAAATGCTTGTTCTTGGTTGGGAATCAAGCCTTGATATCTCGGACATACATCCCGTAGCGTAGTCACTGTACACACTGAGCTATCTCGGTACGTGTATTAAAGCTGTGTCCCCAGGAATATAAAGATGCTAAAACGGGAATAAAGGAGAGCGTGACACATCTCAGTGTGTGTCATCAGTCCAGTGCACATAAAGTGACTGTAGTACATCTAATAAGACTATGACTTATCTCACACAGCAGTTCCCTTACCTTTCGGTCAGTTAGTCTTGTGTCGGAAAGTTTATTTAACTTATAGGGTGTACCTTACCGTCTCGTATACTTGTAAAAACTCTGCATATTTACCATGCAGAGATTTTACCTGTTTTACTTGAGTCTCGTGATCAACCATAGATTATCAACCTAAAGAGGTGACTTTGTTGGGGAGACGTTGTGTGTCCTGTGTATTGTGGGAATTAACTTGCAGTCTTCAGAGGATTATAAAAGGCCCATTTGCGTTCTTCTGCAACAGTAAATATCTAAGTTCCCGGTTGTACTAAAAATTGGTTTTGTATGTTGCTATTTTTTTTAAAGTGTCACACAAATCATTAACTTTTCCAGCTACGTTAGAAAGAGTTTACAGTAACAACCCTGAATGTCGGATGATCAGACATTTTGAACTTCAAGCGGCGACATAGTGGTTTGACGCGCTGTGTTACAAGACGGAAGGTCTCGCGTTTGTTTCCTGATGGTGTTATTGCTATTTTTTATTTCCATGACCCTTCCGGCCGCACTATGGCCCGGGGGCGAAACAGCCCCTAACACAAATGAGTACCAAGTTTTTTTTCTGGGGGTAAATGCGGCTGGTGCCTAGGGCTGACAGACTTACCACTATATCCCGCCCTCCTAGTGATCCTCCTCATCACAGTGAATATCGGGGAGGGAGATGGAGACGACAAGAAAGATAAGCCAAATCGAAATTACAGAAAACAGCCTCTTTCATTGAAGTTGAGCCACTTAATGTTCGTTTTCTCTTTTGATTTTCTGTTGTCATTACGAGACATCACTGTACCTGAGCACGCAAATGACACTGTTATAGAAGACAATATTTTCATCATTCCGTCTTGGACATATTTTGATGGTTCAGTCAAAAATAATTATATTTCTGATCAGGTCAACGAAGTGCATTTCCATATAAATGTCTAGTTTTAAAACATTTTACTCAGTAGTGGTTCACATCTTGTAATTAAACTCTTTGCATTTCTTCTTAATCAGTTTGGAACTTGCTTATTTTAGACCGTACGCTAAGAAGTACTGCAGTTGTGCACGCAGTTGACTTCACATTAGAACTTTCACACTTTTTTCTACTTCGTCCAGCTTGTGTATTTAAATGAAATACTTTATGTTTCCGGGACAGGAACGTTCACTGTCTTCTGGCTTGCTACTTCCGAAACGGCTGCCACGACATGGTAATTATTTATAGGGTAAATAGACGCGAATTGCCGTCATATTAATAAATTCAGGTATATTTACAGTGTAAGAAGTCATCATGTACTGACAATTTAAGAAAAAGAACAAACCTAAAAAAGGAGATTGGGTCTGTCTCGGAAACGAAGTGTATTTTGTTTAAATAAATAAGCTGGAATACGCCCAAGGTCTCTTGAGTAAGTTTGTCATACACTGTCGTCAGAAAGATATAGAATAGTTTGGGCTACGTACGTTTTACGAGTGGTTTCTCTGCCGTTTTGCGCAGCTTTCTCTTTTGTATACTGACTTCTGACGAGTCCTCCAATATTTATGAGTTCTAACTGATTTATGTATAACTTACGGATTAAAAGTATATTATTTGTGTTTGAACCAGAATGCATCTCTACGATAGGTTTTGATGTTCTAATCCACGAACATCGTAACTTGCCCAATAATGTCAACCATAAACACGAGGACGGACAGACATTTAGTCCATATTAATATAAAGAATACCCACAAAGACTGATAACAATTTTCGTTTCGTGGCATTACAACCAAACCGGGTCTAGGCCGCCTCGTTGTTGAAGTTTCTATGTCACACACAATTAGACATAGACATGCACACACACACACACACACACACACACCTCTGGGACTCCTCTGAGGGAGTCATCAGCCCGTCGCAGAGATCCCTGCCTACAGAAAACACAACAAACACAAAGACGAACATCCATTTCCTCAGCGGGGTTCGAACCCATGATAACAGCAATCAGTCGGCCACAGACTTACATCTTAAGCCCCACGGCCACGAGGTCGGCGGAATAATACATTATTTAGATTAAATATTCTGTATCACGTACTATCAAGAAGTGAGGTGAAGTTTAAAGTTCTGCCCTTGCGCGCCAATAAGATGTGTGGGGAAGTAAGCCATAGATCTCGCATTTTGATGCTGGCACTAGATGGAGGCGAGTAGTTGGTTTCATGGCCACGCTTTGCCCCCGGGAAATGAAACCCCGCTGTCCATTTAATACGAAGTTGAGTGGACCCCGGAGCTGGCGTGCGCGCTTTGGAAGGGGTAGAAATCTCCTTCTCCGGCCTGGATTTGAAACAAACCCCCTATTCTGAAGCATATAGACAGGCTGTAGTACCGATTGTTATACCCCGGCTTACCTCACCAGAAATTAATTTTATTCTATGGAACCACTAAATTAAATACAGACCTGCCTTTTGGAAATATATAAGTTCCAAGTTTCCAGCGGCGTATGCGTCATTTTCGTGTAACCGTTATTCATACGTCACTTCGTTGAAGTTGGTATTTTCTATGTAATTTCATGGTCTTTTAATTAGCTAGTTCGTGACAGTGATATACAGCAAGGTAGAGTTCTGATATATGTGGCCGTACAGTTCGGAGGGACTGTGTGTACGAGGAATGCAAATTCCAGGTACCTACGGCACTATTATTGACCAGCATTAGTGTAGGTAATAGCTCAGACACAATAACGAGAATGTACTGGTAACATGGTAGAGCGTCCTTGTCTGCTGTGAAGAGGCACGTACAGTGGCGGAGTAGTTGGTTCTTGTCAAGAACCTGCACTCCGCACTCATAAATATTACCATTTATTTGTGCAGCCCTGCAGGTATTAGCGAATAAAAAACTGGCAATATTTTAACGCCAGCCATTGTGAATGTGTTTTCAATTTGTCTGTCTGTCCAGGTATTTGAGCTCTGACAAATTATGACTTTCGTATTGCATTCATGTTCGTATTTTTTGTGATATGACCAGCCTCGTGGTCTAGTGGTCAGAGTCTCTGACTACTAATCATGAGGTCCCGGGTTCGATTCCCGGTTCTACCGTGTGAATTTTCCCAGAAGGGGAGGATTCTCGCGGTAACCATGGTCTGGGTAGGTTAGTAGAAATTAGGTTTAAGGGCCCTCCTGGCACTACATCCTCCTATATCACCACTCACATCATCGGGACAACGTAACCGCGCCTCAAGGGCATCCCAACCTGAGAAGTCGGTTACACTTCTGCCATGCCCAGGAGGGAAGACCACGAAGTCCGTCAAGGACATGTGGGGCATTGGATTAAAAAAAAAATTGTTGTGATATCAGGTTTTGTTTAGATTCTGTTTAGTGTACGTCTTTGGCATGCTTACTGACGCACTGAAAAACTGACAGACTGCTTAATTGTCTACCTCTTTGGAACGCGATTCTTCTTAGGAAGCTGACAGTTCCTCATTCAATGAGCAAATTACCTGCATTTTATGGTACCCGAGGTTTCATTACCTTCTTTATATAAGCGCACCCCTTATTCCTATCCCTAGGTGAATCTTATCGACGTCCTTCCATAACATTTTAAAGAGCCAATTTAATAATGTCTTCCCCAATATGCCTGGGTCTTCCAAATGGACACTTTTCATGAGGTTTCCCCACCAGTGTCTTTTATGCATTGCAAGCTCTCTCGTAAGAATTCTACTTCTTAGGCGCTCCAATATTTATTGATAATTTCATTTCTTATTCGTAGTATTTGTATTTTCGTCTGATAAATTATCTGTAACAGTACAGAGCGAAAATTAGATATGTCAGTCTTGAACCTGTGCGTGCCGTGCATTTTGCGGATGTTTGCAAAACATAACCAGCAAATGAACCGTGTATTATTAGTTACTTGTATCTAAACACTCCTAAATGTTTCGATGATGATGATGATGATGATGATGATGATGATGATGATGATGATGATAACGCATTGAAGCATCGAAACGTGGAGGAGATGTTAGATAAAATTAAGTTTTAAATACGTGGTGCATTTTATGGTTATACGTTGTAAAGAAATAGATTATATCGGTACTGCAATTTAACGGAATTAAACTGCATTTAAAGTAGTCCAATCAATGTTTTCTGAAACTTTCGAGTTCTTAAGGGTGCAGTTAATATATGTTGGCATTTGTACTCTTAACAGTGCAGTGTTCTCGTGATAGGATGGTCTAGAGCAATTCATACACTAGAGTCAAAGGACTTGTTTACTAAAACTGTCTTTCAAAAGTCCTTACTACAGAATATCCAACTGATATATGTTAGCGGAAAATGTAAGTTGTCCGCAGCATTGAAGTGCTTTGTGGATTGCTGAATTCCTTGTGGCAGTTCAGTTACTGTAACTTCGAATGTCATAGGATCATCTCTCTTGGAGCGTGAAACGTTTGAACCGGACCCACCGAATTCCGAGAGCGGACGTTTTGGAGGACGGCGTACTTACGTAAGCCTCCAGTTCGCTCGTGCACCTCTAATGTGGCACCGTGATAATAGAATTTTTCACGGAAGAATAAGTTGCCTCTGCTGCTGGTGTCATATACAAGCAAGTACATCAGCTTTTCCTTGTTTGGGAGTGGGATATGGCAAACTGTGCGTGGAGAAGAGAAATGGATGGCAGGCAGGGAATGGAGAATTATTATCCGTTGTGCGGCAAGGGTCAAGGCTACTAAACTGTGTTATGTTAGTGGATACTTTGTTTACCCTGAAACATCACCATAAATTCCATTCTGTTTATTAAGGGACTAAAATATTTTTTTAAAATCACCCTTGTTAATAATATCCGTTAAAACGTCTCACATGGAACGTACGTGGAATGCTGTTTCTGAATTTACGTATGGTTCAGTAACGTTCAGACTTTTAAGGATCCAGCACGTCCTTCTATCCAAATAAATGTGTTGTAGTGCCTGCAGTGAGAATTTCTATGACTTTAAGTTTCATTTGTAAACTGTAATCCGAAGTTCGTGGTGAATTATTTTCATATAGCTTTCATAGATTTTAATTTTTAAAAATTTCTCCTTTCATCTTAGGCGTTTTGCGAAATTGTGAAAAGCGGCTATTAACTTTGCCACGTCACGTCTGTTTGTCCGTCCATCTGTTCGCATGGAACAACGCGGCTTCCACCAGAATAATTTTCATGAAATTTGATATTAGAAGATTTTATGAAAATATGTAGAGAAAACTCAAGTTTCATTAAAATATGACAATAATAATAATAATAATAATAATAATAATAATGAGTACTTTATATAAAGACTTATGTACTTTTGTAATAATACCGCGCTCATTTCTTAGGATGAGATACATTGTACGGAAAATCAAAACACAAATTTTATATTCAATGGCTTTTCCCAAAAATCTTGCCTTTTATGAGATGATGTGGAAAAATATGGTAGAGAAAGTCAGGCTACAAATGATAGATAATACGGAGAAACAAAGATGCGATTTGCATGCCGAATAACTAAGGCAAGGCTACATACAGGCACTCACGATATTTAATACTCACTTCCTGTCCACAATAATGATATTTAACGCAGATGCACCTCCGTCTTGCCTTGTACGAACATTGACTGTTTTGTTCCTCTTTAACTAGGAGGCAAAGAATCTCATACAAATGCACAGCAACTAATTATTGGCGTGTTTATTAAGTTAAAATCAATTTTAATTTCTTCTCATTTCCTTAAATTATAAGCGTTTTACTGAGTGCTAATGAGTCCTCCTTGCTACTTCCCTTTGTTCTATATGTCAACAGTCCATCATCTTAGCTCGGTTTTCCCACTTTTGTTTGCCAAATTTGGGCAGACCACTACCGAAGATTAAAAAAAAAAATACTTCAATTCACTATTTTCTTATAGAGCTTCCAATTTGACGTTCAGATAACCGGGCATCGTGATAAATTCTTATAATAAAACCCACTAGATGCACTAATTTCTCAAATTTATTTTTGGAATAAAACTCTACATGTTTCGGACAGTTCCTCTGTCCATCATCAGGAGTTTTTCACTGTACACACAGCAATGGTGTATGTCATACAGG
>Ga0123355_10017680_pt1 | contig 11276 bp, 15 predicted proteins | sample TergutEmb28metaG_3_FD_89872 | JGI IMG/M metagenome (GOLD analysis project Ga0123355, IMG submission 89872) | Embiratermes neotenicus P1 segment gut microbial communities from Petit-Saut dam, French Guiana - Emb289 P1 | ecosystem: Host-associated > Arthropoda: Insects > Digestive system > Gut ...
CTCAAAAGGGTTAACATCGCCGTGTTTATAATGCTCAACAACATGCTGGTAAGATGTGAAAGACTGATGAGGCAATGGATTTGCAATACGCTCCTCATGCCTTCGCTTCCACTCAACTTCATTGCTGCAAATAATAAAAAACCATGTAACATTATTGCTTTTGAAATCCAATCTGTCAAAAAAAGCTTTTGCATATTTCCTATGGCCGAGGGCAATATCTAAAATCATATCGACTCCAATATCAAGATTGGTCTGTATGATTTTATGTAAAATATTATAGCAGATATCATTGTTTATAAGGCTTTTGTCAATCCCAGGTGTTGTTTTTAAAGCGTCGACTACATCGTCCTTACATATTATTGGGACTGAAAGCCTTCTCGCAAGCATACCGGCAAGAGTGGATTTGCCGGAAGCGGCTTTACCTCTAAATACGTATATATTACCCATTGTTCTTCACCGCTTTCGAATGGTTGCTATTTTTCGGTTACATATTCAAGCAGATTTTCTGGTTCGTAAAAGGATTTGTATGAGTTATTCAAATTAAAATTTTCTAAAAGTCGCCGCAGGTATTTTCAAAGTAAGTGCCCCTTGTTTAAATGTGGAATACATCACTGTATATCCAACCCTTTAGTTTCTGTAAATTCAAACGACCAATCGCCACTTGCATCTTTTGTGTTAACACCTTCAACTATCGATTCTTTTGTAATCGCAAATCCAAGGGATTCGTACAGCCTTATTGCATTTTTATTCCATTTTGTAACAGTCAGTTTTATAGGAGATATTTCTCGATTTTGCATATAACTGATTGCAAATTCCATGAGTTTTTTACCAAGACCTTGTCGCTGATATTTTAAGCTAACGATCACAGTTTTGATACCATTTTCAGAAAACGTCACTGCGCAAATGATTTCATCGTTATTTAAAAAGAGAAAAGTATTTTCCTTTAGTTCCATAGGCTTGTCAAGACTGTAGCTGTGTTTATCATAAGGTCGGATATTCAAGGCTTTTCGCATTTCATAAAAGCAGTCGTCTGCTAAATTTTTATACTGTTCGTAATATTTTTCTTCAAATGGCACAAGTGGTAAAGCTGACTCTACAGCGCCGCCTTTGTATTCCATCTCATACATGTGCCATTGCACGGTTTGTTCGGTTTCCATTTTTTCTACCTCGAGCAGAGAAATTTCATCAGTAATGATATCGCAAATTTCACAAAATCTTACCACATTCGCCTTGGATGTGCTAGACTTATTAGGAAAACAAATGGCATAGGTCACACAAGGTCGGCCATAGGAACTTAACTGGGAGACTGCCAGACATGCAAACTCTGTATGAGGTTAAACCATTTACAAGGTTTTTTCCTTGTATGCCTCAAGCACGAGGGTTTGTTGTGTCATTTGGCAAACTGGCTTACTACAATTAGAGAATATCAAATAATAACACATTATAAATTAAGGAGCTGATTCAAATGAAAAGACTAATGGGTATCATGTTGTGTGCAGTAATGGTGGTTGGGTTATTTGGAAATGTAACCGTACTTGCCAATACGGAAATCCGTGTCACTTTAAACGGCGTGGGAATCGAATTCGACGTTCCGCCGCAAATGGTTGACAATCGGACAATGGTACCGCTTCGTGCAATTTTTTATGCACTGGGTGCTGGAGTCGCTTGGGATGGAGATACACAAACGGTTACCGCAACCAGAGGCGATGTGATCGTGGTCATGCAAGTTGGAAATCCCGTGATCACGGTGAACGGAAACAGCGTAACGCTTGATGTCCCGCCGTTGATTATTGATGGCCGGACGCTGGTTCCTGCTCGTGCCGTTGCAGAAAGCTTTGGCGTAGATGTTCAGTGGAATCCATCTACACGGACAGTTACCTTAACTACAGATGCGCCAGCTGCTATGCCGTATCAACCCGCTGTGGTGACAGCACCCAGTTCGTTAGTAGGTTCATGGTATCCTATGGACAGGGGCAGAAGGGGATTTGAAATTGGTGACGACGGAACCGGATTTGCTTATCACTATAGTGCGACTATTTTATGGAGAATTTCCGGCGAAGGTGCATTTCAATATATACACTACGGTGAGGATTGGAATGACCCCAATGTTTGGATGCGTACGTATCAATATTCTATAGACGGAGACACCCTTACGTTAATTGATGAATCTGGCGCTGTGACCATATACAGGCCAACGCCTTCAGGGCCACCAGCAGCATATGATGATGGACCACCTATAGCAGGGTGAGATTTCTCCAGCCTGCAAAATAAAAAGCACCCAACTGGTCTCTAAAACGAACCAGTTAGGTGCTTTTTTAGGCAAGCCATAGGACTTGTTTGTCAACTCTCGGTGTTGTTTTCAAAGCGTCAACTACATCGTCTTTACATATTCAAGCAGTTCTTCTGGTTCGTAAAAGGATTTGTATGAGTTATTCAAATCAAAATTTTCTGCAAAATATTTGATAAACCATAATGCGCGCAAAGGTATCATACCGGCTCTTTCTGCTCCGGACAATTCACCACTGCCGCCATCGCCTACGAAATAGCAATCGGATGCTTTCTCGCCCAAAAGAGAAAGGCAGTAATCATAAATTTCTGTGTCCGGCTTCTCCATACCTACATCGCAAGATAGCACAATAGCGTCAAAATATGTATATAGCTCGCAATCTTGCAATCCCCCTACTTCTTCGGGGGAGCAGTTGCTGATAAGCCCGATTTTATACCCCTCAGCTTTCAATGACGATAACATATCGATAATTTTTGGCTCGATTACATCAAAGCATGTTTGTTTATATCGCGCACGTTTCTGCGCAATCTCTATAAGCAATTGCTCATCTCGGTCAATGCTTAAATTATCCAAAATTTTTTTAAGCACGTCTTCTACCTTGGCGTACTTACCCAAAAATCTATCTCTACCCAAGGCATCCCATTCTTGTTGGAATAATTGGTGATCCACATCCAAGTATATGGCGGCATCACGAACTAGATACCTTGGTCTGCCCCATTCTGTAATAAGTGTTTCATATAAGTCAAAAATTATTGCCTTCAATGTCGCACCTCCTGGGTTTAATCTCACACCAGTCTGCTAGTCGCTCAAAAATAATTTGTGACCTAACCGTTATTATTAATTCTTCAATGCCTTCCGTACAACTATCCGGTCCTCTTGTTCGGCGTAAATACTAAACCCGCATTTTTCATACATTGCCAGAGGCCCTCTAAAATCATGGTCGGCATAATTGAAATCCTTGTTAACATAAGCCTCCACAAAATCAAAGCCATCATCAGCTGCATCTTTGCAGACGCGCTCCAGCAATTGCGTGGCGACCCCTTTTCTGTGCATTTTCGGCGCGATAACAAAACAAAATATGGATTTTATTTTGATATCCCCTCGATATTCCCCTATGGGCCAGTAAGTACGCAAATAATCGACGCAGCCCTGACAATCGGCATTGGCGTTGCACCACCCTACTATCGCATCATCGTGATAAGCAAGGTAGCCCTGCAGACTACCTGCCCTGACAAATTGGATAGCACGATCCCTTCTTTCCGCCCGTGTTGAATACCAGTGATCGCCATCGCCGACATAAGAATCATCGCTGCGCCATGTTACACAATAGCATTTACGCTCGTCTATATTGACGTCGTGGGGCGTTATATCAAAAAAATGCACATATGCTTCTGCAAGGTCGGGCGTTAGCTTTCGGATTTCGATGTTCACTGAAAGGACCCTCCTATATTGATTATAGCGACGCAATGAATTTCTCTGCCGTCTTGATGGCGTAATAGTGGAAACAACTGAGCTGGATTTGCAGCGCTGTTAAGCACGAAACATCATATCAAATGCTTTCGCTTGCTCGCGGTTTAAGTCATCATTATAAATATCTGCTTCAATGAATTTACCGGATATATTTTTGAGGTAATCTGTTTTAAGCCCCATAGCCATAAAAGCCGGATAATTTTCACCATTACAATCCGTAATGTCGTATATTTTTGCATCAACAAATCCAAACCTGGGGTAATACTCCGGATGTCCGAAAAATAAAATTGCGCCATAGCCCAGCCTCTTTGCTTCTTTAATTGAGTGCTTCATCAACGCGCTACCAATACCTATCTTTTGCAACTCCGGCAAAACGCTAATCGGGCCCAAATTTAATACATCAACTTTTGAACCGTTGGGTTGCAGTATGTGTGCATAACTGTAAATGACATGTCCGACTATTTTTCCATCGATTTCTGCTACAAAGTTCAAATCCATAATCCCGTCTTTTTTTCGCAGTTGATAAACCATATGATGTTCCATTGGACAACCTATTTTGGAGCGGGCTACCCTGTCCGGATTGTTAAAAGCGGCCCTTGTTAACATTTCAACGGTTTTGTAATCTTTGGGTTCTTCTAATCGAATAATTGGATTTTGCATTTTACTTCTCTCCTAATGAAATTTATAACCGTTTATTCATGACGTTGATATCCCGAAGGTATTGACAAAAAAACGTCACTATTTTCATCTTTTGTAAATCCGATTTTTTCATAAAAACCGGCCATGTCATTTAAACATCCAACTAACCATTCTGATTTTGGAAAGTATGCAATACATCGATTTACCAGTTCTGTACCTATTCCCTTACCTTGATATTCAGGGTCAACGACTAAATCGTAGATTATTGATCGGATACATTTATCACTTAAAACTCGTACAACTCCGGCTAAGCGTTCATTTTCCCATGCCGAAATCACAAGTGTTGAGTTTATAAAAGGCTTATTAAAGTTTTTTAGCATGCTAGATGGTTCGGAACCATCCGACCATCCAGCGGATATAAACAATTTTTGTAGCTGTCCTGACGGCAAGTCCTTTTTAGTGTCATTGAATACTATATTCATAACATTTATTCCTCTCCGCTAATTTCCAGCCGCCAAAACGACGGTGTAATTAACCGCTTTGATTGGGAGACATAATTTGGATATGGTGGAAAACAATGCATTATATCTGCTTCCTTTATAGGTGATAGGTTCTACAACATATCCTTGAAAAGCATCACGGACTGCTTCTAAATCATTTTTATGAAAATAGAAATCAACATCATCTATCTCAGCATCTATACCGTTAAGGGGCAAAAGTATCTTTCCCGTGGTCCACCACTCAATGTCTGCCTTTTTTGCTATGATAGCCAGCTGCTCTAATCCTCCCTGCCAATTCACAGGACCCTCCTTAAAATTATGTTGCGTATTTTTCCGTATACGGGCACCAGAGCATACATTTTAGGCACAAAGCACAGAGTTTTCTAACCATTATCTCATCTCGTTTGGTTGTGACACTCCATGTTTTACCGTGCAGTGCCTTGGTCGGACATACCTCAACACAAATATTGCAATCGCCGCATTGTGGTTCCATCGGTATTATGCTCATTGTTGCAAAGGGTGCTGTGGTTAAAACTTTACCAAACATCACAGCGCAACCGTATTGGTCAGTAACCAGTAGATTGTTTTTGCCTATAAATCCTAATCCGGCATTCAGTGCGACAGTTTTATGAGGTAAACGTCCAAATTTTAACTTGGCAATGCTATTATATCCTTCGGCTTCCAGGTGGGCTGCCAATTTGACGGCAAGAGTGTCCATTTTGCGCTCAGTGTTGATAACTTCTTTCGTCTTTGGTTTTTGATCGGCTCTAAGCATATTTATGTATTCTTTTGATAAGGCTTTGCCAAAAAGAATCGCACAAGAATATCCGTCGATGGCATCCGCAGGCAACATAGAAGCGTCGACAAAGTGTACAAAATCTATGTCCTTGCTTTTTATATGCTGTTCCCAGATTTCGTTAAGTGAAGGGTTCATTTAAAATTTCCCCTTTCTGTTTTGCCTCATCTGCCCCTTGTAAATTCATCCCAAACCTTAAACCACAAGGCAAGAGCAGGGCGAATATCCTCCGGGTTAGCTTTTCTATATGTTATCGTGGGTTTCCGTCCTCCATCTTTCTGTTATGATTTGTGCGCTTACCCGCCAATCAACCGTGCCGTCAATGTGAATAATGGGACAAGACAGGGTTTCAGCCCATTGGTCAATTTTGGATAATGGGCGATTAGCCATGAAATCAAAGTGCTTTTGTTCCTGTTCATACATATCGCCGCCTTCAAGCACACGCTCACCAAATCTATCAAGTACGCGCTGTTTTACACGTTCCATACGCAGTTCATATGGTGCTTGTATATATACTGCAAGTCTGTAGTATTGCGGGATAACATCGCCTAAATCACCTATACACGTAGAAATAATAAACGAGCGGTGTTTTTCAATGTCGGCAAGCATCAAATCTATGACTTCATCCTTGGAGCGTGAATCACTATATGGAATTTCGGCTTCACGGAAATAATAGTCCTCCACATCCATACGTTTGAAGCCCAGAACACGCGACAACTCACGCCCGAGCGTGGTTTTTCCGCTTCCGTTTGCCCCGAATATGATTATGCCTTGTGGTTTACTCATTTTTTGCCCTCCGAATCCTTTTCGAGCATGATTGATGTACCTTCATACCCGCAAGAACGGTATAACGCCAAAGCCGCTGTGTTATCGTCGCCTGTAGATAAATGAAAATGGGTGATATTACGCTTGTTAAATTCGCATTCAATCGCAACCAAAAGCTGCCTGCCAATGCCTTGTCGTCTATATTCATCCATAACGTAAAACTCCGTGATGACAGCATACTCGTAGGAATAGCACATTGAGGACTGGATTTGCCCGCAACAATACCCGACAAGAATATTGCCTTTTTCTGCGACAAAGACAATTTCCTGCCTGTTGTTTTTGAGTGATTTCTCGATACCCTCTACCGAATTACTGTCATCACCGTTAAAAAGGTCGTTCAGTTTCTTTAACTCCGGCGCATCCGATACGATTGCCAGCCTAATACCAACGGCTTTCTGTTTCCGTACTAAAGCAACGACATTCATTATTAGTTCGTGCTTACCCGCTATATAAGAATCAATGTCATGTCTGTGTTGTTCAGCTAACGATTGCTTCAATGCGGCATACTCATCTCTAATTCCATCATTTAGACGAAGATAATCACGGAACAAGATTTGACATTCCAATTCGAGACTGTCTTTCGGGCAAACGTACATATGGTAATCCATAAAACCATCACGCTTGCCGCCTTTGAAACGCTCCCGCGCTGTAATGCCGCCGTCGCCGTCATGCTCATATCCGAGTTCTCGCAAGCGCAAGGTAATCTGAGGGAACACATCGTATGAATCTATGATTATGTTAAAATCAATAATCGGCTTTGCGGCAAGACCGGGGACGCTTGTACTTCCGGCATGAACGATGTCAATGGCAATATCGCTTATGTGCGCCCAAAGGTAAGACCGTATTTTTTCATATTCATACGGCCATGCGGGGTTATATGGCTCTACAATAATCGTTCTCATGCTTTTGCCGCCTTCCATTTCGCAATGAGTTCTTCAATTTGATGTCGGTTTCGCTGTCGTAGCCAAACAACATAATCGCCATTGCACCCATTACATAAACCATTGTTATCTCGTCCATGACTGCACCAGGGGTACATTCCTCCTTGTCGCTTTCATAATTGTGCAGGATGCTTCCATCGTAGAAGTCGATTGCGGCATATCCTTTCGCCGCTACAAGCGCATGCTGTTTCTGCTTTGCCGCATCTGACTCTACATGTTATGCGCTCCATACACCTCTCCAGCATACATTGTGTTTTAGCCTGATTAAACCGGTCTGACGCTAATCGAAGCCAGTGGCTAATCAAACAAAACAACCCAATTTTCATTATCATTAGCTTGAAAACACATCTCGATTTGTTTTCTTGTATTTTTTTCGGTTGCTAACTCCGGCAATTCACTTAAAGAAAAAAAGTGAGACTCACAGGTTTCACTATTGATTACAAACTCCCCACCTAATAACTCACATAATACGAAAATTTTGCATATGCCATAAGGATACGGAGGAGAATTATGCTTGTTTCTGTCCTGTAGAGCAATAAGTCTTAAAGGTTTGACATCAAGCCCAGACTCCTCTTTGACTTCTTTTATCGTATTGGTGGATACAGATTCAAGAACATCCACCCAGCCTCCCGGAAGTGACCATTTGCCGTATTCGTTAACCAAAAGTATTTTGTTATCTTTGAAGATAGCAGCTCTTGTGTCCAGCTTTGGGGTCTGATAACCGGTTTCATTGCAAAACAAACCCTTTACAGTTTCGACTGAAAGATCTGCCTTCATAGCAAGGATTTCAGTGGCTATTTCTCTGATTCTCTCAAATCTTTCTTTGTCGAAGGCATCTTTTGTGTAAGTTAAGCCATTTTGAGATAAAGCCTGTAACTCAATAGCCCAGTCTAACCAAGGTTCATGTGTTATGGCGAAAGACATGTGGACTCCTCCTGTGTTTTGGTTATTGTCTAGCTGACAATCGATCTATGTCGTGTAATGAAATAAGGGGAGTAGAATTTACAACAGCGTTAAGCATTGTAAATATCCTCCATTAACTCACTTTCTGAATCGAAATTGAATACTTTCGTAAAATCTGCCAAAATATTGTATCGGCGTTGGGTGATTCCCATGTTATCGCCTCCTTGTTTTTAGCCGCGAAAACTTCAACGTTCGCCGCTTATAAGGGACACAAGCCCATTATTGTCTTATATACCATTTTTGCCACTTTTTCAGCGGCAATTTGCTCATATTGTTTGTAATCCTCATCGGATGATTCGTCTGCCATATCAGATATGCATCTTACCACGCAAAACGGTGTTTGATTGACGTAGGCTGTATGTGCGATCGCAGCGCCTTCCATTTCAACACAAAGCGCACGATATTCCTTCTTTAATACTTCTTTTCTGCTTCTGTCTGATATAAAGTCATCACCTGTAATTATTCTTCCAAATCATGGAGGTGTTTTTCTCGGATGAACCGTACAAAAGCTGTGTTAATTTTTCGTCCGCGGTAAAATATTCTTGATACGGATAGCAATTAATAAGCTGGCCTTTTCGCACATCATAGTATGTAATCGTATCGGCAATGACAATTGATAAATGTTGTACCACATTATCAAGGCTGCCTGCTATTCCAGTATTAATAATAGCATCCACTTGAAATTTATCGATTAATATTTGCGTATAAATGGCGGCGTTTACCTTGCCAATTCCACATTCGGTTAAAACAATGTCTGCATTACCAATAGTGCCTTTATAAAAGGGCATACCGGAAAATATCATCTCCGAAACATTTTTTAGCTCTTCTTTTAAAAATTGCATTTCGGTTTTCATTGCCGCAATAATCCCTATGGTTTTCATCGTCCAACTAACCTGCTCTGTTATAGTTATACGCCACGCCCATGGATATATTATTCAAATTGAGGCTATCTCCCGTAATCGTATAAACCCATCGCTCCCCGTTGATATGCAGCATATTGCTATCAACAGCCCAGTAAAAATGCTGCGATGTCCCTACGCCTCGTGAACCGGTGCCGTCGGCGTTGAAGGTATACTGCCAGCTTCGCATGGAGTCCCATTCCCAGGTTCCTACCAAATTATCGTCCAGCTGGTCGGATTCAACCTCACCGGCAATTGGCCCGCTAAACATATCCATGGTATCGGTAAACATGCCTACGACACCACAGGATGTAAACAATAGTAACGCAATCATGACCAAACATATTTTTTTCATATTAATAGCCACCTTTTTAATTTAATCTCCCATTCAGGACGTTGATATACTGAAGGTATTGAGAAAAAACGTCATACGCACAGGAATATAAAGACCTCCGCCAAATAAATCCATTTTAACTGTAGTTTCCATCATAGCAGCACGCTAACCTCTTCTGGAATTTTGCCAGCATAGAAGATATATGTGTCGCTCTTTTCATGCCTGTACCGGCTCATTTCTCGAAGAACTTTGTCTCTGCGTTCGCTAGAAAGTACAACCTCACCACCTGCGATTGAATTGTGTTCTCCTTCAGTACAGTTAATTAAGAAAACCCATTGACCGTCATATTCATGATGGATTTGTTCTATAGTTTTGTACATAGACTACACCCTTTCCAGTTTGATGCTATCCCAAACTTGTAATTAAAATTATGGATTTGTATTTAAAAGATTTCCTTTATCGACTTCTCCATCCACATAACATCAAGCCATTTATCAAATTTATATCCGACATTATGGTATACACCAACTTCCTTAAATCCGAATGACCGATGCAAGCCCACACTGGCATCATTAGGAAGGGCAATGCCTGCAAAAAGCATATAGATGGCTTGTGATTTTAAAAGTGCAAACAGCTCCCCATAGAGTGCTTTTCCAATACCGCGATTATGATATGCTGGAGAAACATATACCGAAACATCCGCACTAAAATTGTAAGCGGCTCGTTCCCGATGTCTTGAAGCGTAAGCAAATCCAACGATATCCTGCTCAACTTCACAAACAACATAGGGGTAGTCCTTTATCCCCTTTTCAATTCTTGCAGAAAATGCTTCTAGGGTTGGCACATGGGTTTCGAAAGAAATGCATGTGCCTGTAACATAAGGTGCATATATATTGAGCATCGCTTTAGCATCAGCGATAGTAGCTTTGCGAATGGATAACACAAATATTCTCCTTTATCTTAAATTTCACTCAGCATACCCCACTCGGGCGATCTTTTCAACTTTTAGAAAGCGAAAGTAGCTTCGATCTTTCTCATATCCTAAACCGCTTCCAAATACTATGCCCCGCATAGCGCAGCGTAAGGAGCGCCGCCACCACTCTCCCATATCCCACCAAAGGATGCCGATAAGCATGATAAGTCATTTGAGCCGAAGCAATCCGTCCGCTGGACTTAGACCCTTCAGTCATCCGATAAATCAACAAAGGCTTGTCCAGCCCGTAAGCGTAGCCAACTGTTCGCAAAAGAGTAAGCCACACCACATAATCCTCATGAATCTCCCGCCCATCCGGAAAAGGCACCATCACGTCCCGCCTAACCATCACAGAAGAACAAGACATCAAATTGCGCCTAAGCAACTCCTTGTAAGTAAATACCCGCTCAGCCTTCAAAACATAAGCGGACATCACCCCATCATTACTGATATAAGCCGTACCGGTATAAGAAATAACCGCCCCAGTCTCCTCAATAAACCTCAACTGCTTCTCAAGCTTATCTCCCCGCCAAAGATCATCACTGTCCAAAAAAGCCAGCCACTCTCCCGTGGCATGGTCTATGCCACGATTTCGAGAAAAAGATATCCCCCCATTTTTTTCATTGGCAAGCAAAATAACTCGCCGATC
>Ga0123355_10017681_pt1 | contig 11276 bp, 9 predicted proteins | sample TergutEmb28metaG_3_FD_89872 | JGI IMG/M metagenome (GOLD analysis project Ga0123355, IMG submission 89872) | Embiratermes neotenicus P1 segment gut microbial communities from Petit-Saut dam, French Guiana - Emb289 P1 | ecosystem: Host-associated > Arthropoda: Insects > Digestive system > Gut ...
CTTCGACCATATTTGATAATTTTGGCAGGAGTATATAATTGTTGATTTTTGGTGTCAAGTGCAAATAATATCCAATTTGTGCACAATTTGTCATTGAAAACGTTGTGCTGATTTGTGAGGGTGTGTGAGGTGCTGTCAGGGGGTAGCCTTTTTTATCTGCTAGAAAGCACAAATATTCACAGCTTTGAAGATTTTACCCCTTTGCGTCATACCCCGAAGGCCGCTGATACAACCGCAACCCAAACTGCGGTATAATCGCGTATATATGGTCAAATATATCAGATTGAATGCCTTCAAACAGCACTAAATCAACAGCCGTAGTAAATGCAAAAACTTCGAACGGTATACCAACATCTGCTGCTGTAAGCTGCCTAACCATTAACGTCAAATCTTGCCGTATATCTTCGCGGGCGCGTAAGTAAGCAGTTACATATTCACGGAAAACACCAATATTGGTCATGCCAACCTGCACATATTCAGAGATTAGCGGCATGGTTTGAAATTTTGCAATCATATCGCTGTCGCACACGCGCACGGTGTTGGCGTCTATATTAAATGAGCGCATGATGCGGCGCGCGCAAGAATCTATGATACCGCGGCGGTTTACAAATGGCTCTGATATAAACGTGTATGCGGGTACGGCAACAATGGTTTTATCAAAGCTTTCCACCTTTACCGTAACCAGCGATATATCCAGCACCGTGCCGCCTATTTTGCGCTGTGGAATTTCTATCACTTCGCCAACGCGCACCAAGTCGTTGGCCGTAAGCTGTATGCCTGCCACAAACCCCAAAATAGCGTCTTTGAATACAATAGTTACAATGGCCGTCATTGCGCCAAGGCCGCTAAGCAGGGCCACGGGGCTTCTGTCTACAAAAATAGAGATAAGCACAATGGTGCCAACGATAAATACCACAATTTCCAGTATCTGCAACGCACCGCGTATTGGTACGGTCTTGGACACTTCGTACATGCCGTAGATATCTCCAATGCTGCGAATTAAGGAATCCATTAGAAACATGACGATAACGACCAAAAGTACAGTAATTGTTCTGCTCCAAAACACGGAATGCATACCAATATCCGCAACAACGATTGTCAAAAAAATAGGCACAGCCAAATTAGACAACCATGTGAAAAACCTATTTTTCACCAGCACCGCCGCTCTGTCACTTTTCCTTTTGATGAAAAACATCACAAGCAGCTTGCGGATTACTTTGCGCACAACCAATGCCGCTACAAGCCCAATAAAGATGCAGGCGAGATAAGCCATTGTGGAGGCAGGGCCGTCAATGCCCCTTGTTTGCAGCCAGTCTAATATCAGCGAATACATATTCATCACCACACCAATCTAAGTTAATCACACATATTCTACCCTATTTTTTCATAGGGTTACAAGAACTATATTATCAGGGAGACGACAAACATGAAAACGCCTTTAGGAATCCGCAGAAATGCATTTCTTATTATGGTGATATTCCACTGCTGTTTCGTCATTTTTCTTGGGCGCATATTATTTATACAAATATTCCATGGCGAAGAGCTGCAAGCCAAGGCTTTCGAGCAGCAGACACGGGACCGGGTAATCCGTCCAAACCGCGGCAGTATCTATGATAGAAACATGGTAAGCCTTGCGACAACAGAAACCGTGGCCAGCGTAAGCGTCATTTATGCCCAAATGCATGATATTCCCGCAACCGCCAGCATTTTAGCGGATGTGCTGGAACTGGACGAAGCCGAAGTTTTGGAGAAGATATCCAAACGGGTAGCACTGACGCGCGTCGCGCAAAAAGTGGACAAAGACGTTGCGGATACACTGCGCCAAATGAACATCCCCGGCGTGGTTATCGACGAAGATATCCGCAGGATATACCCGTTTGGCTCGCTGGGTTCGCATATCATAGGCTTTGTGGGGCGCGACAATCAAGGAATAATTGGGCTGGAAGCGCGGTACGATACCTATTTAATGGGGCAGCCCGGGCGCATTTTAACGGAAACCGATGTAACCGGGCGTGAAATAGGCGAAGGGCGGCAATTCCGCGAACCGCCTGTGGACGGCTACGGCCTTGTGCTTACCATAGACGCGGTTTTGCAAGCGTACGCCGAGCAAACCATAGAACTTTTGGTGCAGCAAAAAAACGCCCGCCGCGGCGTAATCATCCTCATGAACCCCATGAATGGGCAAATTTACGCCCTTGCAAATAAGCCGGACTTCGACTTGAACGCCCCCTTCACCATACAAGACCCGGCACTTGCGGCGGTATGGGATACTCTAAGCCAGGAAGACCAGACAAACGCCCTTAACCAAATGTGGCGTAACTTTGCCATAAACGACACCTACGAGCCCGGGTCTACCTTCAAAATAGTCACATCTGCGGCGGGGCTTGCGGAAGGGCTGGTTACGCTGGACTCGCGTTTTTCGTGCAGCGGTTCTGTAACCGTGGGCGGCCGGCAAATCAAATGCTGGCGCAGCCCAAGGAGCCACGGCGCGCAAACCTTTATGGAGGGCGTGCAAAATTCCTGCAACCCTGTGTTTATGGCCATTGGCGAGAAGCTGGGCGCGGAATTATTTTATGAATACCTACTGCGCTTTGGCTTCCACGAAAAAACCGGCATAGACTTACCCGGCGAAGCTGTTGGCATTATGTATAAGCCCGACAAAACCGGCCCTGTAGAGCTTGCGACAATGGCGTTTGGGCAAAGTTTAACCATAACGCCGCTGCAATTGGTGCGTGCGGCCGCTGCTACAATCAATGGCGGATACTTAGTCACGCCGCATGTCGGAATGCGCTTGCTTGATAGCCAAGGCACCATAGCGCAGGAATTTGCTCCGCCGCAGGGCCAGCAAATTCTCCCAGCAGAAGTCAGTGACACCATGCGCTTCGTACTGGAAAGCGTTGTTTCTGTGGGAACGGGGCACCGCACGTATATCCCCGGCTTCCGCGTTGGCGGCAAGACGGCAACAAGCCAAAAATTGCCCCGCGGCAGCGGCAAATATATTTCATCTATTATGGCATTTGCCCCGGCAGACGAGCCGCGCGTAGTGGCCCTTGTGCTTATAGACGAGCCGCAGGGCGCATACTATGGCGGGCTGGTGACAGGCCCAATTATGCAAATTTTATTAGAAAATGTACTGCCCTACTTAGGCGTAAAACCTATATACACCGAAGCCGAAACAGCCATAGCAGGCACAGTGCCCGTTGCGGTGCCGGACGTGCGCGGGGAAAGCAAGCAAGATGCCCTGCGTATGCTCAGGGAAGCAAACCTAGGGCATTTGATAACCGGGGAAGGAGACACAGTGGCATATCAATTCCCCATACCGGGGAGCTGGTTAATCAAGGGGAGAAGGTACTGCTGCAGGTGAAGTAACTTAGGGCGTGCTGCAAAAATTCTTGCGCAGCCCAAGAAGCAGCATTTTATAGCAATTTTACTGTTGCTTTATACCTTGCGCTTACTATTATCAAGCGCAAGGTTAACACTCAGCCCTGCCGCAACCAACACCCCGCCAATTAAATTCCGCATAGATATTGTCTGCATAAGAATCACATCTATTAAAATGCCGGAAAACACCTTTCCGATAAATATAAGCAGTGTCAGATAAAACGCAGATACCTTCACTACAACGATATTGCCCAACAAAACAACGCAAACCCCAAGCACACCGCCTAAATAAATATACCAGCTTGACGAAAGCGCAAATTCCGCAAAAACAATTTCACCCCGCCCCAAAAGCAAAAACACAAGCACGGACAAAATAAGTCCAACAAAATAATTGTAAAATGTGCTCACCCGCACGCTGGTGACATCGGCGAGCTTGGCATTCAATGTTCTGGACAGAACAATATTCACTCCAGCGAAAAAGGACACCGCAACAGCGATGATTTCAAAATTATTGATCATAGACGCAATACCCGCAAGGATAAGTAAAAGCCCGATGCTTTTTTCCTTTGAAAAAGGGTGCTTTTTCATACCGAAAAGCCCGTATTGGTCGATAACAAACCCGGCTACGCTTTGCCCAAGCAACCCTAAGGCAAGTATCGCAGACACACTGACGCGCCCAAAAGAGAAATTGTTAAACACCGTAGTCAAAACGCCAATCGCTCCGCCCATGTACAAAAACCATGCAAATCGTGCAGGAAAAAACCGCTCTTTCTTAAACAGCACCACCGCCACAATCAGCAGCAGCCCAACAATATGGATAATAACCGTAGCCGAATATACGCCATATTGCGCCGTAAGCCCACCATTAAAGGCAACCATCACAGAAATTAAAATCCCCATCAGCAGGGAAAGCGCATAAAACATTTTGCCACCTCCTGGTCGACATTATAACCAAGGTATTGACTTGCGGATATGACATATGTCATATTGTAGGAAATGATGTCGAGAATGAGGAGGCGCATATGAAAAAGAAGCCGTTAAGCAACTCGGATATGGAATTGCTTTCTCAATATGGATTAAATGCCGCCGAATTAACAAAAGCATTACGTCTTTCCTTCGCCCCGGGTGAATATCTTTCGCGGGAAGGCGAAGCATTGCGTTATCTGTATTTTGTTGTCTCTGGCAAGGCAAAAGTGCTGCTGAGTTTGTCCGATGGCAAGCAGTTGACACTTGCCTATTTTATTTCTAAGGGCATTATCGGCGAAGTGGAGTTAATGACGAACGTACAAACCAACCAGGCCACATTACAGGCTGTTACCGAATTTGATTGCATCGCCCTGCCCTTGGAAGAATACAGGGCTATGCTAAAAAATAACAATGCTTTCATTAATCATGTAGGCAAAGAACTGGCCGAAAAGCTTATGCAGCGTGCCATTAATGGGGCGATAACCACCCTGCAGCCTTTAGAAACACGTCTATGCGCCTATATCTTGCAAACGGCAAACAAAGGGCAATTTGACGAGCCCCTAACAGAAGTGGCCGCAATGGTGGGTGCCAGCTATCGCCACCTGCTTCGCTGCCTCAACCAGTTATGCGATGGTGGAATCTTGGAGAAACAAGCAAAAGCCTACCGTATAATAAACCGGCAGGCACTTATGGCAATGACAGGTGATTTGTATGTATTGAAGTAGCGGAGCGTTATGGTATAATCACAGGAACGCAAAAATAAGGGGAGATATCATGCAATTTAATCCCGAGCAATGCAAGTCAACAACGTTGACGTATTATGAAAATTGGCTTGGTGAGATGGGCTGTTTGGCAAGCGGTAAAGGCAACCAACAAATATTTTCTACAGAGCGTAACGCAGTTCAAGCAGGGTATCCTAATCGTATGGATTTGTATATCTGGGTCGAACCCAGTCGCACAATTATATCATATGGCGATGCGGTAAAGTCGAAAATGCCCATGCTTGCAGAAAAATTACTGGGGCTGTCTGTTTTTGGAATGTTAGAAACGCTGAACGGAATATTCGACAACAAGCCAAAACATAATGAAAAATATTTCTATCAAGGATATCCTGCTATTGAGCAAACAGAAATCACAGCAAAAACGTTAACATTGGCAGACTATGTCGATTTTGAAGCCTTTCATGCTTCTTGCTTTCCGGGAAGCGGTGGAGATTGGCTGTACGAGTATTTTGAGGATATGGTGCGGTATAATTACTGCGCAGGTGTCTATATAGATGGGCTTTTGGTCAGTTGTACCGATGCGCCGACGATGCCATATATGCCGGAACAGATGCAAGAAATTGGTATAAGTACTATAGAGTCGTATCGCGGGCGCGGCTATGCCACTGTCGCTTGCCGCAAAGCCGCAGACAATATAATTCAAGGCGGCCGGTATCCAACATGGTTGAATAACTATACAAATATAGGTTCAAGACGGACTGCCGAAAATACAGGGTTTGCGAAGCTTGCAGATGTGTTGACATTGACACTATAAAAAATGCTATATAAAAAGCGGCCTCGCCACGCGTTTCGTACAGAGCACTTTCCTAACAGATAAAAAAGCCTTCACGCGATACAATTCGAGCGAAGGCTTTTTGTATTTGTTTAGCTTATCGTAAGCGGCGCATTAGAAGTCTCTGCCGCAAGTTTTAGCTTCTTGCTCGCATGGTCAAAAGATACGCTTCGTGCTTCTACCAGCGAAGGCTCGTTTATCAAGAATTGCAGGCCAGTAAGCCCTAGCCTGATTTCTCCCATAGCCGCGTGGGCTTTAATGTGGTAGCCGAGGTTTGGCATGGTTGGCATGTTCATAGACAATTTTGCATTGCCGGTTTCCACGTTCCATAAATAATCTGTATGGCGGTTAAAGCCGGACATGATAATGGAAATAGGGCTGTTGTAGTTTGTCAACTTTAAGTTGGCGATGTCAAGCTCGGTGCATTCCAGTTGTCCGTTTATGTTTTCGATGGTGGCGGTATCTGCGGCAATGTTGGACACTGCGAGACGCCCGTTCCCATTTTCTGCGGTTAAAGTATTGGCAGAAAGCCCAGAAAGGCTAACATTCCCGTTGGCGTTTACAATACGTATATCATGTGCCGCCAAAGATGAGCAGTCAACCACGCAGTTGATGCTATCTACTTTAATCACGCCAAAGGCGCGCTCCGGCACATATGCATCAATAGAAACTTGGCTAAACTCGTCAGATTCGTAGTTTAAGAAATATTTGCCGCCAAGCTTTACTAATTCGATATGCGCCCCAGCCCGCTTTGCGCGGTAAGACAAGCGAGCGGTTATTTTGTCGCCGTTGTAGCCTTTAATGCGCACTTCGCCGCTTAGGCCGGAAATACTAAGCTCGTTGTGCGTGCCGGCTTCTACAAGCTTTTCGATATTGACGACTGTAACGCCGCCAACGGAAGTTGCCGCAGGGCGAGGCGGTTCCGGACGGTGCGCTTGCCCGCCGTGTGTTGGGGCCGAGTGTCCCGAACCTGTTCCCGGCGAAGAAAATGCATCTGAAACTTTATCGGTTACCCCAACAATTGCGCCCACTGCGGATTCTGCAAATTTTTGCACTTTAGGTGCCATGTCGCGGGCAAAACTTTCAAATTTGCGCCCCAAATCTTCCATTGTAGAAGGCGCAACCCCGGGCGTAGGGGGGCGGCCGTTGTTGCTGGCGGGGCCATCGTATCTTGCCCCATGTCCGGCTCCTGCCGGCGGTGGTGACGGAGGAGGGGGTGGTATAGATGGTGCAGATTGCGAAGGCGGCGGCGTAGGAGGCACTGCCCTTCCGGAATCTGCCGCTTGCAGCAGCCTAGATGCCTCGTCGGCAGATATTTGCCCGTTTTCCAGCATTTTAAGTATCATTAATTTTTCGTTTTGCATGTGAGCAGTCTCCTTTACATATCTTTTATGCTAAGACATACGTAATCCACCGTACTTTTTCTTCACTCGAATGTCTTCTCCAAAAAATTTTATCATTTGATAGTTGCCGCCAAATCTTGAGACAATTCTTTCTGAATATTGCGCGGCCAGTGCTTCCGGTGTTAAATTGGTAGAAATAACCGTGTGCTTGCGCGTGAGCAGCCGCTGATTAATAATATCAAAAAGAGCGGCAGAGGTTACAACGGTAGATATCTCTGCTCCTAAATCGTCTAGTATAAGTAAGTCAACATCGTCTACAGCGGCAAGCATTTCGTCTGGTTCTACCAAGGATTCGCGGTTAAAGCGGTAATCTTCCAAAACTTTGCAAAGGCGTGGTGCGGTTAGGTACAGCACAGTTCGCCCTGCATCAAGTAAATCCTTAGCTATGCAGTGGCACACAAATGTTTTACCAAGGCCGGGTTCGCCATACAACAGCAGGTTGTTAAATTCGTTATCAAAATCTGTAACAAATTTTGTTGCAAGGCGGTAAATCGTCTGCATATTGGCATGAGGCGATAAACCTTCGTTTGGGATTATATGAGTGCTGAACAATCGCAAGTCGTAAGTATCAAAATTTTCGTCTTTTAGGACTTCTTTCATATTAGACAAGGAGTAATACTCGTTTACTAACCGTTGTTTTAGGCATGGGCAGCGTTCCGCCGGGCGTCCCGGAGCACTTTGTATATATCCAGTATCTTGGCAACCCATGCAGCGGTATGGCGTTGTGAGATAGTCTTCTCCAAAGTTGCTTTTTAATAATGCTTGGCGTTTATCTTTTAGCAAAGTAGATTGTTCCCTGGCCTCCTTTATGCCGTTTTCGTCACCAGCCAAAGCCATTCTGGCAAGGCTTGCCCCTAATTTTGCCAAGGCACGGTCAATCTCTGCTATTTCTGGAACATGGCTGTAAACCTCTGCCTTGCGCTTCTCTAACAGTATATTTGCATGGTCCCTGGCAAATTCATAATCTTTTATTACTTTGTTAAAAGCTGCTTTGTAGGTCATAGCTGCCTCCGAAATACTATTTTAATTTCTGCTCCAGATATGCCCGTTCAAGCTGCTCCCATTTTGAATAATCATTTTCACGTTGTGTGAAATTTACAAAGCGATTTGTTTTTGGCTTTGCAACTTTTTTATCAATTGGCACAATGCCGGATGCTTCTCTATTTTTTGCAAATTCCACGTCGGCCGCTTTAACCCCCGCAATATCTGTAATGTCTTTTTTGTGCCACTCGGCCAGGATTTTGTCCACATAATTAAATTTAGGCTTGTCTATTTGCGAAACACAGCGGTCGCACGCTTCCATGATGAGGTCTAGCGGCATTTTCCATTCGTCCAGCCATTTGTCCATGTACTTACGGTGGCTTGGAGTTGGGTATCCAGACGTTTGCCCCATATAATGCAAAATAGTGCGGTAGTTTTTATCAAATGCTTGTACATAGTTTAATGCTTTTTCTAGGTCATCAATACCGTTATCCGCCCAATCCAAGGCGCATTTTTCTATATATCGCAGGTTGCGGTGGCCGTTTTCTGCGCAGTAAACAAGAAGGTATTCGATTACATCTAAGGGCAGGCGCAACCAATCGTGGAAGCTAAAAAGAATATTCATGTCGTTGTAATAAAGCAGTTTGCCCAAGGTTTGCTCTGCACGTTCAAAAATACGGGCAACATCGCGGCATTGCTGGCGATAAACCGTTAACTCATCAATTGTGTATTGCGGACGGATCCCTGAAATTGGCTTAATAGCCGGCAAAATAGAGGGCTGAACCTCCACTTTTTCCGGAATATTCACCGGCAAAAAAGTAATAGATATATCCTTATCGGGGTTTTCTAATTTGACTATGCCGGTATTTTCCCAGTGTTTCCAGGCATTCAAAACGTCGCCTTCGGTAATATTAAACTGCCGGGCAATGTCTACAATGGATATGGCTTCGCCGTGTATGAGCTTTTTCATGCTAAATATGTATATCAGCGAGTATACAGGCGGACAACTCATCATATAATGGTCAATGAATATGCAGGATATTTCTATATTCTGACGTTTGCACCCAAGTTTCATTTTCATGCTGCCCACACCTTTTTATGAATGTTCAATGTCCTCATATCATACCTCATTTTCGGTGATTTTGGTACATTTATTTATCAACAAAACCTGTGGGAAATGTGTATAAGTCTGTGGATAAGCACTGCCGTGCGAAAAAGCAGCTATTCTGCGGTGTATACGTATCTACAAAATTTGTCAAGCTTTTGTTATGCACATTTTGTTGGTGATAAAAATTTTTTGATACCATTAAAGCCCATAAACACTAGGCTTTTTGAAAGAGCCCAGTGTTTGCAGGCATTTTAACCGCATAAAATTATTACAAAGTTATTCACAATTCTGTAATAGTTATTCCACAGCAACTCTGCGGATAATGTGGAAAACTACGCCAAAACAAGCCACTCCCCAACAAAATAGACATCCCCTGCACCCATAGTTATCAACATGTCCCCGGGCATAAGTTGAGATTGTAAAAATTGTACCGCTTCATCAAAATCATGCATATGGATAACATTTCCACCAGCCCGCTTTATACCTTCTGCTAAGTCAAGAGAAGAAATGGTTGGATCAAAGGGTTCGCGGGAGGCGTAAATGGGTAAAAGTACAATTTGGTCTGCATCTGCAAAAGATTGTGCAAATTCATTTAACAAATTTCTGGTGCGGGTATACGTGTGCGGTTGAAATAAGCAGATGAGCTTGCCTGTGGTGCCTCTGCGTGCCGCGGTTAAGCATTCCTTAATTTCTGTGGGGTGGTGGGCGTAGTCATCTATTATATATGCGCCATTGTACATCCCCTTGTTTTCGAAGCGGCGTTTTACGCCTTTTGCATGAGAAAGCGCATTTGCTGCAATATCAGGTGAAATACCAAGCTCATAAGCAGCGGCGAAAGCGGCTAAAGCATTTAACATGTTGTATTGCCCAGGCAATGGTAAATGAACTTGTGCTAAAAATGTTTCATCACGCATGGTATCAAATGTGAGGCGGCCCAGCTGGTCAAATTCTACATTGTGCGCCTGAAAACACCCTTCGCTTTCCCCAAAAGTGACTACTTTACATGGCAGGTTTCTTGTTACTTCTTCAAAGCCGGGGGTGCCATGCTGTATGACCAGCACACCACCCGGGCGAATATTTTCCGCAAAGCGGCGGAACGATTTTACTACGCCGTCAAAATCCCCAAAAAAATCCAAATGGTCTGCGTCAATATTTAGAATAATACCCACGTACGGGTGCCAGTGATGAAAACTATTGCTGTATTCGCAGGCTTCCAGCACAAAATAAGAAGACTTGCCAACGCGGTAGTTTGTGCCGTCGTGCCCCATGTGCCCGCCAATGGAAATAGTAGGGTCAAGCCCCGCGTCCAGCACAATTTCCGACATCAGCGATGTTGCAGTTGTTTTGCCGTGGGTGCCGGCCACGCATATGGCGTGTTCGTACCTTTCAAGAATAAGCCCCAGCAGCGCGGCGCGTTCTATGAGAGTTTTGCCTTTGGAAATAGCGGCGCGGTATTCCGGGTTTTGTTGGCGTACTGCCGCTGTGTATACGACTAAGTCTGTATCATCGGAAATGTTTTTCGCGGAATTTGGAATGGCAACGGGAATGCCAACACTTTGCAAGTGGTCTGTTATGGCAGATTGTACATCGTCCGAGCCTGTGACCTCGTAACCGTCGCGTTTGAGTATTTCTGACAGGCCGCTCATGCTGATGCCGCCGATACCTATGAAGTGGACTTTTTTTGCACCATTGAGGTTTATTTTTTTCATGGTGGATGCTCTCCTTTTTGTGAGTGTAAGTTTCAAGTGGTTAGGGCGTGCTCCCACTAACGAATGCACATCTTTGCGGCTGATATTTCCGCATCTTCTGCGTGCTTTTTTCCTTGCGTGCCTCTAGCACGCCACGTCAAAAATCACTTGAACCTGCGAAAAATCAGACTCGCA
>Ga0123355_10017682_pt1 | contig 11276 bp, 9 predicted proteins | sample TergutEmb28metaG_3_FD_89872 | JGI IMG/M metagenome (GOLD analysis project Ga0123355, IMG submission 89872) | Embiratermes neotenicus P1 segment gut microbial communities from Petit-Saut dam, French Guiana - Emb289 P1 | ecosystem: Host-associated > Arthropoda: Insects > Digestive system > Gut ...
TGCTCAAGGTGATCACAATACGCTGTCAACTATTGCTGATCGCTTTGTCAGCAGGGACGTAGATTTGGTACTGGCTGTTGCAACGCCTTCTGCTCAGGCAATAGCAATGCGCACTGACAGCATCCCTGTCATAGGTACAGCAATTACCAGCTATACGCGCGCTGAACTTGTCGACAGTGATGAAGTCCCCGGGGGCAATGTCACAGGAACTACTGATATGAACCCTGTTAAAGATCAGATTCTCCTAGGACTTGACCTTGTGCCAAATGCACAGACAGTTGGCCTTATCTACAGTTCACAAGAGGCTAACTCTGTATACCAAATCGAGATTGCCAAAAATGCACTTGCAGAACTGGGTCTTGACTATGAGGATCGCACAGTAGAAAACAGTAATGAAGTTCAGCAGGCAATGACATCGCTGGTCAGAAATACTGACTTCATCTTCATTCCAACAGATAATGTTATCGCCTCTGCAATGGCGATCGTAGCTGACGTAGCCAACACTGCTGGTGTTCCCACCATATGCGGGGAAGTCAACATGGTTAGATCTGGCGGATTTGCAACTATGGGAATCGACTACTTTGACCTCGGCATGAAAGCGGCAAGTATGGCAGTAGAGGTACTTGATGGGGCAGATACAGCCACTATGCCCATCCAAACGGTGCCTGCAGATGAGATAACCATCAATGAAGAGGCTGCAGAAATCCTCGGGATTACAATTCCAGAAAGATTCCAGGGTTATGTGCAAACATTGGAACTCCCTGAATAGTAGTTGAACAGAGACGACTTTTTAACTAATGGCTAATATACTTGCAGCAGCAGCAGGACTGGGGCTTATTTGGGGTCTTGTTACACTCGGAATCTTTATCAGTTTCCGCGTGCTCAACATGCCTGACCTTAGCGTCGAGGGCTCGATTGTTACGGGCGCAGCTGTTGCAGCGATGCTCATTATTGACGGTGTGCAAATTGCTATTGGCGACCTGATTCACATCAACATTCCTCCCGTGCATCCTTTGGTGGCGCTTGGTTGTGCTGCCTTTGCAGGGGCTATCGCTGGTACCCTGACGGGCTTTTTACATACACGACTGAAAATACCCGCGCTTCTTTCAGGTATTTTGACCATGACAGCGCTATACTCAATCAACTTGCGCATCATGGGTGGCAGACCAAACGTTCCGCTCTTGAGGCAAGACACCTTGCTGACTCCCCTTATTGAAATGGGACTTAGTAGGGACCATGCCATCATCATTATTTCCATCGTTACCGCAGCACTAGTTATTGTGCTTTTACGCTGGTTTCTCACAACCGAATTTGGCTCTGCTCTGCGCGCAACGGGAAATAACCCTGATATGTCGACAGCACAGGGCATTAACATCAACACCATGAAATTGGTCGGGCTTGCCTGCGCAAACTCACTCGTGGGACTTGCAGGCGGACTACTGGTGCAGTATCAAGGTTTCGTTGATATTCAAATGGGAATTGGTGCCATTGTTATTGCGCTTGCCTCACTCATCATTGGCGAAGTTATTTTTGGACGCACAACACTTCTGCGCAGCATGATTGCAGTAGTCTTGGGTGCAGTTGTATATCGCATTATCATCGCCATGGTACTTGAAGCAGGCATGGCTGCAACTGACCTAAGGCTTTTCACGGCCATTACCGTGGCACTCGCGCTCTGGTTACCTACAGCTCGCGAACAAATCGATGCTATTTCGCGCCGCATCAAACATCGTAATGGAACCTTTGATCAGGCAGGACCCAATCGACCAAATGGAATGGATGCTTGGTTAGGCTGGCTACCAAAAGGGCGAAAGGATTAGCAGGTGCTCGCACTCAATAAAGTCAATCTAACCTTTAATGCAGGCACGGTAAACGAGGTCCATGCCCTTAAAGACACAGGTTTGTTCCTCGAAGAGGGCGACTTCGTCGTTGTCATTGGCGGCAACGGCTCGGGCAAATCAACCATGCTTAACACGGTTGCAGGAACCTACATGCCTGACAGCGGAAAAATAGTGCTCGACAACAAAGATATTACTTTTATGCAGGAACATGTCCGTGCAAAATACGTTGGTCGCGTCTTCCAAGATCCTATGCGCGGCACTGCTCCTGATATGACGATTGAAGAAAATCTAGCACTTGCGCACAGACGCGGAGCAAGGCGCAGTTTTAGGCGAGGAATTAAAGCGGCAGAGCGCGTCCAATACCGCGAACTCCTCTCTCGCCTTGACCTAGGTCTTGAAGATAGGCTAAATACGCGCATAGGGCTACTTTCAGGCGGCCAGCGTCAGTCGATCACCCTGCTTATGGCTACCCTGCGAAACCCTAAGATTCTTCTTTTGGATGAACACACTGCAGCCCTTGACCCAAAGACGGCAAATCGGGTGCTTGAACTTTCCGTACAACTGATTGAAGACAATTATCTGACTGCACTCATGGTTACTCATAATATGGCGGATGCGATCAAATACGGGAACAGGCTTGTTTTGATGCGCGACGGGGAAATCATCTTTGAAGCCACGGGTGAACAAAAGTCAAACCTCACCGTACCAGAGCTAGTTGACAAGTTTATTTCAGCAGGCGTTCAAGTGCTAGCTTAGCGACTCATTTTTCGCTATGTTTCTAGTATGCTGTTCTTTGCCCAACATAATGATCCAAAAAAATCTGAGCACGATCCCAGTGATGGACCCAGTCGCAAACATGAGCGCATCCTAACAGTCCCCAATGCCATAACCTTTAGCAGGCTACTTTTAGTACCGCTCGTCTTTGTGCTGATTATCAATGGCGGCAATACAATCCTTGCCTTCTTCCTTTTTGCCTTGGCAGGGGTGACAGACTTTGTAGACGGCTATATTGCAAGGAAGACAAACACTGTTACTGAATTCGGCAAAGCAATAGATCCCTTAGTGGACAGGCTGCTGCTAGGCTGCGGAGTCCTAGCTCTGTTCATAATTGACCTACTGCCCCTATGGATCTTGATCTTTATTATCTTCAGAGACTTCTTCCTTCTTTCAGGACTTGCAATAGTGCGAAAAATTACCGTAGTAGAAATCAAGATCCGCATGGTCGGAAAAATCACTACAGCAGCATTACTTGCAGGTTTTGCAGGACTTATTCTAGGCTTTGGAACTGTTCCTGCGGGCCTAGGATGGACAGAATCTAGCGCTTTTCCTGGATTCAATGCAGAGCCCTACCTTGTGTGGATATGGCTAGTATATGTCGGTCTGGTTTTTTCAGTGCTAACTTTGCTAAGCTATATTTGGGATGGAGTGCGTTTGGTGAGGTTTGCAAAAAATCTACAAGAAGAAGTGAGTAATGAAGCTTAGTGACAAAGAACTGCTAAAAAGGGTACTTTACGATGATCGCCACGAAGACGCAGATGATTCTGTTGTTGACGCTGACGAACAATTAGATGAGGCTATTGCCGAAATTAAAGAAACCACCGTAGAACCTGTCCCTGCGAAAAAAGCTGCAGCGCAAAGGCGTAAAGAACTTATCGAGCAAGAAAAAGCCAAGAAGAAAAAGAGAAGAAAATTCTTACTGGTGGCAGTCCCTCTTGCCTTTGTTCTTACTCTTGCAGCAGGCGCAATTGCCTATGACTATCTTTCGTCCTGGGGAACAATTCATCACAATGTCGTGGTGAGCAATATTGCCGTAGGGGGCAAAACACTTGAAGAGGCTCGCGAATACCTAGACCTGCGCTTATCTGAATATGCAGAGGATCCTGTTGAAGTCATACACCTGCCGCTGTTAGTAGAGGCAGGCGAAGCAGAAGATTCGACCGAGGATCCAGCAGAAGACTCAGACGAATATGAAGAGGATGCCCTAAACTGGGAAATCTATGCAGCAGAATTAGGTTTAAGTTTTGACACAACTGCTGCGGCACAAGAAGCCTTTGACTTCGGACGTTCTGAAAATCTGCTTGAAGCCCTGCGCGACCGCGCCATGAGCTACCTTGAAGATCACCAGGTTGCCGTGACCGCGTCAGCAGACGATGAAAAAGCAGCTGAACGCTTCGAGGAAATTCGCAGTGAGACTGACATAAGCCCCGTTGATTCTAGGGTGACACTTGAAGATGATACCTTCGAGATGGTCAGCGGTAGTGACGGTATCAAGCTCGATGAGACAGAACTCATAGTGCGTATAGCAAATGCAGTACTTACGGGCAGCTATCAGGCAGATGCTCCCGTTGAGCCAGCCCCTCGTGACATTGACGATGCCAATGCGACGCGCGCAGCTGCTACAGCAAATAGCGCTAAGGCTCTTCCTATTGAAATCAGCTACAACGACAGAAGCTGGACCTATGAATCTGAAGACCTTGCTAGACTCATCACCTTCAAGCGCAATGACAGACTCGAGGACGAGGATGTGACGCTGTTCTCGTCAGAGCCAACCCCTACAACAGATTTTGTACTCGAAGCAATCCTGCACAGCGATGAGGTCCAGGAACGTGTAATCGACCGTCTGGGTGCAGATGTCAATCGCGCACCTGTGAATGCACGCTTTTCTGTAAGGGGCGGGGAAGTAATCATCCACCCTTCCGAAATTGGATCTGGCATTGATACTCAACAGCTCAAAGAGGGCATGGCAGAAGCTCTCATGGTCACGGATGCAGGCGAGCGCAGTGTTGAAGTTAGCATGAATGACCATGAGCCCAGGCGAAGCAAAGCAGATGCAGAGGCTATGAATATTCGCGAAAGAATCGCGACCTACACTACTACTTTTTCCGCAAGCAATAGACCGCGCGTTAACAATATTCGCCTGATTTCTGAAATCCTTGACGGCACGATTATCGCCCCCGGCGAAGAGTTCTCTTTCAATGGCACTACGGGTCAGCGTACTGCTGCTCGCGGATTCCAAGAGGCAGGTGCTATCATACGCGGGGAAATGTCAACTTCTATCGGTGGGGGAATTTGCCAGGTATCGACAACGCTTTTTAACACCACCATGGACTCTGGTGTCCAAATCACTCAGCGCATTAATCACTCCACCTTCCTCAGTGCCTATCCGGCGGGACGGGATGCAACCGTTGCTTGGAACGGGCCAGACTTCCGCTTTCGAAACACCTTGGATAACTACATTCTCATATCCACGGCAACAACGGATTCTTCGGTGACGATTTCCTTCTTTGGGCTTGATCCAGGCTACACCATTGATGTTCGCACAGGCGAATTTAGACGAAGCAATTTCGGTACTGAAGAAGTCCGCGACAATACCTTGCCCCGGGGCACACGGGTCGTTGAGCGAGCCGGTCAACGCGGAGGCACGATAAACGTGTACTATACCGTAAGGGACGGGAATCGCGTCGTGCGCGAACAAACCTTTACCAGCAGCTACCGATCAATTGATGAAATCGTTCGTGTGGGCACGCAAAGACCAGCTTCAAGCGACGATGATTCAGGTAGCGGCGACGACTAGGCTCCATCAGGTATAGCAAAGAAAAAAAGGGGAGGAGTACGCCCATGCAACGCATGTTTAATCCGACTATTGAAGGCGTGCGACACTCTGAGCTGCGTGCACTGCAGTTGGACAGACTGGGTACCTTAGCTTCGCGCCTTTACCAAGCAGTGCCTAGCTATAGGCAAAAGTTTGACGAAGCGAACTTTGATCCCCAAAGACTCAAGTCACTAGATGACCTGCGCTATGCACCGATTACTTACAAGGATGATCTGCGGGCTGCCTACCCCTACAAGATGTTTGCCGCACCCGCAAAAGATATCGTACGTGTTCACGCCTCAAGTGGTACAACAGGCAGCATAACGGTTGTCGGCTACACAAAAACTGACATTGCTAACTGGTCTGAATGTGTTGCCCGTGCCATTGTTGCTGCGGGTGGCGGACCTGACGACTATTTGCACATTGCCTATGGATACGGCCTATTTACCGGGGGGCTGGGACTACACTACGGGGCTGAGCTTCTGGGGGCATGTGCTATTCCTATATCGGGCGGCAATACAAAGCGGCAGCTGCAATTCTTGCAAGACCTGATGCCTACAGGTGGTCTTGCCTGTACGCCTAGTTACGGGGTACTCCTCGCTGAAACTGCCACAGGGCTTGGAATTGACTTGGCAACCCTGCCCCTGCGCTTTGGAATCTTTGGTGCTGAACCCTGGTCAGACAACATGCGCAGCTCGCTGGAAAAAGACCTAGGCATAGAAGCCTATGACATCTATGGTCTCTCAGAGATCATGGGCCCTGGCGTTGCTTTTGAATGCGAGGCAAAGGCAGGACTTCATATCAACGAAGACCAGTTCTACGTCGAAGTCCTTGATCGTGATACGGGCGAACCTGTCGCTGACGGACAGTACGGCGAACTTGTCTTTACGACACTTGCCAAAGAAGGGATACCCCTTTTACGCTACAACACACATGACATCACCCGTATACTTACAGGTGATTGTGGCTGTGGACGTACTCATCGCCGCATAGAGCGTATCACGGGCAGAAGCGATGACATGATAATTGTACGCGGCGTAAATGTCTATCCTAGTCAGATCGAACAGGTATTGCTTTCCTTTGCTGACAGATTGGCTCCGCAGTATCAGGTGGTGTTGACGCGCGAGGCAAGTATGGATGCCATGGAAGTTCGCGTAGAACTTGCACCTGGTTTTGATTTTGATGAAATGGCAGCACTTGAAAGGCTCAGCGCTGATGTACGCACAGCGATTGCAGATGTCTTGATGGTAAGTGTTAAGCTTACCATTGTCGAACCCTTTTCGATTACCCGGACAGAAGGTAAGGCCGTTCGCCTAATTGATAAACGCTAGCTTAGCGCTAGTATACAGATCAACAAACGTGATGATGAGGAGATAAGAACACCATGGCTCAACAACTCTCAGTATTTTTGGAAAATGCCCCCGGTCGTTTGAACATGCTTGCAAACGTCTTAGGGGAAAAGGGCATCAACATGCACGCCCTTTTCCTGGCTGACTCAAATGATTTTGGAGTAGCACGCATTATCTGTGACAGGACTGAAGATGCTGCAACTGCCTTGAAAGATGCAGGATTTTCGGTAACAACTACTGATGTCGTGGCAGTAGAGATCCCTGATACGCCTGGTGCTTTGGGTAAACTTTTTGAAGCTATCGCAGATGCAGACATCGACATTAGTTATACTTACTGCTTTGTTGATCCCAGAACTAAAAAGGCGGTCAACTTCTGCCGCTTCAAGTCACGCGACGCAGTAAAGGTGATCAAGGACGCAGGATTTAAGATATTTGGTGACAGCGTTTTCCACGACTAAGCTTGTGCCTGCAGAGTTTATTTCGCACGGCATTTCCTATAAGATATACTGATGAAATTTTCAAAAAGACTCATACTTATTGCGCTGCTTTTGCTTGCGCTGTTTGTTCAGACACTACCTGCGACTGCTTTTGCAGGAGTTTTAAACCACGATGAACTTGATGCTGTTCCCTGGACTGAATTTGATATTCAGCAAGAACTCATGCCAGAGGTCACCATGGCTGCGGGCGCATTGGTGACCCAGGACGGCCGCATTCTCTGGTCTCGTGACATTGACACGCGTAGAGCACCGGCATCGCTTACAAAAATAATGACGGCAGTTCTTGCTATAGAGAATCTTGATGCAGATGAAGAATTCACCCTGCCTGCCATGCCCCTTGGCTACAGAGAATCACGGGCATTTTTGCGCCAGGGTGACATCTTGACTAGGGAACAACTACTGCAATCTCTGCTGTTAGTTTCTGGCAATGATGCAGCGCAGGCAATCGCTGTAGCAGTAGCAGGAGACCTGCCCAGCTTTGTCGAACTGATGAATGAGCGCGCTGCAGAACTAGGCATGAGTAATACGAACTTCCGTGATGCCTCTGGGCTAGATTTTCACGATCAGTATTCCTCTGCGCGTGACCTTGCAACCCTAGCACGTTTCGCCATGTCACTTCCAGACTTTCGCGAGGTCGCAGGTACTATCGAGACTAGCTTTACCACCAACAGAGCCACGCATGACCTAGATAATACCAACATCTTACTGCAGTCCTATGATGGGGCAACGGGCGTCAAGACAGGGCGCACTACGGGTGCGGGCTTTAGTCTTATACTGTCTGCAGAAAGAAACGACCTTGAACTTTTTGCCATTGTCCTAGGAACAGGGGCAGAACTCACCCGTTTTTTCGAGGCACGCGCTTTGCTCGACTTTGGCTTTACCCATTACCGCGACCAAAAGCTTGCACTTGAAAATACCGTAGTGAGCAATGCGCCTGTTGTTAATTTTCCCGACAGAACGGTGCAGGTGGCAGTAAGCCAGGATATAACTATTCCTGTACTTGACATTGCGGGAACTGTTGAACAAAGCATCGACATAGCAGAACTGCGCTCACCCGTACGCAGGGGCGACGAGGTAGGATACATGACTTTTGTGCAACGCGGCAGAATGATTGCGCGGGTACCGTTAATCGCCACACAGGATGTAAATAATCCCTTCTTTTTGGTGCAGTGGTACTATAATGCACTCATTGCGTGGCGCAATAGATAGGTTAGTTGCGTAGTGTCAGCACAGACACAACACAGGCGTAGCGCAATAGCTAAGCAATTCCGCACAACAGATAACGTGATCAGAAATGAAAGGCTTTTGATGAGCAAAGACACAAATACGCATGAAGACACAAACGCAGTAAAAAATACGGCTCTGCACAAAGAACACCTTGCCTTAGGTGCAACAATGACCCCTTTTGCGGGCTTTGACATGCCCTTGCAATACCAGGGCATTGTTGAAGAACACCTAGCAACGCGCAAAAGTGCGGGGATATTTGATGTTTCGCATATGGCAACCTTTAGAGTCAGTGGCGATGGAGCCTGGGACTTTCTGCAAAAAATGCTCACTAATGATCTGGCAAAAATTGAAGACATAGGTGCTGCTCAATATACGCTCATGCTAGACGAAGAGGGTCACATTATTGACGATCTAATTGTCTATCACACTGGGGCAGAATTCATGCTTGTCGTAAATGCAAGTAATGCTCAAGGTGACCTCGAATGGCTAAGGCAACACTGCCCTGAAGGCATTGAGATATTCGACGAATCAGAACGTTCCTCAATCATTGCAGTTCAAGGCCCAGAGGCTATCGCAGTCATCAAAGAACTTGCCCTTGACAAAGACTGGCAGCCGCCGAAGCGCTTCCATATTGCTCCTCTGAAAATGGTCGGTGGTGCCACCATGCTTGTTGCCCGCACAGGATATACGGGCGAAGACGGCGTTGAACTGATAATGCACAGAGATGACGCTGTTGCAGTGTGGCGCGCACTTATGTCCTTTGAACAGGTGACCCCTGTAGGATTAGGCGCGCGTGACACCTTGCGCCTAGAGATGGGATATCACCTATATGGCAGTGACATGGATCGCAGCAGAAACCCTATAGAGGCAGGACTAGCCTGGGTCTGCCCTAAGGCAAAGACAGACTACATAGGCTGCGATGCTGTGACACGCGCGCGCACAGAGGGCTGCGCTGAAAAATTGACTTACCTTAAAATCGAAGGCGGTATTCCGCGTCCTGGCTATCCCGTGTTTGCTGGCGACGAACAAATTGGAACAATTGCAAGCGGCTCACATTCGCCGTCTCTGAGCATAGGAATTGCCACTGCCTACCTGCCGCGTGAATACGCAGCAGAAGGCACAGAACTTGAGGTCGGCATCCGCAAGCGCAGGGCACAGGCACAGGTCGTAAAGCCACCTTTCTACGCTGCGTCCTAAGTGTTTGCAAGACTAAGCGCGCGGTACCCTCTATGCTGTACTTAAAATCGAGCAAGCTTGACGCTGCCTACCATTTTGCAACAGAAGAATTTCTACTGCGCCACTTTGACCTAACTCAACCTATTGTGCTGCTGTGGCAGACCGTGCCAACAATCATGCTGGGGCAGTATCAGATCGCTGATGCAGAGACCAACTGTGACCGCACGACAGCAACTGCCATACGTATTGTTAGGCGCCCCAGCGGCGGTGGAGCAATCTACACTGATGGCGGCACGCTACTCCTAAGCTTGCTTCTGCCAGAAAAACGCTGCCCCTCAGGCAGTGTCGTTCAGTTTCCGCAAAAGGCAGCACAGAACGAATTCGCTGACCTGCTTACAACTGCACTAAGAAGGTTAGACATCCCAGCGATGCTGCAGGGAAGAAATGACATTCTATTAGACGGCAAAAAGATTTCAGGAATGGCGCAACATGTCTACCGGGGCCGTAGCTGCACACATGGCTCGCTACTCTTTGACGCAGACCTTGAAAGTCTAAGCTCCCTCCTTCGTGTTGATGAAGGAAAGTTCCGCAGCAAGGCAGTAAAATCAATCCGCAGTAGGGTAACAAATATCAAAGAATATGCGCAAGATTGCAATTTGCCAATTGCCCACATGGATACGGCAGAGTTTGTCCACACTCTCACACAAACACTGATCAAAGAAGGTGGCGCGCAGAGGCTAAGGCTAAGCAGTGACGATGAAGCTGCAATTCAGCGCATCTATCAAGAAAAGTACGGAAACCCAGACTGGGTACGCAAGAAAACCCCGCCTTTTAGTCAGCATACACGCAGACGCTTTGATGCAGGGTTACTTGACGTCTATTTAGACATCGCAAAAGGCCTTGTCACTGCTTGCGCGATCCACGGGGACTTCTTAGGTAGTGCCCCGATATCGCGTCTTGAGCAGCTCTTAATTGGGCTTCCCTATAACCGCCAGGAATTCGGACAAGCCTTAACTAAACTTGCGACAAAGGGAACGCGCGATGAAGCACTGCGCCCGTATTTGGGGGGAATCAGTGCAGAGGAATTCTTGTCCTGTGTCTTCGACTAGAGATCATAGATTGCCGCAGCGCAAGCCTGATTGGCTGCGTGTGTCACGCCGCTCTAGTCCTGCGCAATCAGAGGTCGAAGGCTTGCTTAAAGAGCTAAGACTTAATACGGTGTGCAAAGAGGCCAACTGTCCTAATTATTCTGATTGTTTTTCACGAAAAACAGCAACTTTTATGATCATGGGAACTAGCTGTACGCGCAATTGCCGCTTTTGCAATGTGACAACAGCCAGCCCAAAGCCCCTGGACGCGTTTGAGCCAGAAAATGTTGCCCGCGCAGTAGCACAACTAGGACTACAGTATGTCGTCATAACTTCAGTAACGCGCGATGATCTTTCTGCTGCAGAAGGAAAGCCCGATGCAGGTGCACTTCATTTCGCAGAAACAATACGGGCAATACGTGCGCACGCGCCACAAACAGCAATTGAAGTCCTTATTCCTGACTTTGCGGGGGACATGGACGCACTCGGCATTATTGCAGAGGCAA
>Ga0123355_10017683_pt1 | contig 11275 bp, 5 predicted proteins | sample TergutEmb28metaG_3_FD_89872 | JGI IMG/M metagenome (GOLD analysis project Ga0123355, IMG submission 89872) | Embiratermes neotenicus P1 segment gut microbial communities from Petit-Saut dam, French Guiana - Emb289 P1 | ecosystem: Host-associated > Arthropoda: Insects > Digestive system > Gut ...
ACCTCCTGCTTGACCCGAACGGACCATCGGTGACAGTAGGATTCCTTTCCCCTTTAAGTAGTACTAACGGAGCGGTCGGTTTCGGTCCACTTTCAACCGCCTATACTCCGCGGCACTACAGATGTGGTGACAGCGGTGTGGACAACAACCGGGTCACTACAATAACACGCCACTCAGAACTACTCTGGATGTTGAAACTTAGTTTTATCTTATTTACAAGATCGTAGACATCTCCCATGACATAATCGTGATTTCCAGTTCGTTTTAAATAGTTTGTACCCACATGGATAACAACGGTATCTGGGTTCCCTAGGTCTCTGTTTCCAAAATCTCTATACAGCTGTTCACATCGAATGCTCGGAAATCTCTAGACTTTCATACCTAATTATTCAGTTCCATCATTCAGTGTAATCTAGTCACCCAGTACTAAGCACTCTCCACCTTTACGATCACCCGGCACCGTAACCCGCCTGGCAACATCCCTACCAGCTGTTACCAAACGCAACTGTTCTTCCTTGTTAAATCGTCAATTTGAAGTAGAGCATTCTGCAGTTTCTCCTCTAACAGCCTGAGTCTCTCCGATCTACACTTATTACAGATCCATTTCCCGCTCTCCGCCACTGGAGCTATAACATTACCGCAGCTGTCGTGGAACCAGAATCCATAAGCGTTACATTGATTTCCTGATTTAAGATTTCTGTTGCACCTGCTACACAAAATTTCGAAACATTCTCAGCCTCCACACCAGGTCTAGGATTTTTCTCCATCCCACCAATTACCAATAGCACAGCTAAAGTCGTGGCACACACAAGCATTGTCCCTAAGCACGATATCACTGGTCCATTTCTTTGTGAAGTACGCCATGCTGCCCTCGTAGCCCATGAAGTCCTCGCCGCCCATGTACCCACGCCCTCCCGGTAATCTTCCAGATAGCAACCCACACTCAGGACTTCTCTAAATATACGCTTCTCCTTAGACTCTTGCCAGCCAACAGAAGGATGAATCTGCAGTGAACTGAACTCCCCAAGTTATTTGCAACTCTCAATACACAACCTTAACAAATATAACAACTACATTAATCACCAACTACGACAAATTCTGACAACTATTAGTCAGCAAAACATACACCCTGCTCTTCAATTTATTGGCAAGGAAAATCTACCCTAAATTCATAGTTTTACTTAAATTATACTACATTTAAAAACAACAACAACACACACACCACAGCACTTCACTGTTGTTAATGAATATGCACAACACAAAAATACAGTACAGTAGAAACGACCAAGTCCAGAAAAATACCTACCAACAGAATAAGTGATAATGCAATAGTGGTATAGTTCATACAAATGTCATGAACGCATTAAGCGCAATTAAGTGGAGCTCTGAGGTTGTTTCAACCGGTGTTGTTTCATTAAATTTAAATGACAGTTTGTACAACACATCTGCAGAGAATATGGTAATGATGTTACTCACTTTATCCCAAAAATCGACCAATATGCAACCCACAGAACTCTATAACCCTGTTGGTCGCCAACTAAACAGTTTTGGCCCTCTTGTTTGGTGACGGTATGACATGTCACTCCATGCTATCACATAATTTCTTTTTTGACGTCTTCGTCATCGTTAGCCGTATTATAAATCAATGAATTTGCAGAACGCATTATGTTATGACATGTTCGTGCATGTTCTTCTAGTTCATCTCTATTTCACGTTACCCTCTCTCTGATACTGGTTGTACCAATGCTTTCACATAACAGTTGCCTCACTTGAGTTGTCTCTTCTTCACAAGGAATTCAGCGACTCTACACTGACAAACAAATGTCACTGACAGCCACAGTTCTTCCACATTACACTGCAGAAAAACTAATGAGAAAGAACGTGCGCAAAGATTTATTCATATGCAGTAGAGACTTTTCTCATAGCTGAGTACTGTGTATAAAAATATATAATATAATTACAGTGTCATTTATTGCCTTGTCCACATTGTATTTAAAATGCTAGCCGATTTATAATTAATATATAATAGAATTAAAATACAGGCAAACACTACAGTATATATAGTCAATTACACACGTTTTTGTCAATATGACGAAAGCAATTATATAAAGCAAGAGTGATTACTAAATCATTTAGTATGAACGGAATTGAAAATAATATAAAATAACAGTATACTTTCATTTAATTTTGAATAAACGATATGCATATTTTGGTGCATAAGACCCACTACATAATATTTTTTTCTATGTACAGAGAACTTCATTCTTCACGTTGCGATACATAAATAATCACACTTTTTGTACAGGATCCCTCAGAAACATGAAGAACTTCAACATTTTTACGCTGTTGCTTCCTTCACAGTCTTACATGCAGGAGTACTGGTTTTGGCTTATATTTGACCTTCACAAATTCATTATTTTTTAGCACTGTCAGCAAAATAATTCAAACTATTCAAAGACAAACGTCTGTGGAAAGTTGTGTGATCACGTAATTTTAGAACGACAATAATTAGTAAACAGAATATTTATACTTATAACGATAACATTCTATTGCCTTGTAGGCGCAAACCTGCTGGATGGACAAATAAGCACGTAAGATTGAGAGGGGCACTATGATGTTTAAACGCGTCACTCACATAACGTGTCCATTAAAAATAACTTTCGCGCCCAAATTAATAAAATGTAACACAAGCCTGTGTTTGGGATTGCAGGTTTGCCATCTGTAGTGGAAAACGCCAAGTGCAAACTACTTTGCATCAATAGATATCACTTAGAGGCGAAAGGTTTGCTTCCGCCCGATCCGTATGCCATGGAAAACGCAGGACTAAGTTGGTTGCCAGAGTTGGTTTATGGGATTGGAAGTCAATGCTGTGTGTTGTGCTTTGTGTATAAATGTGTACATGTTATAATACATGTGTAATTAGTAACGACTAAGTAAAATTTGTTGCAGAAGAAGCTCAAAATAAACAGAGAAACTAGACAGTAGCTCTCATTTAGAATGTGGTACAGTAGTTCCACGTGTTAGTCGTGTGCGGCGCTTATAAAAAAAAGACTTTTGAGGCATAGATCCCCACTCGTTATCCGGGTTTGTGTGCGCACCACAAGCTTACCTGTTGTCGACGACAAGCGTGGCGTCAGGAGTGGGGTTGCAATGGGTAACGTAGTATCAGCAGGCTGCAGTAGGGTAGGTGTCTTTCTCCAATAGATGCTTGCCTCGATGTCGATTAAGTCCATGAACTGGTCCATGTTTTCGGATCTGCACCTCGTCGCCAAGGTTTAGTGGGCTACACGATATACCTATTCCTCCATGCGGTTCGAATCGTTCGGGAAGGTCTTGACATGGCGCCACGTGCTCTCGAAAGTGTTCGTATCTGCCCTAGTACGCACAACAACAATACCGATCTATGGTTCACGGTGTGGCGTCTACATTCGTTTCCAGGTCCCGGTACGCCGCCAAGTAGTCATTTATGAATGTAGTGCCATGGTAGATCCACTCACTAAGAACATCCATTAACGTGCCGGTAGTTCTGTCCGGGAACGGGGAATGATTTCCGGACTCATGCTCGATACCGCCTAATACCCACAGTCCTTTCACAGTGTGGCTCATATTGTACTTCCGCCGACCGAACTCGTGTCGATTTCGACAGTCTTGTTAGGACCTATGATCTTTTGAGAGCCGTCCTGCAAATAGTTGAACATTGTCTCTCTACAGAATAGGGCCCAATCAGAATTGGTGGCGGAGCCGAACTTAAGCTCTTGTTGGCCAGTATGGGAATTTGCGCGGCGAACGTTGTTCTACGTAAGGAAAACAACCTCCATGAAAGTGAGGTTACTCTGCTGAAACCATTAACCGTACCTGATTGAGGTGAAAGCAGAACATGCTCTAGCAGACGTGATCCTCCGACATGGCCATCGGAAACCGTCGTTACGATTGTTGTCGACGCACCAAGATGTTTAGTACGCGCACTTACAGCACAACATGCAACTTCGAAGAAGCCCCACTTGCGTCAGGAACTTGCAGCCGACGTCAGTGTCGCTAAAAAGAAGGCGAGGAACAGCTTATACACAAAACCGTTGGAACCTGTCGTCGCGCTTCCATAAGTCGTGGCACGAACAATAGGCGAGGCATTGAGCCAGCGTTGGAAAGATGATATTGCAGAAGTCACACGTTCGGCCGCCATTGCGGGTAGACATGTACAAAAATGTGTAAAAAAAGCGGAAGAAACGAGGGAGCACAACAGTGGACGCACGTGCGCGCTCGCGCGCGCACACACACACACACATATACACACACATACACACATAGACAAATCAAGCTACACTGTTGTTTCTCGTAAATATGAGAAAATACAACGCGAAGCCCATAGGGTGGGGAGATTGGGGTAGGAATATTTCGGACGGCTAACTGTCGTCTGTCTCATTATAGGAAGTGGAGGGAATACAGCCGAGGAGAAACGTAGAGTTAATGAAGCGCGAATGATGAGAGAGGGAAATTAGGAAGGAAGACTTAGTAAGATTCGTTAGACGTAGCCTGAACTACGAGTATTAACGTAATTCAGTACGGACTACGTCTGAAGGGAGGAATAGAGGAGTGACAGAACGCTAGCAATAGTACGTATGTCATTTATGATTTGTGAGTACGAACGACAGTGCGTCGTCTCTCCCGTCACGTACATCGTGAGGAGTGATGGGCAGGGGGGTACAGCAGCGCTACTTGCCGGTGATTTGTGTAAATTAAGTGGACACATAGCATCACCACACACGGCAGATAGTAGGAACTACCGTACCACATTTTGAAGAATAGCCCATAGCTCTCGTTCGCACGTGCGATGAATATGAACATCGGTGGTGATGTGTTGTAAATAAATATGCCGGCGTTCTAGATGTGGTTAAATTGATGCTCTTGTGGTGAAATGAGCTGTACGAACGCGATATCGATGCATGTGGCGGCGAATTTGGCGTTCAGAAGAATAACAAGGCCGTATTTGTCGCATCTATTTCTGTTAATACAAAATTATAGTTCTGTGTCGCAAGAAGTGGGTCCAGCTGAAAGCCGCATACCAGGGTTATCAACAGTCAAGAAGAAACAGAAGTCACCTTTCGCAAAGGATCTTTTCCTTGGGAAATTCGACCATGATGTTCTTACGTATCCCGAGGTTCTTGACAAGGAACGATTGCAAACACTTAATGAATTAGTTGCACCCATTGAAAGGTTTTTCTCCGATGGTGATTTTCTTCTCTATTAACTTAATGAAACAGATCCCTTCCTGAGAATATAGTAGTTCCTTAGTTAATCAGGAAATTCCCGCATTTTATGGAACGCAGGTTTTATTACTGTGTTTACAAGAACCACTGGTCTCTGTCGTGAGCTAGACGAATTCATTCTACACCACCCCAATTTTACACCTGAAGACTTTATTGAAAGTTTCACAGAATGACACGAGAGTTTTGTATTGGAAATGTACCTGCCATGATGGGTATTCTAGAGTTATGAGATATTTTCTTAAGTTCTCTAGAAAATACATCCCAGTAGAGGCAGATCAGGTATTTTACATATTGTCAACATTGTCACGTGTTTGTATCGTTAGAAACCGGCCGTCACTCAAGAAATTTCTTACCTTTTATGGTTCACTACCTGTCCACAAGGGCCCTCCCCTGCACCCTGTCCACCCTTTTAAGTGCTTTCCACATCAATTGTCCTGGAATCCATCTGTGCCTAGGTCTCCAAGTGCTCTCTTTGCATGGGTTTCAGCTGCAATTTTGTGTGCATTTCACATGTTACATTCCCTGCCCATTCTGTCCTCCTTGATTTGATCATTCTTAGTATTATATGTTGACGAGTAAAAATTGTGACATTTCTCAATATGCAGTTTTATCCATCCTCCTGTTTCTTTTTCATTCTGAAATTCTAATACCATCCTCTACATCCTGTTTTCAAATGTGTAGAGTCCGTGTTCTTCCTTTCTGAATAGAATCAAATGGACCTGGCATGCATTCCATAGGCCTAAGTCAAGGATGTAGAACATGCTGAGGTCAGATACTTATTTCAAATGTAGATGTAACTATAAATATATAGCATGTGTTTATCAACAGCAGTATGGGAAGAAACAATTATTTCATAGAACTGTTGCCATTGTTATGGGCTTATGTTTATAACAATTGATAATCTTTTATTGAAGAATATTTTTCTTTGGAGTGTGAGGAGTGGTATGTTTTATTCAATTTTAACCCTGGCTTACACCCATCTGTATGATGTTTTAAACCTTTGGTGGTAGGAGGAATATTATTGAATATATAATTTCATTCCTGTAACTTCTTGTGGTTACTGAGGTTAGTAATTGTCACATGTGGGTTGTGTATATGTGTGTGCACTGTTCATATCTGAAATTTTTTTAAATTTTTCATGTCCCTGGAGTGCTGAGATTAAGTATTTGGTGTCAAGTATTTTCCTACTACAGTAGACTCTAATATTTGTGCCTGCCATTATTCTAATTATTTTCTTTTGGGCATGAAATACTTGTTTGGTTGTGTTGGATTTCTAAAGAATATCTTTCCATGTGACATGATCTGTATGAGTGATTTGAGGGTCTGTTAGGCATGCTGAATACCATATGTTTATTGTGTTTTCTTGTTGAAATTTTTTTGATTTGTAGGCCAGAATGTTAATTGTTTCTGTTTCTTCATCTGTTTCCTTCTGTCTGTGACCTACTATTCGGCCCAACCATTTCCCAGATTTTCATGAAATTCAGTATGGCAGTTGTTTATAGAAAGCTACAGAGCAAGTTTGAGGCACATAAAAATTGTCTCAGTGACAACTGTACTCTCCTGAAGGGCACAAATTAATTTCTACACCTATTTTCCATATTTTTTGACTGACTTGGGTAAAATTTGGTATTGATGATCTCAATGTAGTGTTGTTGAGCAATTTTATAATGGAAACTGGTGCAGTGAAAGCCATAATGAAATATAGCTAGTTATTATACATTTTTGTCAATTCTGGGTAGAACTCAGTACAGAAGATGTCTGTAGCAGGTTGTTGAGTGATTGTGTGTTTGGAGAAAATAGGCGCAGTTAAGGCCATAATTTACTTAGGGGCAAAAATGATTTTCTGCCATTACCTTTCACTTTTAATGTCTGATTGGGTGCAACTTGGCATAAGAAATCTGCACATCATACTCAAATGTATATTGATGTTTTCATTCACACACAACATGCTACTTTTTGATCATTTATCATCTGGCATCTAGTTTTGACCTATAAAGATTGCACATGATATTCTTAACCAGTTGTGGTTTCTGTGAAAATCGGCATACATGAGACCATACTCTTCTTGCTGTTGAAATGAAAGGACATTTCCACTTGTACTCTAATTAACGTACAGCATAACAGGACAATTAACAGTAAAAAATTATACATTTGAAAGAGTTGAAAATTTTAAATATCTAGGTGTTATACTCAATGAAGATAACAATTATCAAATAGATTTACAAGAAAGAATAAAAAATCCTAACAAAACATACTTTATGGTATAAAATTTTTTAGAAATAAAAATAAATCTAAAAAACTAAAATTAAGACTAAAGAACACAATAATAGAACGAACTTTAACATATGCATCAAAGACCTGGACACTAACAAAGAGAGGTAGAAAGAAAATAAACATTTTTGAAAGGAAAGCATGTAGAAGAATTTTAGGCCCAGTATATGACAATGAAAAATAAAATTGGAGAATATTAACCAATAAAGAAGTTTATGCAATGGTTAAAAAACCCACTATAACAGAGACAGTAAGGTTAAAATAGATTACGTTGGTTTGGTCATGTACAGAGAATGGAAGAAAATAAAATTCCCAAAAGAGTATTATGTGTGAATTTGGAAGCAACGAGGATGAGAGGTAGACCAAGAAATAGATGGCAAGATGAAGTGAAGGAGGATGGAAGACTAGTTGGTGGATAAGGGTGGAAGGAAAGGGTATATGACAGAGAGGAATGGAAGAAACTCCTGAGAACAACAAGGAATCATTGCATTCAGCACATGCCAATGGAATGAATGAATGAATGACAGTTGAGTAACACCTTGGTCAAGTTTGGGTACAACATCACAGAGTACGGAATATGCAATTGTGTTGAAGTTGTAATGAATGAGGTGTTTAGTAGGAGAAGACACTTGGCTTCTTCATGAACATTTTTTCCTTGGCATTTAGTTCTGTTGCATTGATACAGATGGCACTGTAGTACATCAGCAAGTCAGCAGACTCTGTACAGCTTTTTTGTCACCGTCAGTGATCCTGTGTGGAATTAGAGAGCAGGGATCATTTTCTTATTCTCCTCCTCCCCACCTGCTCCTCAATTGATTTCTCCCAGTCAGCTCTGTTTTTTGACCTCTTTACAAGTGGATCATTTACCACACATTTTTGTAAAGTGTGACACTTAGTGGTTTTCTGTTTTAGTTGATTCCAAGAAGATAGATGCAACTGGCCAAATTCCTCAACAAACATTAGATCAGTTGAAGGCTTTTGGTTTATTTGGTCAGCAAATTCCAGAGGAATATGGTGGCTTAGGTTTGAATGCTACAGAATATGCTCGGTTGGGTGAGGTCACATCAATAGATGGGTCAATTGCAGTAACATTAGCAGCACATCAAGCAATTGGACTGAAGGTGTGATTTAATATTACATTTGCTAAGTGCAACCAGTTTAAACTTCCTCTGATATCTTGATTTGATGACATGGGTCAAATAATTTTGCATTCTGTGTTTCTATAAAACAATTTTGCAGAATGGCAGCCATGTTCTTTTTCTTATGTCATGTCAGAGGCCACCAAATATAACATTACAGAACATTTCATAATTTCTTTGGGAAAATATGGAAATCTGTTCAGTTTTGAGAAGAGAACAGTAGTTTCAACCATGCTAGTACAGTTGCAAAATATTAGTCACTAAATGGTATAAGTTGTTGACAGTGTTGCATTTAATAGAATTGCTTGTCAAAATATTGTCAAGATATATGTAGATTCAAAATTTTGTAAACCTTTGCCTTTGTGAGCCTGATATGCCAAATTTTGCTGCACACTGCCTGTGAGGTAATTCCTTTCCACTGTCACTCATTTCTGCTGGCAAACATACCACTTCTGGAAGCATAGCAGGATGATTATATGGTATTTAAGGAATTTATCAAAGACCTGCTGTAATTTGTCATGCAGACTGTCTTTTGAGTGACCAATACTGCACTTTGAGGACATCTCTGTCAGCAGGATACTGCACTTCGTTCAGGTGCAGGGCTGCTGAATGCATAAGTTAAAGGTCTGCACTAAAGATTGATAATGGTCAAAGTGCAGGTGTCACCAGTGTGCCCACTCTACTTTATTCTAGTCTATTATCCTGGACATCATATCACTAACAAATTGTACTCTGTTAACTCCTGATACTGTCCATAGATATACAAAAAATCTTGTCCCTAATTGAGTTTCATTCCCTCTTCACATGCAGAAGTGTACTTATCTGCTCATACAGTGCCTCCCATGTTCAGTCTAACCTCCTGTACTTTCTCTAAATCTAATCTACACTTTTCCAGTTCTTTTGCATCTGTCTTCAGTGACCTGATATACAGAGAGTCCTCACATTCCAAGTTCCAAATCTCATATCCATTTTTTGTTGCTTAGGTCATTCCAAAGGATCTGTCCAAGTCCAAGACCCTGCATGGCATTATGTAATATGTTTATTTTTCATGGTGAGGATTTTTTAACTCTGCACCCAACTCCAGACTGGAGGACCACCCCTCATTTTCTGTCTGACTTCTTATTAGAGGTATTTACAGTTACCTACCACATATGACAGCTGCTTTCTCCGTCCACTTTCAGGATGCACCATGCCATCGTGACAGGACCTATTTAATGTGGCATGAAAATATATTTTACGTTTTAGCTTTAGAAAAGTTTATTGTTGGTGCTTTAAATGTACAGATGAACCGTAGGTGTTGAAAGACCTGTTGGAGATGTGCGTATGAATAGGTTTCCAAAGTTATTGAAGAGAAAACAGCAAGTGGTACATCTTTCTATGAATTATTAAAATTTCAGGGGATTCTAATTGCTGGCAATGAGGATCAGAAACGCCGCTACCTGCCTCGCCTAGCAACAGGAGAATGGATTGCAGCCTTTTGTCTCACTGAGGCAGGAAGTGGGTCTGATGCTGCTTCCATTCAGGCACGAGCAAAATTGTCAGAGGACAAAAAGACATGGATTCTGAATGGAAGGAAAATTTGGATCAGTAATGGTGGCCTTGCAAATTTATTCACGGTTTTTGCAAAAACAGAGGTATGTGGAAATAATGAAACTATTTTTAGCAACTAATGGTAAACTATACTTACTTTAATACTGTCACTCTAAGGATTATCGGATCATATTTACGCATGAATTACAGAGATTGAACAAAATGGCTCAGTGTGTCATATTCAGATTTATATCATTGCTGGGCCAGAGTGAGTTACTAGATCCATTGATATGCTGTGATGTTGTTTTGTGTCACTGTTGACTGTGAACTAAGCAAGTCACTCTGACAGTAGAGTCCATAGGTCCAACTGATATTGCTATAACAAAGCATGCATTTCCACATGATTCTGAGTTCCATCCACTTCCTTTCATCTCTACTTGTATTCACAAGCTCCCAGTATTGTGCTTTAATCTATTGAGTCTGAGAGATTCAGTCTCATGAATCTAAGTGAGTTGGAAGTTAGAAAACAGTATCAGATTAAAATCTGACAGGTTTGCAACTTTGGAGAATGTAAATGATAACAAGGACATAAATAGGGATTGGAAAAATATTACAGAGAATATCCAAATCTAGGCTACGAGAGTCTAGGTCCATATGAATGGAAGCAACATAAACCATGGTTTGATGAATGTCTAGGTTTTTTAAAATCAAAGGAAGTAGGCTAAAAAGCAGTAGTTACAGGATCAAAACAAAAGAAACATACATAATGTTAGAAATAAAAGACAAGCTAGCAGACAATTTAGTAGTGTAAAGAGGGAATACCTGAAAGTTATACATACATACATATATACATACATACATACATATATATATTTTCATTCTTCCAATTTCATACAGCAAGATTGCTAGCAAAATATAGTACACGTCAGAAACATCAGTCTTATACTAGTGTTGTATCCCGAGAAGGACGTATCATGGATATTGCCCTCCGCGTGGAAGTGGGATTCGAACCTTGGGTTAAGGACGGTGAACTGTGGACCTCTCACTTAGTCGAATAACTCGTTCATAGAA
>Ga0123355_10017686_pt1 | contig 11274 bp, 8 predicted proteins | sample TergutEmb28metaG_3_FD_89872 | JGI IMG/M metagenome (GOLD analysis project Ga0123355, IMG submission 89872) | Embiratermes neotenicus P1 segment gut microbial communities from Petit-Saut dam, French Guiana - Emb289 P1 | ecosystem: Host-associated > Arthropoda: Insects > Digestive system > Gut ...
GCCCGTTACCGCAAAAGCGTCTTGGGCGTGCTGTGGTCGCTGCTCCATCCGTTGATGATGATGTTGGTCTTGACGGCCGTGTTTTCATTTTTGTTTGACCGACAGATTGAAAACTTCCCGGTATATCTACTGAGCGGTCTTATCATCTATGAGTTTATCAATGAATCCACCACGACTTCCATGACTTCGATTATCAGCAACGAAGGCATTATCAAAAAGGTGTACGTGCCTAAATACATTTTTCCGTTATCAAAAGTGATTTCATCATTGATTCAACTGGGTTTTTCATGTTTGGCGCTTGTCGTTGTGATGATCATTACCGGTGCTCCGTTCAAGATCACCATGCTGCTGATTCCGATACCGATATTATACACGTTCATATTTGCTTTTGGCGTCGCGATGATGCTTGCCGCGATGGCCGTTTTTTTCCGAGATTTAACATATCTGTACAGCGTACTCATGCGAATGCTCATGTTTTTGACTCCGATTATATATCCTGTTGAGATACTACCGGAGCACTTGCGACCGTTCATGGGTCTTAATCCTATATTTCAATTCATTGATTATTTTCGCGATCTGGTATTGCATGGAACTATCCCCGGAGTGTGGGACAATGTGGTTTGCCTGAGCTTTGCCATGGTGGCGTTATGTATTGGTATATATGCGTTTATATCAAGACAAGACAAGTTTATTTTGTATTTATAGAAGAGAGTTTGACTATGGATGATATTGCGATATCGGTTCAAAATGTATCGATGAGATTCAACTTGAGCAAAGAGAAAATCACAGGACTTAAAGAATATGTTGTAAAGACCCTGAAGAGGCAGATTTCTTATGACGAATTTTGGGCGCTCAGAGATGTTAGCTTTACCGTTAATAAAGGTGAAGTCTTTGGAGTGATGGGGCTTAACGGGGCGGGAAAATCAACGTTGTTGAAGATTATTGCCAAAGTGTTCAAGCCGACAAGCGGCACAGTTGCCGTTAACGGAAGCCTTGCACCGCTTCTTGAACTTGGTGCCGGTTTTGACCCTGAGTTTACGGCGAGGGACAACGTATATATGAACGGTGCTATGTTTGGGCATCCGACGGAGTATATGGCGGCTAAGTACGATGAAATAATGGACTTCGCTGAACTTTGGGATTTCGAACATGTAGCGGTTAAAAACTTTTCTTCGGGGATGGTGGCACGGCTTGGTTTTGCCATAGCAACAAGTGTACAGCCTGAAATTTTGATTGTAGATGAAATTTTAGGCGTAGGGGATTATAAATTTCAGGCAAAATGCGAAGAGCGTATAAACAACATGATCGCCGACGGAATTACAGTCTTACTGGTATCGCATCATATCGAGACGATCAAAGAGATGTGTTCTAGGGCAATTTTGTTAAAAAAAGGCGAAGTCATATGCATCGGGGATGTTGACGAAGTGTGCCGGGTGTATGGCGACGGATAAATATAACTGAGCAAAAGTCACAAAACATTAAGTAAAGTTGATTAATCGGAAAGGAACAAGATATAATGAAAGGCATTATTTTAGCAGGCGGAGCAGGCACGAGACTTTATCCGCTTACCCACGTGACAAGTAAACAACTTTTGGCGATATACGATAAGCCGATGATATTTTATCCGCTTTCAACACTTATGCTGGCAGGTATCAAGGATATTCTTATCATATCCACACCAACAGATTTGCCGAATTTTGAACGCTTATTAGGAGACGGAAGCCGTATAGGACTAAGGTTGTCATACAAAGTTCAGCCATCTCCGGATGGATTGGCACAAGCCTTTATTTTAGGTGAAGAGTTTATTGGCGATGATACATGCGCTATGGTGCTTGGCGATAACATTTTTTATGGAAACGGCTTTTCACATCTTTTACAGGGTGCGGCGGCAAAGACAAAAGGTGCTACTGTATTTGGCTATTATGTAGACGACCCTGAAAGGTTTGGTGTGGTGGAGTTTGACGAAAGCGGAAAAGCCGTCAGCATTGAAGAAAAGCCTAACATGCCCAAGTCAAATTACGCTGTTACCGGACTTTACTTTTATGATAATAAATGTGTTGAGTATGCGAAAAATCTAAAACCAAGCGCGCGCGGTGAGCTTGAGATAACAGATCTCAATCGTATATACCTCGAAAACGGAAATTTGGAAGTTCGTGTACTCGGGCGAGGTTTTGCGTGGCTTGACACCGGTACGATCGACAGTCTGATGGACGCCTCCAATTTCATAATGGCGGTAGAAAAACGGCAAGGGATCAAGGTTTCGGCAGTGGAAGAAATAGCATACCGCATGGGGTTTATTGATGCGAAACAACTGGAAGCTTGTGCAAGTGACTATGGAAAATCGCCATATGGCGACTATTTAAGAAAGGTATTAAGCGGCAGAATCAGGTGAAAAAATCAACCTCAAATTGCAAAATGATATTGTATAATACTCTTCGCATAATATATCAAAAACTACCCATGCCAATCGGACTGAAAACGCAAATCAAAGAGGGTCTTAGCAGGAGGTTTTTCTTAGCAAATCGTGTCATGAAAACCAGGACACATGATTACAAAAAATATGCGTTAGACATTTTTGATGTTGGCAAAAAAGGGTCGGAGTTTGTAGAATATAGAGACAATGAAGTTGTTTTTACAGAGGAGGACATTAAACCCATCGCCTTTTACTTACCACAATTTTATACCTTTCCGGAAAACGATGAATGGTGGGGAAAAGGCTTTACAGAGTGGACAAACGTTACGAAAGCTGTGCCCCAATTCGTAGGTCATTATCAGCCGCGCTTGCCACAGGATATGCCATTTTATGACCTCAGTAATATTGACACCGTCAAAAATCAGGTAAGTCTCGCTAAAAACTATGGTATCTTCGGTTTTTGTTTTCATTATTACTGGTTCAACGGTAAGCGCATGCTTGAAAAGCCTTTGGATGCGTTTCTGGAAGCAAAAGACATTGATTTTCGATTTTGCTTGAACTGGGCCAATGAAAACTGGACAAGGCGATGGGATGGCGCGGAACAGGAAATTTTGATTGCTCAAAAGCACTCTGACGAAGATGATTTGGCGTGTATTGCAGACATATGCAGATATATTCGTGATAAACGTTACATTAGAGTGGAGGGCAAGCCGCTCATTATAATATATCGTGCCGACATTCTCCCCGATGTTAGCAAAACAATAAAAATTTGGCGAACATATTGCAGAGATAATGACATAGGTGAAATATGTATTGCTGCGATAAGAACTTTCCACTTGGAAAACCCGTATGTATATGATTTTGACGAAGTGGTTGAATTTCCGCCGCATTTTGTGTCTCGAGACACATCAAATATTTCAACAAGTGTAAAAGCGATTAATCCTGAATTCAACAACAATATCTTTGATATGGATTATTATATTTCATCAAGAGCGTATTTTAATAAGCCATTGCCAAAGATTTTTAAGGGAATATTTCCGGACTGGGACAACACGCCGCGCAGAGGAAGCAATGCAACGATATACCCAATGACCTCCACTTTATATAAGCAATGGTTGCTTGATATAATGGAATACACAAAGAAAAATAGGCTGCCCGATGACAGGTTTGTATTCATTAACGCATGGAACGAGTGGGCGGAAGGGGCATACCTTGAACCTGATCGTCGAAACGGTTATTCGGCTCTTCAAGATACGTTGGAAGCAGTTTTAGAGACACGTAGTCTTTAATTAATGTTCGAACTGGGCTGGGTAAAAATTATTTGGAGGTAAAATAATGTGAAAATAACAGGAACGAGCCTGCAAGGCGCATATGTCATTGAACCTCAAGTGTTCGGTGATACTCGTGGTTGGTTCATGGAAACCTATAGCAAAATAAAGATGCCGCAAATTGAGTGCGAATTCGTACAGGACAATCATTCCTATTCGGCGCAAAAGGGTACTTTGCGTGGCATCCATTTTCAGCATCCGCCAATGGAACAAGCAAAGCTTGTGCGCTGCGCCAAAGGCGCGATTATGGACTATGTCGTGGATTTGCGCCGGAGCAGTGATACGTATAAACAATGGATATGCGTCGAATTATCGGCGGATAATAAAAAACAGATTTTCATTCCACGTGGTTTTGGGCATGCGTTTGTTACATTGACAGATGATGTTGAAGTCATGTATAAAACAGACAATTACTACAGCGCGGAACATGACGGAGCAGTTCTCTGGTCAGATCCTGATATCGCAATCGATTGGGGGGTGAAAACCCCGATCCTGTCGGACAAGGACAAAAACGCGCCGATGCTTAAGGAGATAAAATGATGAAGATACTTGTAACGGGTGGTGCCGGTTTTATCGGTGGAAATTTCATCCATGAGACGGTCAAACAATATCCGGAGGATACCATCATATGTGTTGATAAACTGACGTATGCAGGCAACATGGAGACGTTATCGCCCATTATTGACCATAAAAATTTTCACTTTGAAAAAGCAGATATTGCTGATGCATCGGCGATTAGAACGATATTCAATCAATATAAACCGGATTATGTGATCAATTTCGCGGCAGAAAGTCATGTGGATAGGAGCATTGATAATCCGGGTGTGTTTTTGACGACCAACATCATCGGCACGCAGGTGTTGCTTGATGCGTCCCGGGAACATGATGTGCGGAGGTATCATCAGGTATCCACCGACGAAGTGTACGGGGATCTGCCACTTGATCAGCCGGAGTTGTTTTTTACGGAGGAAACACCGATTCATACATCCAGCCCATATTCGGCATCAAAGGCGGGAGCGGACTTGCTTTGCCAAGCATATGCTCGTACGTATAAAATGCCAATCACCATATCTCGTTGCAGCAACAATTACGGCCCGTACCATTTCCCTGAAAAACTCATTCCGCTTATGATTACAAACGCAATGCAAGACAAGCATCTGCCGGTATACGGTCAAGGAGTGAATGTGCGGGACTGGTTGTATGTAATCGATCACTGCAGGGCGATCGACTTGATTGTGCGGCATGGGACACCGGGTGAGGTATATAATATAGGTGGACACAACGAGAGAAGGAACATTGACGTTGTGAAAGAAATACTGAAGCAGCTTGATAAACCTGAATCGCTGATTCAATATGTCACCGACAGGCCGGGGCATGATTTGCGCTACGCCATAGACCCAACGAAGATATCAAATCATTTGGGATGGCTTCCGGAAACCGCATTTGAGGATGGGCTGCGTCAAACCATACAGTGGTACCAAGATAACCGAATTTGGTGGGAAAATGTATTGAGCGGCACATATAGGAGTGAGACATGATACTTGTCACAGGCGCAACGGGTCAATTGGGAATGGATGTTGTGTCAGAACTGAAACGGCGAGGAATGATACATCTTGGTATCGGTTCCGCCGATTTGGACATTACAGACGCGGAAGCTGTTCAACGTTTTTTTAAAGAACAGATGCCGACATGCGTCATTCACTGTGCGGCATACACGGCAGTCGATAAAGCGGAGGATGAGCAGGAGCTTTGTATGCGGGTCAATGCGGACGGAACAGAAAACCTTGCGCAGGCTTGCCGCGAAACAGATGCAGAAATGATATACATCAGCACGGATTATGTGTTTGACGGTGCGGGTGATGCCCCGTATGAAACGGATGCGCTCAAAGTTCCGCAATCCGTTTATGGCAAGAGCAAGCTTGCGGGTGAAGAAGCTGTCTTGCGACATTTGAATAAACACTACATTGTGAGAACTTCGTGGGTCTTTGGTAAGCACGGCAATAACTTTGTCAAAACAATGTTAAAGCTTGCCCAAACAAAAGACGAGATAAATGTTGTGAATGATCAGATCGGTAGTCCGACCTACACGCGAGATTTGGCGGTTTTGTTGTGCGATATGGCATTGTCCGGTAAATACGACGTATACCATGCGACAAACGAAGGGTTTTGCTCATGGGCAGAGTTTGCAGAAGAGATTATGCGACAGCGCGGAAGTTTTTGCAAGATAATCCCGATTTCGTCAGAACAATATCCTACAAAAGCGGTTCGGCCTAAGAATTCGAGGATGTCGAAGGTGAGTTTGGATAATGCGGGCTTTGCGCGGTTGCCAAGATGGCAGAACGCGTTGGAGAGATGGTTACAATAATATGTGATAGTAAGGATAAATAGATGGAGCTGTGGATGTAGCAGTGAAAAAACGATTAAGGAGTATAACGGATATGCCTAAAAGTCGTATTGAAAAATTAAAAAGAATAGCAAGATATTTTATTCCTCATAAAATTTATCTTTGGCTAAGTAATCGCAAAAACATTATTAAGCTGAAAAGGAAGCGAAGAATGGCGAACCTGACAAGTGCTCCACAAGAGGACATTGTCAATCAATACTGGACTAACGTTTTTGAAACTGCCAAGGCTTGCAGAACACAGTGGTGGGAGAGCGAATTGGTAAGGCGGCACTTAAACATACTTACCAATAACGTGGATTCTCCCGATTTGGCAGAAGGATTACATCGATTGCTTGCTAAGCACCTGAACGGCAGGCGTTTGAAACACGGAGTTTCTGTCGGTTGTGGTAAAGGGGACAAGGAACTACAACTTTTACAGCTTGATATTGTAGAAAAGTTTATTTGCTTTGACCTTTCAGAGGGAGCTATCAAAATTGCTAAAGAAAGCGCAAAAAGATTAGATCTGGAAGATCGAATTGAATTTCTAGTAGCAGATGCTTTTACATACAACTTTGAAAATTTAACGATTGATCTGGTTCATTGGAGCGGCTCCTTACACCATATGATTGACGTTCCGTTTGCTGTTAAGTGGAGTCATGACATATTAGAGCAAGGAGGCGTGTTTTATATGAGCTATGAATATGTGGGCCCAAATTTATTTCAATTTCCGATACATGTATTAAACATTGCTAACGAAATCTTGGATGAGCTTCCACATAAATACCTAAAGCATCCACATGCTGATGGACAATACATGGGGCGCATTGTTAATGTAGATCCAAAGGTATTACACTTACAAGATCCGTCAGAGGCGGCAGATTCCGAAAAAATACTAGGTAGTATAAAGGATTTTTTTCCGCAGGCAGAAATCATTCCACTAGGAGGGATTATTTGGGCAGTAGCATTAACGGGATTGTATCATAACTTTGACGAAAGCAATGCAGTAGATGCTTCCGCTTTGTCTCACTTGTTGCAGATTGACAAACAGTATGCTCAAGGTGAAAATGCTTGTATGAGCTTACATGCCTCGGCGTTAGCAATAAAATAACTTTAACAATGTTTTATAAACAGGAGTGTATGAAATATGACCGCATTCAGGAAGGCCGCAGGAATAATCCGCAGATTGGCAAGGGGCGTTAAATATGCGTTAAAAATAAGAACTTTAAGAAATGGTATAAAGCTTCTCAAAACTCAAGGACTACGAGCTTTTTTAAGTATTGTTTTATTTAAGCTTCGCGGAAACCCATCTTCCAACTATATGGGTATGGATCATCAACAAAAAGGTAATCATATCCTTGAATTGCAACAAAAAGAATTCTCATCAAAGTACGTGTTAGATGAAATCGAACGCTTTAAACACAAACCGTTAATTTCGGTAATTTTAATTCGATCCGATTCGACTCCCAAATGGTTTGATATTACTGTAAAATCTCTACAATCTCAAATATATATAAATTGGGAGCTCTGTATAATTAGCAATAACGATGGTGATTCAGATGTTGATGAAGGTATGAAGAGAGCGGCAGAACATGACAATAGAATATTGTTACCCGCAATAAAAAATACTTGCAGCATATCTACTGCATTGAACAAGGCGTTAGAAATAATACGAGGCGAATTTGTAGCGGCTCTGAATTGCGACGGAGAACTAACTCGCGATGCGCTTTTTTGGATGGCAAAGGAGATAAACGAGCATTCCGATGCAGATTTTATATATAGCGATGAATGTAAAGTTGATCATGGAAAAAACAGAAAATATGATTTTTGTTTTAAGCCCGATTGGTCACAGTTATTATTAGCAAGCTTTATGTACACCGGAAATCTTGCCATATGCAAGACAACACTAGTGCGGCAACTTGGTGGTTTTCGAAATCACTATGACTTTTCTCGGGATTATGACTTAGCGTTACGTATAAGTGATTCTGCCGGAAATATACGTCACGTGGAACGTGTTCTTTATTTTAGTAGAGAAACGTTAGAATCTTCTACAGCGGTTGAAAAGAAGAGGAAAACAAGGATATCTGCGCTTAAAGATTGGTATAAACGCAACGATATTGACGCTGTTGTTTCTGAACATTACAAACAGAATGAAGCAAGGCCTATTTTGTCGAAAGACCTTATGGTGAGTATTATCATTCCATCTGATAACTATGAAAATGTGGTGCAGTGTGTAAGAAATTTGTGTGACAATACCCCATATCCGGATTTTGAGATCATTATAATTTCAGATTCAACGTTAGCAGATCAATTGTTACAAGAATTCCGGCTGTTAGAAAATCTAAAAATCTTTCGCTCTGATAAGCCTTTCAATTTTTCAGCCAGATGCAATGCGGGTGCCTTAATGGCAACCGGCGACATTTTGGTTTTTTTAATGGATACAATTTCCCCTACAGAACCCGGTTGGCTCACCAATTTATCAGGATGCTTGAGCTTTCCAGGTGTTGCGGCTGTGTCCCCTAAGATTATTAGAAAAGATAACACAATTAAATATGCAGGTATTGCTGCCGGTGGATTTGGATTCGGTGCGATTATGTTTAATGGAGAACCTAATATCATTGGCAGAGAGTATTCAAGTTTGATATTTTCCAAAAGAGAAGTGTCAATTCTCAGCTCATCGTGCATAGCGATCAAGAAGACAACGTTCAATGCAATTGCCGGATTTAACGAAGAATCCACTCCGGAAAAATATTCCAATATTGACTTATCCATGAAAATTGCCTTGCATGGGAAAAAGTGTGTTTATTGTGGATTTGCTGAACTTATGGAATGCGGTGAAGAATGGTATGACAACTGGATTTTATCGAACAACGAAACAGGCTACTCATATATTCTTCAAAGATACGCACATATGCTTGAGCAAGATCCATACTTTACAAAAAGTATGAAATTATATATGCTGAAAGGAGTTCCTCTTGAGTATAGAATATATGCAGGTAAAAAAGTAATCAGGGATAGGCATCCAAAGAGAAAAATCTTATTTATCTCTCATGATTTGTCGCTAACCGGTGCACCTATTGTATTGTTGAGTGCAGCTAAAGCAATTGTGAGCGAAGATGATTATGGTGCCATGATTTCATTTAATGATGGTCCGCTTGCAGAGTCTGTAACACAAAGTGGTATTGATGTCATATTCGACAACACGATTCTTAGCGATGAAAGACGATTTGTGGCAATATGCGAATCATTTGACTTGGTTTTTGTCAGTACATTGGTGTGCTATAAGGCTATTGAATACTTATCACCCACAAAAATTCCTGTAATATGGTGGGTTCATGAGTCAAAAGAGAGCTATAAGCTTGGAGCTAAAGAATTGCTGCCCGAAGCAATCGGTACGAATATTAATGTGTACTGTGGCGGTGCTTATGCGCAAAAGTTACTACAACAAAGCAGGCCATGTTATTCCCCAAACATTTTGTTATACGGAATGCCGGATATAACAAAAAAAGAAGAGAAGCAATCGTATGTGAAATATAAAACACCGGAGAGGCTTTTGTTTATTATTGTGGGCACGGTAGAATATAGGAAAGGTCAGGATATCTTCGCAAAAGCAGTATTGGATCTTCCGGAAGAGATTGCAAAGTCGGTGGACTTTCTGGTTATTGGCCGCAAAATTCACAATAATATTTATCAGCATCTCATTAAGTTAAAAAAGAAATATCCTGATAATGTTACTTTGGTAGACGAGGTGAGCCGTGATGAATTGAATGTTATTTATTCGAGCTGTGACTTCGTTGTTTGTGCATCACGGGATGACCCCATGCCTGTTTTTACAATTGAGGGCATGATGTTTTCTAAGATTTGTATTTGTTCGGAGAACACAGGAACGGCCTCTTTTATTGAAGATAAGATAAATGGATTTGTTTATTACAATGACGATTATAAGCAATTGAGCAAGAAAATTCAATATGTAATTGCTCACCATGACGAATTAGATTCCGTGAAGCAAAGAAGCCGGAGAATTTATGATGAGCATTTCTCGATGAATATGTTTAACCGTAATATAAATGATGTTGTTGAGAGCGCATTAAGGAGGACTGATGGCAATTGATATTAGAAAGGGTTTAAGTAGTCTGAATCGTGCAAATTTCTCGAAGTTTAGGGGGCTAATCAAAAAAGTCGGTTTTAGACGCGCATTGTCGACAATCTTGGCATACGTTACAAATAAGACAAACAATGCGTCAAAAGCGATAACGGCAAAAGCTCTAGCCACAAATGAATTACAAGTTATGCAGCCTTATGTCGTAAAAATAAAAAAACCGATTGACGCTGAAAGGAAAAAAGTACTGCATATAATAGAAAATTTCTATACAGGCGGATCGTCTCGACTTATAATTGATCTGGTTGAAAACTTGGGTCATATATATGACCAAAAAGTATTTACCTTTGCTCACCGTGAAAGGGCAGAATTTCTTGGTATTGACATAACAACAATTGATGTCGACATTCCAAGTTTTGTGTTAAAACAAATAAATGATTTTAAACCGGACATTATTCATGTTCATATCTGGAGAGGGGAATGGTATAATAAGGTGTTCGATATATTGGAGCACGTTAAAGAATGTGCTGTCATTCAGAATATCAATACACCCCTAGAGCCTATTGTAAGGGATTTTATTAGTAAATACATATTTGTGAGTAACTATGTATTAAACAGTTTCTATAAACAAGACGACAAAGCAATTGTAATCCATCCGGGCTCGAATTTCGATATATTTACACGAGAAATGTCAGAAAATTATTTGCCATGTGATACGATTGGTATGGTATATCGTCTGGATGATGATAAACTTTCAACTGAATCGATGGATGTTTTTATCAGGGCAGTAGAAAAACGTCCGGAAACAAAAGCGATCATTGTTGGTGGTGGAATGTATTATGAAGAATATAAACGTAAAGTGGAAAAAGCAGGATTGACAGAAAGCATTACTTTCACAGGTTATGTACATTATGAAGCCTTGCCGGATCTATATAAAAAGTTTACTCTCTTTGTTGCTCCGGTTTGGCAGGAAAGTTTTGGACAAGTAGCTCCTTTTGCTATGAACATGGGCATTCCGGTTGTTGGATACAATATCGGTGCGTTGGAAGAAATA
>Ga0123355_10017687_pt1 | contig 11274 bp, 11 predicted proteins | sample TergutEmb28metaG_3_FD_89872 | JGI IMG/M metagenome (GOLD analysis project Ga0123355, IMG submission 89872) | Embiratermes neotenicus P1 segment gut microbial communities from Petit-Saut dam, French Guiana - Emb289 P1 | ecosystem: Host-associated > Arthropoda: Insects > Digestive system > Gut ...
CGCTCGGCGAGTGCTTCCTTCAGCCGGGCTCGTGCGTGGTACAGGTCGGCTTTGATGGTGCCTTCGGGGCGCTTGAGCAGGACGGCGATCTCCCGGACGCCGAACCCGGCGTAGTAGTGCAGCAGGAACGGGTCGCGCAGCCTGGCGGGCAGCCCGGCCAGCAGCTCCCGCACGTCGACGTCGGAGGCGGGGTCGGCGTACGGCTCGGGGTCGGCGCCCGCGGTGGCGCTGCGCAGCGCCCGCCGCTCCCGCTCGGTCTTGCGCCAGTGATCGCGGACCAGGTTGGTGGCGATCATGTACAGGTAGCTCTGCGGGTTGTCGAGCTTGTCCGGGCCGGTCCACTTCGACAGCAGCCGGACGAACGCTTCGGAGGCGATCTCGTGCGCGGTGTCGTCGTCATCCACCAGCCGCCGCACCCAGCCGGCCAGCTTCGGGTACTGGGCCGCGAACAACTGCTCGGTCAGCGCCCGCCGCGCGCCCGTACCCGCCCCGGGCGCAACCACCGCGTAGGGACCCGTCTCCGCACCCGCTTCCGAGCCCACCCGGCCTCCTGGTCTCACCGCGAACGGTGGTGCGTTCCCGAGGGATTTCGCGGGGTGCATTAAGAATTACCACACTTTCGCACGGCCTCGGTGGTCCGGTTTATCCCAGCCATCCGTCTAAGACGCCGTCCGCCAGGGAATGGTTGGGACGTTTTCGCTACGGTAGAAATCGTGCGCGCGCTCATCATCGTTGACGTCCAGAACGACTTCTGCGAAGGCGGCTCGCTTGCGGTAGCCGGCGGCGCCGCGGTGGCCGAGTCCATCAGCGAACTGCTGGCCCGCGGGAACCACGGCTACGAGCATGTCGTGGCGACGAAGGACTACCACATCGACCCGGGCGGCCACTTCGCGAACGAGCCGGATTTCATAAGGTCCTGGCCCGTCCACTGCGTCGCGGGGACACACGGCTCGGAGTTCCATCCCAGCCTGAACCCGGAGCCGATCGAGGCGGTCTTCCGCAAGGGTGCCCACGCCGCCGCCTACAGCGGCTTCGAAGGGGCTACCGACGATGGTGCCCGGCTCGCCGACTGGCTCCGCGCACACGACGTGGACAAGGTCGACGTGGCCGGCATCGCCACCGACTACTGCGTCCGCGCTACTGCCGTGGACGCGGCGCAGGCCGGCTTTCGCACTAGCGTCCTGCTTGGCCTGACCGCGGGCGTCGCCCCCGGTAGCACCGCCGAAGCGATCGCGGCACTACGGGACGCCGGGGTTACGGTCGTCCCCGCCTAGCCCATGCATAAGCGTGGCATTGGCAGAGCTACGTCGACCTCTGAATAACGCACTCAGGCCAGCGACTAGTCGCTTCGGGACAGCGCCCACGCCCGGATCTTGTCGATTCTGGCCTTGATCTGGTCCGCGGTCGCTTGCGCCAGCGCTGGCCCGCCGCAGGCGCTGCGCAACTCGTTGTGGATGACCCCGTGCGGGAGTCCGGTGCGGTGCGACCATGCGCCGACGAGGCCGTTGAGCTCTTTGCGCAGCGCGCCGAGCTCCTCCCTGCTCACTGTCGGCGCCGTGTTCGGCTTGGCAGCCGCGGGCGCTGCCGGCCCGTCAGCCTCGGTCGTGACCGCTGCCGACCGGGCGGCCAGCTGCGCCGCCTGCCGCTTGCGCAGCAGCTGAGCCACCTGGTCAGGTTCGAGTAGGCCGGGCAGGCCCAGGTAGTCCTCTTCCTCCGGCGACCCGGCCTCGGTCGCGGTACCGAACTCCCCGCCGTCGAACAGCACCCGGTCAAACGTTGCCGACGCCTTAAGCACCTCGATGGATCGGCCCGCCAGCTCGAGGTCATCGGCTGTCCGCAGCTCCCGCTGTGCCAGTTCGAGCTCCGCCTCCGGGTCACGCTCGAGCACCCGGACCACGTGATCCCGCTCGGCCTCAAGCTCGGCGGCGAAGCCGAGCAGCACTGGCACCGACGGCAGGAACACCGACGCGGTCTCGCCTCGCTGCCGAGCGCGTACGAACCGGCCAACCGCCTGGGCGAAGAACAGCGGCGTCGAAACCGAGGTCGCGTACACCCCGACTGCCAGCCGGGGCACGTCCACCCCCTCGGAGACCATCCGTACGGCCACCATCCAGCGTGCGTCGGACGCCGCGAACGCGGTGATCTTCCTGCTCGCCGTCGGGTCGTCCGACAGCACCACGACCGGCCGGACGCCGGAGATCCGCCGCAGCAGGGCCGCGTACGCCCGCGCCGTCTCGTGGTCGCCCGCGATCACCAGGCCCCCGGCATCGGGCATCGCGCGCCGGACCTCGGTCAGCCGCTTGTCCGCGGCTTCCAGGACCCGCTGGATCCAGTCGCCGGACGGGTCAAGCGCGGTCCGCCAGGCCTGGGCGATCTGGTCCTTCGTCATCGGCGTGCCGAGCGTCGCGCTGATCTCATCCCCGGCCCGAGTGCGCCAGTGCATCTCGCCGGAGTAGGCGAGGAAGATCACCGGGCGCACGACGCCGTCGGCCAGCGCCGGCCCGTAACCGTAGACGTAGTCGGAAGCGGACCGCTTGGCCCCGTCCGCTTCCGGGATGTAACTGACGAAAGGGATCGGGTTGGCGTCCGACCTGAACGGCGTCCCGGTTAGTGCGAGCCGCCGCCTGGCGGGCTCGAAGGCCTCGCGCACCGCCTCGCCCCAGGAAAGCGCATCGCCCGCGTGGTGCACTTCGTCGAAGATGACCAGCGTCCGGCGGCCCTCGGTGCGCGCCCGGTGCAGCGCGGGGTGCGCCGCGACCTGCGCGTAGGTGACCGCAACTCCGTGAAACCCGGCCCCGGCCCGGCCCTGCGCGTTGCGGTAGGACGGGTCGATCGCGATCCCGAACTGCCGCGCCGCCTGTGCCCACTGATATTTCAGATGCTCGGTGGGCGTGACGATTGTGAGCCCCATGATTTCCCGCAGCGCCAGCAGTTGGGCGGCCACGGTAAGCGCGTAGGTCGTCTTGCCCGCACCGGGCGTCGCCACGAGGAGGAAGTCGCGCTTGGCAGCCCGAAAGTACTCTTCGTAGGCAGCCTGCTGCCAGCCTCGAAGCGAAGAAATATGGTGGTCAGGAACGGACCGGGCTGACTCTAGGTCGCCCACTTACTCGCCGTCGTCGCCGGACGGAAGCGACTCGTAGATTTCCTTGCACTCCGGGCACACCGGGAACTTCTTCGGGTCTCTACTCGGCACCCATACCTTGCCGCACAGCGCCTCGATCGGCGTGCCGAACACGGCCGCCTGCATGATGTCGTTCTTGTCGGCGTAGTGCGCGAACCGCTCGTGATCGCCATTCGAAGTATCGACCTTGAGGTCCTCGTGAACCTTCAGGTCGCTGTCGGGAATTACTTCGGTGCTCACGCATGCGAGTCTACCGGCTCTCGCCTCCCGGAGGGGACGAGGCCACGGCCCGCCGTCGGCCGTAAATTCAGCGCCGGGTCGTCCGGGTAGGTGGCCAGGAAAGCCAGATCGCCTTCCTGGCGGCGGAGTACCTGACGCCACAGTTGGCCGGGCTCGGGGACGAACACGTCGCCGGGCTGGGCGGACAGTACATACCACGCGCCCTCGTCGATCTCGGACTCAAGTTGACCCGGGGACCAGCCGGCGTAGCCAGCGTAGACCCGCATTGAGGTGATGGCCGGGGCGAGCAGTTTCGGCGGTGTGTCCAGGTCGAGCAGGCCGAGCCGGGCGAGCGCCGGAGCGCCGTCAAGTGCCCGCCAGCCGACGGGCTCGTCCTTGCCCGGGATGAGGGCAAGCGCGAGCGCGCTGTTGGGTGCCACGGGGCCGCCCCGGAAAACCACCGCGGGCTGGGAAGTGATGTCAGTCCACTGGTCGAGCACCTGGCTGACCTCGACCGTGGTGGGCCGGTTCAGCACGACACCTAGCGTTCCCTGGATCTCCTCGTGCTCGACGATGAGCACCACGGTACGCCGGAAGTTCGGATCCCCCAGGAGTGGAGTCGCGACGAGCAGCCGGCCAGCCTTCGGATCCGAACCCATGTGATCCAAGGTAGCTCAACCCCAGGTGGCCCCTTACCCGCAATCCCTTGCGTTTATTGGCTTGAGCCGACCTCACAAGGGACCCCACCCCGGCATTGTGGATAGCCTCGCGGGCCGGCGGTCAGTGCCTGACGCCCGTCCGCCGGCCGTACCCGGACAAGTTCCAATAAGGGCTAACGGGTCTAGCCGGCGCTGAACGTCAGCTTGCTGTAGGCCCAGACAGACGGACCGGCGGTGTTGCAGATCTCAAAGCCAGCCGACAGCGCCGTGACGGTAGTGGCCGCCGCGGTCGTGCTCTTCATATAGCCGTGGGCGACGAGGAAGTCGGTCATGGCGGTGATGTCCACGCTGCCCGATGTCTCGTTCACCGTGGCGCTCCCGCCCACCTGAGTGCCGGCCGGGGCGAGCTTCCAGATCTTCTCGCTGCCGTAGACGCACAGGCCCCAGGTCTGCACGGGGACCCCCTTACTGCCGCCGAATTGCTGCACCGCGACGTACGAGCAGGGGCTGGCGCCTACCCACTGGGTCTGGATCATCTCCTCGTCGCCCCAGTTGTTGAACCAGAGGTCGTAGCCCTGCCAGCCTTCGTTGCCGGAGGCGGTCGGGACGGTGTCTGCGAAGGTCGACGTGATGTCGGGGAACTGGGTCAGCGTGTTAGCGGCCAGCTCTATCCCGGCGTTCGGGTACGACGTGACGCCGTGGCCCGGGTTGGACGCGGCCGGGATGTCCGTCGTCACCTGCCAGTCGGCTGGCGAGTTCGCCTGGATCTCCTGGGTCTCGCCGGACACCGGGTTCCAGACGTTCTGGTTGACCATCGGGTAGCCGGAGTTGACCGAGAAGGTGCTGGTGAACGACGGGTCGTTGTACGCGCCGCTGCCGGGGCAGTGGCCGGGATACGTGGTCACCGTGCAGGACCATCCGGCAGACGTGGTTGCCGGGGTTTGCGCTGGTGATGCCGTCGGTGCCCCAGCCGGGGTGCCCCCCGTATTCGTCGGCACCGTGCTCGACGGCCCTGCGTTCGCCGGCACTGTGCTGGATGGCACCGCACTCGCCGGCACCGCACTCGGGGTGCTCTTCGGCGTGGATCGAGCGGTAGCTGCAGGCGCGCGTGTCGCGGCGGCAGCCATGCTGGCCGTCGCGGCGGCTACCAGTACGGGCTGCGAGTTGTAGCCGATGGTGACGCGGACGCCGGACGGGCATGACCCGTGGGCGGCCCGAGAGCTCTCGTACTTTGCCTTGACCAGGTAGACGTGCTGCAGCGTGCGGTTCGCCCCGGCGACGCAACCGTAGGCGGTGAGCAGAGGCGTGCTCGAGGGGGCATTGGGGGCCGCTAGCACAGGGATGCCGATCCCGACGGAGGCAGCGACAGCCGCCAGACCAGCGATGACGAGTTTGCGGCGCATGCCAGCAGCGTACTGATTTGCTATGAAATGCGCAGGAAAGTCAGTAGATGTCTAGAGATGTCCGATAGGTGAGCAGAACGCGAAAGCGGCCCCGGCCGGCGGGAAGCTGGCCGGGCCCGCGCGCGGGGCTTAACCTTGCTCAGGTACCCGGGTAGTCCTCCACGGCATCGTCCGGCTGGGCCGTTCTGCCGCTTGCCGCTTCCGCGACCGCGACCTCGCGGACCGCGGCCGCGACGCCAGAGGCGACATCGGGATGGAACACCGACGGGACGATGTAGTCGGGGCCGAGCTCATCGGCTGGCACCACGTCGGCGAGCGCCCGGGCGGCCGCCACCAGCATGGCGTTGGTGATCGTCGTCGACTGCGCGTCGAGCAGGCCGCGGAACACGCCGGGGAACGCGAGCACGTTGTTGATCTGGTTCGGGTAGTCGCTGCGTCCGGTGGCGACGACGGCCGCGAACTCGCGCGCGTCGTCAGGGTCCACCTCGGGGTCCGGGTTGGCGAGCGCGAACACGATCGCGCCGTTGTTCATCGTCTTGACGTCGTCGCCGGTCAGGATGTTCGGCGCGGACACGCCGATGAATACATCGGCGCCCGCGACTGCCCCCTTCAGGTCTCCGGTGTACCCCTCGGCGTTGGTGTGCTCGGCAATCCAGCCGAGGCTTTCGTTCAGCCCTGGCCGGCCTTGGTAGACAGCGCCGTTGACGTCACAGGAGATCACGTGCCTGGCACCGGCGGTGAGCAGCAGCTTGAGCACCGCGGTGCCGGCCGCGCCCGCGCCGGCCATGACGATCTTCACGTCGGCGAGCTCCTTGCCGACCACTCGCAGCGCGTTGGTGAGCGCGGAGAGCACGACGATGGCGGTTCCGTGCTGGTCGTCGTGGAACACCGGGATGTCGAGCATCGCCCGGAGCCGGCGCTCCACCTCGAAGCAGCGCGGCGCGGAGATGTCCTCCAGGTTGATCCCGCCGAACCCGGGGGCGATGGCGGCCACGGTTGCCACGATCTGGTCGGTGTCCTGGGTGTCCAGGCAGATCGGCCAGGCGTCGATGTTGGCGAACCGCTTGAATAGCGCCGCCTTGCCCTCCATCACCGGCAGGGCGGCGTAGGGGCCGACGTTGCCAAGGCCGAGCACCGCCGAACCGTCCGTCACAACCGCGACACTGTTGCGCTTGATGGTCAGGCGGCGGGCGTCCTCTGGCTTGGCGGCAAGCGCGAGCGAGACCCGCGCCACGCCGGGCGTGTAGGCCATCGACAGGTCGTCACGGTTGCGCAGCGGGACCTTGGACCGCATTTCGATCTTGCCGCCGAGGTGCATGAGGAACGTCCGGTCGCTCACCTTGTGCACCGTCACGCCGGGTACTGCGGCCATCGCCGCGACCAGCGACTCCGCGTGCGCGGTATCGGTGGCCGCGCACGTCACGTCGACGCGGAGCCGGCCGCGGTTACCGGAGTTGACGTCGAGAGCGGTGACTACGCCGCCGGCCTGCTCCACGGCATGGGTGATCTCGCTCACCGCCCGGCCCTGCGAGGCGACCTCAAGCCTCGCGGTAATGGAGTACGACACGCTCGGCGCCATGGTCACGTTGGTTCCGCCCTTTCCTGACATTCTTTGGCGACATCGGCAAAGAACCAACAGTAAGGTTATGGGCTCCGTGCTGCAGCGCGTAATCTTCATGCATGGCGCGGGAATCCACGATGAGCCCGTCGACCGCCGGTCCGAGCGTCCTAGACGCCGAGACCAGCGTGATCGATGTAACACGGCTGCGCGTCGCCCTCGCCCGGCTGTCCCGGCGGCTGCGCCGACACGAACTGGCCGGGCTGACTCCGACGCAACTCGCCGCGCTGTCGACCGTCGAGCAGGCGGGACCGCTCCGGCTCGGTGACCTGGCCGCTGCCGAGGGGGTGGCGCCGTCGACGCTGACCCGGCTCGTCGCGGCGCTGGAGGAGTTCGGTTACGTCCGGCGGGACGCCGACCCCAAGGACGCGCGGGCGTCCACGCTGGCGATTACCGATCAGGGCCACGACACGCTGGAACGGCTGCGCGCGGAGAACTCCGCGCTGCTCGTCCAGCGGCTGCGGCTGCTCACCGCGGAGCAGCGCGCCGCGCTGGCGGCGGCCCTCCCGGCGCTTGAGGCGCTCGCCGATCCCGGCAAAGGGTTATCGGCCGAAGCTCCCTAGCACACCGAGGCTCACCAGAAGAGCCGAAACTCCCTAGAACAGCAGCAAGGTGAGCTGGGTGCGGGCCTTCTTCACCCGCTCATCGTCGGGCGGGAGAACCTCGAAGAGGTCCAGCAAGTGCAGCCGTGCCGTGTTCCGGTCGGCGCCTGATGTCCGCTTGATCACCGCCAGCACCCGGTCGAAGGCCTGCTCGGCGTCACCGCCCACCATTGCGAAGTCCGCGATCAGGAGTTGCGCGTCGATGTCTTCCGGGTGCGCGGCGGCCGCCCGGCTCGCGGCGGCAGGCTCGGCGGCCGAGACCCGGCGCATCAGGTTGACCTGGGCAAGCCAGCTCTTTGCCAGCGGGTCTGGCGGGCCGTCCGCGATCGCCTTCTCGAGCGCCGTCGCGGCCGCGTCGAGGTCGCCGGTCTCCATGGCATCCCGCGCCGCGGCGAGCGCGGGGGGCAGGGGGTCCGCGTCCTCGTCAGCATCATCGGCGGGCTGGCCGGCCGCGACCTGGACGCCGAGCTGTTCCGCCACCGCCAGCACCTGGGTCAGCCACTCGCGAACCTGAGATTCCGGCATGGCGCCCAGGAACGCGTCCACCATCTGACCGCCGACGATTGCCACGACCATCGGGATGGACTGCGCCTGGAAGGCCTGAGCGAGCCGGGGGTTGGCGTCGACGTCGATCTTGGCCAGCACCCATGTGCCGCCCGCCTCGACGGCGAGCTTTTCCAGCACCGGGCTGAGCTGCTTGCACGGCCCGCACCAGTCGGCCCAGAGGTCCACGATCACCGGCGTGGTCCGGGAGCGGAGGGCGACCTCAGTATTGAAGGTCTCTTCCGTCACGTCGATAACGAACGCGGAGGCCGGGCCGGCGCTTTCGCCCTCGGCTGCGGTGGTCGCGTTCATCGCGGCCTGCTGCCTGCGCTGCGCGGCCGACTGCCGCGCGCCAAGGTCAACGGCCCCGTACATGGAGAAGTCCCGCGGCTGCTGCATATCTCTATCCTGCCTTAAGGACCGGCATGCTCGATAACATTCGTCATCGAGCATCACCCGAGAGGTACGGCGGGTCGGTCTCCGGGAGATAGCCGCTCTGAGCTCAGTTCTCCCTCTCGTGTAGCATTTAATGTGCTACAGTTCCGGCATGCCACAGAAAGGCGATCGCCGCCGGGGCAAGCCGCTTAACCCGAACCTCGGGTACTCGGGTGATCCCGTGCACCACGCGACCTCTAACATGCCGGCCCAGCGGATCGGCATCAGAGAACTGCGCCAGCATGCCAGCGTCTACGTCGATCTGGTGGAGCGCGGCTACACGGTGGACATCACCAATCGCGGTCGGCTTGTCGCCCAGATGATCCCGGTGCGCGACCCGGAGTCCCCGCTCGAGCGCTGGATCGCCAAGGGCATTATCGAGCGTGCCGAGGAGGACGGCAGCGTCCTGGAGATCGAACCGTACACGCCCGCGCGGGACTCCCGGCTGGCCGCCAGCGACGCACTCAGCGAATTGCGCGCCAGCGAGCGGGCGGAGCGGCAGTGATCTACCTCGACTCGTCAGCGCTCGTCAAGCTCGCGCTGGCCGAGCCGGAGTCCGCCGCGCTCGCCAGCTACCTGGCGAAGCGAGCCGACCAGGCGCTCGTCTCGAGCACGCTGCACCGAACCGAGGTGCTCCGCGCGATCTGGCGGGCTGAGCCTGGCGCGCTGCCGCGCGCCCAGCGGATCATCCGCCGCATCTCGCTGATCTCGCTCAGCCACGACCTGCTCGACAACGCGGCGACCCAGGCGCCGGCCGCCCTGCCGACGTCCGCCGCGATCCACCTTGCTTCCGCCCTAGCCGTCAAGCGCGACCTGACCGCCTTCGTGACATACGACACCCACCTGCTCGAAGCTGCCCAGGCCGCGGGCCTGCCGGTCGCCAGCCCGGCGTTATAAGTCGCCCAGCAGGCCCTTCCTAGAAGGCGGCAGGCTCGGTATAAGTGCCCCATTCGGCGCGGAGCGCGTCGCAGATCTCGCCGAGCGTTGCCTCGACGCGGGCGGCTTCGAGCATTGGCTCGACCAGGTTTGCGTCGGTGCGGGCGGCGGCGACCAGCGCGGCGAGCGTGCGGTCGACGGCGGCCTGGTCGCGGGTGGCGCGACGGCCGGCGAGTTCGGCGACCTGGGCGCGCTCAACCTCGGGGCTGATGCGAAGGATCTCCAGTTCGCCGCCGACGCTGCCGGTGTTGTTCGTGACACCGACGATGTGCTTGTCGCCCTTTTCCAGCATCTGCTGGTACTCGAACGCCGCGTCGGCGATCTCGCCGGTGAACCAGCCGCTTTCGATGCCGCGCAGGATGCCGCCGGTGATCGAGCCGTCCGGTGACATGGCGCGGATGCGGTCGAAGATCTCCTCGGCCTCGGCCTCCAGCCGGTCGGTGAGCGCTTCGACGTACCAGGAGCCGCCGAGCGGGTCGGCGACATTCGTGACGCCGGTCTCGTCCATGATCACCTGCTGGGTGCGCAGCGCGGTTTCCGCCGCCGCGGTCGATGGCAGCGCGAGTACCTCATCAAGAGCGTTCGTGTGCAGCGAATTGGTCCCGCCCAGGACGGCGGCAAGAGCCTCGATCGCGGTGCGGACCACATTGTTCTGCGGCTGCTGAGCGGTCAGCGAAACGCCGGCCGTCTGCGTGTGGAAGCGCAGCCACTGGGCGCGAGCCGTCGTGGCGCCATATACGTCGCGCAGCCAGCGAGCCCAGATCCGGCGGGCAGCGCGGAACTTCGCGATCTCCTCGAAGAAGTCGATGTGCGCGTCGAAGAAGAACGACAGGCCGGGGGCGAACTCATCGACGTCCAGACCGCGGGAGATGCCAAGCTCGACATAGGCGAACCCGTCCGCCAGGGTGAAGGCGAGTTCCTGTGCCGCAGTGGAGCCCGCCTCCCTGATGTGATAGCCGGAGACGGAGACCGGCTTGTAGCGGGGGATGTGCTTCGCGCAGTACTCCATCAGGTCACCGATCAGCCGCAGGTGCGGCTGCGGGGCGAAGAGCCACTCCTTCTGGGCGATGTACTCCTTGAAGATGTCGGTCTGCAAGGTTCCGTCCAGCGTCCGGATGTCAATGCCCTGGCGTTCGGCTGCGACGAGGTACATGCAGAAGACCGGCACCGCCGGACCGCTGATCGTCATCGATGTCGTGGTCTTGTCCAGCGGGATCCCGTCGAAGAGCACGTCCATGTCCGCCGCCGAGTCGATCGCCACGCCGCAGTGGCCGACCTCGCCCGCCGAGCGGGTGTCGTCGGAGTCCCGGCCCATCAGCGTCGGCATGTCGAATGCGACGGACAGACCCGCGCCGCCCGTCTCGATGAGCATCTTGTAGCGCTCGTTGGTCTGCCGCACGTTGCCGAAGCCGGAGAACTGCCTGATCGTCCACGGCTTTCCGCGGTAGCCAGTGGGGTAGAGGCCGCGCGTGAACGGGAACTCACCCGGCCAGCCGATGGCGGCCGGCGGCTCGCCGCCGTCAGGCGGCCCGTAGACGGGCTCGACCTGCAGACCGGACAGCGTGGTGAAATCGGCATCGCGCTTGCCTGCCTGGTCATAGGCGCGCTGCCAGCGCTCGCGACCGCTTGCGTCGGACATTGTCGTGCCCCCTGATGAGTGCGGTAACTATCAGTGAAGAGAAATTAGTAGGACGTCCTACTAATTTACCTCTACCCAGCACGGGGCTCAGCAGAACGC
>Ga0123355_10017688_pt1 | contig 11274 bp, 6 predicted proteins | sample TergutEmb28metaG_3_FD_89872 | JGI IMG/M metagenome (GOLD analysis project Ga0123355, IMG submission 89872) | Embiratermes neotenicus P1 segment gut microbial communities from Petit-Saut dam, French Guiana - Emb289 P1 | ecosystem: Host-associated > Arthropoda: Insects > Digestive system > Gut ...
CTCGTGACAGAGCAAACTGACGCCAACCTATTGCACAGAATAATGCAATGTCTAGCCACAAAAAATAAAAATGAAAATAATGTACAAATTAACCCCAAAATTCTGTCTCTTGTGTATACAGGAGAGGTGTGCACGGGGTTCTAGTGGGGAAACCTGAGGGAAAGAGTCCATTGGGGAGACCCAGATGTAGATGGGAGGATAATATTAAGATGGATCTTTGGGAAGTGTGAGGGGGTGGAGACTGGATGGAGTTGGCTCAGGATAGGGACAGATGGCGGGTACTTGTGAATACGGTGATGAACCTTCGGGTTCCATAAAGTGCGGGGAATTTATTGACTAGCTGCAGAACCAGTTAGCTTCTCAAGAAGGACTCTGCTCCATGGAGTAAGCAAGTAAGTATACATTCTGTTGCTAAAAACATAATAACACCACACATTTCAGAGGTGCAAGAAGGCCACTTGTGGATTGTCTAACTATTATCCATTTCTCTTTCAAAATGACTAAACCCTCAAAACTATGTATCAGGTTTTTGGAATCCGAAGTTCTCACAGCAATTACTATGAAGATTATAGTCTTCTGGGATGTGATGCCATGTTGTTTGGTACAAATTTATTCTATTTCATTTACTCCCACACCCAACCCCTTCCCACTTCAACACAGAAGGTAACTGCATGAGACTCACAGGTCTCATGGCAGTAACTATGAAAATAATGACATAATGAAATGTGATTTCATGTTGTCTTGTAGAAATGTACCTTTGCCATTTCTAAAGAGTTTCACCATGTAAGAGTTGAGGTTCTCATGGAAATGGCTGTGTCCATCACTACCTGCAGTAAATTGACATCATATATAGTGGCATAGCTAGATTTTGTGGCTGCACAGACAGAAATTACCAACTTAAAAGAAATCACAATAATTTTTTGGATTGCCTTTCGTCTCAATAATTTAAAGTATGTTGAGGACAGAAATCAAATTTCTGCCTTTAAAATATTCATTTGGCTGCCCCTTGGACTCCACTGCCTGGGACAGCTGCAGCACTTGCCCTGCTCTAGATGTGCCCCTCATCATATAGCCTGGTGAAGGGATAACATGGCTTCACACCATAGAATATAATAATTTTCATCTATCAAGTTTGTTTATGCAAAATTTTATTCCTGAAACATTAGCCATCCATGTCATAAACATGGCAGAAGTTACTAAAGTGAATTAATGACCTGAGAGGCCTTATTTTCTTTTTATAAGGAAACTTCTGTTAAGTGATGCATACTGTTACAGAAAGAAACAGTAACAAAAACAAGAAGTAAAGCATGCTCCCTGGTACTTATCTCCCCACATGACAAACCCTATATAGCCGAGAGCCATTCATCATCGCATGTCACTCAGACTTACAGTTTTAATAAATAATATGTTATGAATTAAATACATGGTTCCTCAGATTTACCATATGTGGAAAGTTGCTTGGACATTCACTTCAAACTTCTGCGTACATCATGATCTTGCATATTCCTGAGACTAACTCTGTACAAAAGAACCATAATGTCACCAATATAAAAAGGTAAAGTGATCCCATTACAGACCCAGTGTGGCCCAGAGGGTGGGTAGAGGTATAGCTCCACTCTTCCATGACCGCAGCACTAGAAGGGGCTGAGTGGTCAGCAGCACACTCCGGCCACACTTTACCCCCGGGAAAGACCCTGTACCCATTTTACAATAGGCTGGGTGGGCCCCAGGGCCGGTCTGGAGGGGTGGAAAATCTCGTCCCCACCGGAATTCGATCCCAGACCGTCAAGCCTGTAGTAAGTCACTATATCGACTGAGCTACCCGGCCCACAATGTCACTAACGTAAAAGAAGTAAATCAAGGTAGTAAAAGCAAAAATAATGATTGATTCACTGTTGATAATAGTAACAACGAATATCCCCCTCAGAACAGAATGAGACTGAAAGGATTAAATCCTCTGTTAATAATTTGTTAATTTCATACCAGCTGTGAGCTGTACCTGTTGCTTCATCAAGAAAACGCAAAAATTCCAACTTGTTTCTGATATTTTATTCTATATATTCCCCAAATATTTCGTTTCACAATCTGTTAAGTTCATTTACTAGGTACAGGAATGTCAAAAGAGTTCTTAATTTCTGGCTTTTGTGTTTTGAACAAATCAGATCACATGCACATATGTGCACTAACACTTAAATTCACTTAGTTCAACTACTTCTACCGTTAGGTTTAGAGGGCGCACTAACACAAGAACATATTTTCTACATGTCTGAAAGTAGGAACTGACATTTAATTGACATGTGCTAGATCTTCTTAAGTTCTACCATGTAGACAGTCACACAGAATATAACAGGTGTTTCAGGAACACCTGCATGCAATATTACAAGTCTTTCTATTCAGTGAACCATTTCATTTAGTCATTACATCAATACAGTCTCTACTGAACTAATTAATGTGCAGTCAGAATCACAGTACACACAAGACAGAATCCTCAGCATGGTGTATCTTGTGTGTCTTGTGCGTAAGATAAAATGTCGTGAAATCATGAAATTCCAAATTGTTGCTTGCAAACTTTTTGTGCAGGAGAAGGTCTCTTACTGCAGTGTCTCTTTCACATTGTCACTATGCAAGGGTTAGAGATGAACACTTTATCCTTCACAGATTCCCCACAGGATGCAGTAACACAGGTTTAAATCCAGTGAAAAAGTTATGATAATTCAAAACATCACTGTGTATTTTATTAATACACTAGTATTTACAGTTGCCTTATCTCTAAAATCGGTGTGTGTACATCTAGTAAAGTTCAGAAATTATAAAAACATATAAAATATAAGCCAGAGAATCGCAACTCACCGGCAATTTCAATGCTACAGAATGATGTTTGTAGAATGGCCATAGTGATACTATAGTTAATATTAGAGTGACCAATGGAGTACAGTGCACAGCAAGAAAATACAGAAGTAATTACTACAAACAGCATTTTTCAAGGAAGATAAAAGCTAGTCAGTTCTATATACCAGACTCACGGCTGAAGCATTTACATTCCCAAACCTTTGCGTGGGGCAGAGGGGCAAGGGGGAGGGAGGGAGGGAGATGGATGAACAAGCAGACATAGAAATGAGGTGGAAGGGAGAGCAAGAAAACAGACTGGCAGAAGATTGAATGAAGCTGTAATGAAAAAATAGTATTACCTGTCATGCACCTGACAGGCTGAGAGCAGTCCACTACCTGTTGGGGAGCTATTCAGTCACAGTTTCAGTATTATTAATACAATAAATCAGCACATCTAATTAGACAAGTTCATATGCTCTAAATTAGAGTAAGTTTCTCAGTATACTAATGTATACAGATGTGTGCAGTGTAGTAAATAGTCTATCACAACACAACAACAGTCATCACAGTCTAAGTACAATGCCAAGCCATAGTGCATTATTTTTCCTGCTATTTAATACAGTCCACAACACTTGTGTGTTATACAACACATTTTGTTAGTAAAGGTTCCCTGAAATAGTAGCATGCGATCAAATGTACGCTCCATTCAGTATTCAATTTCAAGGTCAAGTGCTCTGTAAGCTTCAATTAGTTTTACTGTATAAATTTATACAATGTGGAAGAATAATCTCCCAGTTATACCACTATGACAGAAATAAAATATTTAAGTTTTCTTTTCTCCAGGTATAAGAAGAACCATGTCCCTGCCCTTAATTGCAGAATCAAGAATTTGTATTTAGTTGGTATTCTATTAACACCTAAAGGAATAATTCTTATTTTCATTTACACCGTTATTGAGGTTACATGTATGTAAAATAAAGCACAAAACGCATCCCTCTGTGGCACACACAACTATTTTGGACAACTTCCACACAGCTTATGTGTAAATAGTAAGTCCTTACCAACACAACACATCTTATAGTCACTTCTTGATAATGGAATCGAGATAAAACTATATTTAATTTCTAAAGGAAACATCTGCTTTTCAAAATGTCCATAATATCCATCTTTTTGAGATCTGAGGTTCTTGCAATGGTGCTGAGGAAAATTCAAGTCTTCTGGGATGTTATGTCATATCAACTGGTAAATTTCAAAAGATCATAGAGCCTTCATTTCCAGGAACAAGCATTCTAAGCAGTCTCAAACACTGATGGCTATTTACCAGTCAACACAGTGAAACATTCAAGAATATTTACATCTTCATAACCTCCTTTGCTACCATTAGAAAGATCCCATATTTCTATATTATTACAGGATACATCTCTTGACGTAATTTCATGACACTATGGAAAACTTGCAACGACAATGCTGAAGCAGTTACAACAGTCTGTGGTTTTACATGCCACTAGCTTGCTTACCAGCAACATGAAAACTTATATTTATTATCCTGGTCACTAGTTCTATTCAGGATTATGGCATCGCTGTCGGTTTCCTGAGCTCTGAAGTGGATCACTTTGTCTACCAGAAATGTCATTGCTTCTTCTGTGGAATACAGAAACATAGTAGTGAATTAAGTTGTTCCTGTCTTTGACAACTCCTTATCATACATATTTCACAGTCCAAGTTATAACATGTATGCAAAGCCATTAATCATAGCTCAAACAATGCACTATAATTACAGAGGGCAGTGACACTATAGATCAATTAATCACCACCAACTGCAGACCTTGGATGTATTCACAAAATATGTGTTCTTCAGACTTAAAAAATGTGCTCAACACTTAGCTTTGCATTGGCAATTCTTGGGAATTTAATGAACTAAATAACTGTTAAATTCTGAATGATCACATTTACCTATGCTGGCCCATTTGTAAACTAATACACGAGCTCTTCCAGTTCAGATGGAAGAGTGATCATAAACAATATCTCAGGTTTGAAACTTAACTCATAAAGTGGATTTCACTAAATGTTGATTATTTTCATAAGTATATAATTATCCTGGGAAAATCCAAAAATCTGATAGAACTAGACTAGTTTATCCTTCCTCTCTACATACTGAGATGAGAATCTGGAACTTTTTGAGCTTGAATGTGGAAAGTCTGCAAAGCACACCTCCAAGAAAGTCTTTCCAGATAACAAACCACATGAAGAAGGACTATAAGGAGTGGGACAATATCTGCCAAAGATGGAATGATGGTAGAAACGCTGGAATCTATGTCAAGAATGGAAACACTACAGGCAGAAAGAAACATGACATTTGGTTTAATGACTGGTCACCTGGGTAAACACACAATGCAAATTAAACCAGAAGAAAGGCCACCATAATTAGGAGCAATTCTTTTATAATTTCTTCAACTATGAAAATTTTGTCTAACTAAAACAGCAGCGTATATTCTAGAGTTGTTATGTCTGTAGAAGAATAAATTGAAAATAAATTTTATCAGTTCTTGTACACTCAACAAAGACTTTTTAGAACATGTTGGACAGCACATTCCATAATGGGCCTCTGACTATAAAGCAGAATTTACCTTCTTGTGGCACATGACATAACCATACAGATGTTACAGTAACCATAACATTAAGGTGTAATAGTACCTACACTGAGAAGGCAGAGTCATGCCAATGCATCCATTGAATCTGGTATGCAGAATATCACTACCAGAAATTAGGTGAAGTTTGTTTATTTTTATTTTCAGCTGAAAAATCAACTTGACTTGTTCTATATGTTAGTAATCACAAATAACCAAATAAACATGTTGAGCATTAAATAATGAAATAATAAAGCAAGTGACATCAAGTTGGTCTCTCTTTATTCAACCACAAATAACCAGTTTACTCATGTAAACTAAAAAGCCAACAACCAGATAATCACACAAATTTACTACCCACTACCTACTACCAACTTGTCATGACAAGTTGCCATATATGATGTACATGTCTATAAAACTTGAAACTCCCTGAAGATGGCCAGGACATATGGCTGAAACATGTAGGAGCTTTGTGTAATAAATATAAAAACACTGTGTGAATAGTTGGTAGTAAATTTGTGTGTATTATACTGTTGCACAGAAGGTATACAACATCAAATATACAAGGTGGTTCAAATATGACCGGGACTATTTGTGTGTAAATCTGGCGACATCAGTCCCGGTCATATTTGAACCACCTTGTATATATATATATATATATCAGATAATCAATAACAACTTTCTAGTCCTTCATCTATAGTTGCATTCCTTGACCAAGCTACAGGAAGCATTATTGGAACTTCTTCCACTTTTTGGTAATCAGTTTATCATAAAATGCAGCTCTCAAGTCATGGTTTCTTTCTTTCATTACACCTATGAAAAAATTTTCTTTGGCTTTTCGTTTCATGACAAAAAGTAATGCAGCTAATCACTCGAAATTTGAAACAGAAATGGATACTACATGTAATTACATAATACATATAAAATATTATGTATAAGTCAATAATTACAAACATGACAAAGATGCATAATTCTGAGGTTATGTCTGATAAATTTAATGCCCACAAAACCTGTATATGAGTAATCAGCACTTCATGAAAGTAAAATAACATAACTACAGAAATATTAACAGATATGTAAGACATAAGTAACTATGTAGTGAGAAATTAGGCTTTTAAAGTTGTACTGGGATCTCCTTGTAATATGAATTGCTCTTCCCATCAGTTTCAACATCCTGCTTATTACTGATCACACAGCTGATCAAGATATGCATTGTATACTACTGATACAGTGTTCATTTCCATGTTTATCAGTGACCAGAACAGATAAATCTGATTCATGAAGTTACACCTCTTTAAAAAAAAATTAATATCATCTTCCTCTTCAATATCCAGGTCTCCCACGGTTTCCAATTACAATTTTTTAAACAGTTATTGAGCCATGCATGCCACATGTCCTGCCAGTCTCATCCTCTTTCATATAATCACCCTAATGATCTCATTAATTCCATGGAGCAAGTTCTTCTTGAGAAGCCAACAGGTCCACAGCTAATGAAGAAATTCCCACATTTTGTTGAACTCGAATGTCCAGTAAAGTATTCACAACAGCCCACACCTACCCTTTTCTGAGCTGGATCAATCTGGTCCATGTCACACTCTCAATTCTTGAAGATCCATTTTAATAGTATCTTCCCATCTACACCTATGGCTTCCAAGTGGTCTCTTTCCTTTAGGTTTCCCCACCAAAATCCTCTATACACCTCTCCTCCCCCCCCCCAATACATGCTACATGCCCCGCCCATCTCATTCTGGATTTGACCATCTGAAAAATATTTGGTGTGGAGTACAGATCATAATGCCCCACATTATGCAGTCTTCTCCATTATCCTGTTATGTCATCCCTCTTAGGCCCAAATATCTTCCTCAGTGCCCTACCCCCAAATGCCCTCAGCCTACATTTCCCCCTCGGTGTGAGAGACCAATTTTCACACCCACACAAAACAAGAGGCAAGTTGTAGTCCTGTATATTTTAATTTTATATACTTGGATAGCAAACTGGTAGACAAAAGATTCTGCCCCAAATGAGTGCAAGCATTCCTTGATTTCAATCCACTCTTAATTTCTTCATTAATACAGTTTTGATTTTTTATGGCTCTTCCAAAATACCTTAACCGTTCGACCCTTTAAAAAGATTTCTTACCTACCTTTATGTTGTGACTTTTCCTGAAATTTGTTTGTGACATATAGCTACATACTTAGTTTTTTCAGCATTTATGTCGAGACTAATCTCCTTACATTGCAATTAATAAGGCTCCTGTGTTTTTATTTACAACTTTAATGATCTTTGCTGGTAAACACAAATTCTGATTCTCTTTGTTATGTAATTGTCCACATCCTCCTAACAGTTCTTCCTCTTATATGCAAGCTCTGTCAATGGAAAGTTGTTCAAATATCCTTGAAATTATTTCCTTTCTACACAGTTTGAAAACAATTTTCATAGCCAAGGTAAAGGAACATAAATATCATCCTTACCAATGTTAATGTTCTCTTTGGCAGAGGTTGCAAACCAAGCTGCAATATGATTATCATTGCAGAATTTTGTCATGGTTTCAATATTTTCTATGACAGTCCCATGGATGTCACATTTGTTTGCCAGGAGGACCACAGGGATAGGTGTTCCATCATTCAGTGTTACTTTCTCCCTCAGATCACTCACCCACTGTATAACAAAACATGGATTTTAGAACAAGCGGAGACAAACAATCACTAAAGTAATGAAGCAAGTTTGTTTGCTTTTGGTTTGTTGAAAAATGGGTCATCAGATGCAGTCTGTTGCAGTCAAAAAGTATAGGACTATTCTTTCAGTACTAACCTTCAGTACAGAATGTAATGTCTGGATACGGGATACATCAAAGACCACTGCAGCAGCGACTCTGAAAAACAGAAAGATTCCTGAGTTTGCTGCAGTATGATTTATGGTACAGTTAGGTTTATGTCTGTCCTTGTGCCTTTGTTCCTGCCCCACAACCACCATGGACCAACCATCAATAATTTCTGAACCAATAAAAGTGTTTTCAGCTCACTGGAGATTAATTTACCTTCTTACCTATAAGCTGCTAAATTGATCACTCCCAACATAATGTACTGGTTGCACAGATCTCTAAGTTTGGAATGGGAAAATATAAATGTAGTTAACACTGGGTCATTTATATTTATACTATAACTGGTCTTCAAAATATATGTAACTTTTGTGGGACTTGAATTCCTCACAACAGTGTTGATGGAAATTCAAGTCATCTGGGATATGATGACATGCCAGTACAGCGCCATATCGCAGGTAGCCTGAATCTGCACACATGAGTTCTAATGTTTTCTTACGTACATGCACATGTGCACGCACAAACGCATGAAAAACGTACACACATTAAATGGCAGCAGGAAATGGCACTTCCTTGACTATGACCTACATTAATGTTATCAGGAGAGATATGTGCTGAATTGTATTCTTGTACTCTACAGTACCACAGCCCATATCTTGTCTTTGTCCACACCACTGTGCATTTTTTCAAATATATTTACACTGTACTGCTTATCTTAATAACATTTTACACAGATCTAAATGTATTTTCTAATCTCTATGCTACACTATATGGACAAAGAACACTCACGCATATTTGTAGTACACTCTGGTCATGTAACCAAACCGCTCATGTCCTGCAATGTCCCTGCAAACATGATGAAAAAGCAGTATTGTAACAATACCAAACAGAGTTCACAGACCTCATGTTACATACAATATTTCTTTACATATTTGGTACATCCATTTACTTGGAAGTGAAAGGTAAAAGTAGAAGTTTGTGCTCATATATTTACTTAGTCTTTAAGGGCACACAAAGGTACAGCTTGTAGCTGGCCAATGTGTGCGACCCATACTAAATGGGATTCACTGTACCTCAGCATACTCTTTGTCAGACCAAGATCCAAAAAATGGTAAAATATCAGTTTTACATTTGCAAGCCATGAAGGCATATTGAGGAGTGGAGTTATAGCTCCACTCATTTGTAACCTCGGCACTAGATGGAGGAGAGTGATCAGCTTCACGCCCCAGCCACCTCATTCACTGGGTAAGAGTTCCTGGTACCCACTGAATGTGACCAACTGGACTCTTCGGAGAATGGAATACTTTTTTATCTCTTCCGGGAATCGAACCAAGATTTCTTGGTCACCCAGCTGGTAGCCTTATCGAACCTGTGATTCTTAATTGCGTCAGAGTTTTCTACCGATTTCGCTAATCTGCTTCCTTTAATGCACATGGGCTGAAGGACACGTGATGGAACTTTCCTTAGAAATAATTATACTCTGTTCTTAATCAATCATCCTTGCAACATCTCCGCAGGCTTAGCAGCGAAAGGAGGGGACGTAAAATATAAAATAAATTAATTTTCAATAACTCTGTCTTCCTCTCCTCTTACGACGTTTTGCACTGACTGGTTTCCACAAGAACTGCTATAGAATAATTGATCGTATATACGCACAGCACGATTCTGTAGGTCATGTATTTTAACTGTTTATTATTTTGCAGGCACTGTACTGCTTATTCATTGTTTATTTTACGACGCTGTCGGAATCTCAGACTATGCAGCCTCGAACGGCAGGAGACTGTTGATGTTTTTATTCGAATTCATCGCGTTGTGTTTACTATAAATGAAATACAAACACGGTAAACCGTGAAACACAACACTGTAATGCTACACAGCAATGTGCTACCTGTTTCAGCTCATCAGAACCATCATCGGGCAACTTTAGTACAAAAGTTTAAAAACAGAAGTACAATTGCAACATGCAAGTTCTTCGTTAATGCGATCTCTCTAATAAAATAATACATATAAGGATCAATGAATTGTGGCGGTTTGACTGCTAATAAGTAAAATGAGTGCAGCATGCTTTACTATTAAAACTGTTACATCTCTATTGTCAAGGGAAGCTTTAAGAATATTATATTTCTCTTTTGAGCATTCAATTATGACTTATGGCGTAATACGCTACGTACATATAAGGGAATTTGCTGTTGCTTTTGCTTCTTGTATTTTGTAGGATTCATTGTAAAATGTATATATGACACAATTATTTCATGTCTATTTTATATTTGTATCAAGACAAGCTCTATATTCTATAGGTTTTGGATGACCTTGTATGGGTCAATAGAATGCATAATAAATGAAATGAAATATATATATATTAGTAGGATCTCACTAACGTATAATTTGAATGTTGCAAATGTATTTATGTTTTTGAAACTTCTGTAATAAAGGTGCCCGATGATGTTCTGATAAGCCAAAACGTGTAGCACATTGCTGTACAGCATTAAAGTGTTCTGTTTGACGGTATGCCTTTTTTGCATTTCAATCAGGAGACTGGTGAATGAGTAATTAGAAAGAAAATGAAAGGAAGCGATTGTGTCATGATCGTGGCATAGGAACTGGATTGAAATGGTTCACTTTGGGGTTATATTGCCGGATTCTTATAAGCATGGACTTGCACATACGTGATATACAGGGTGGAACAAAAAGAACGCATGTTTTTGAAATGGGTAGTATTAGGGAGAGTTTCTTTCTTTGGGGTTACCTCAAATCAAAAGTCTACGTTCGAAAACCTCGTACAGTCGACGATCTGAAAGTTTCCATTCGCGAAGAAATTGCAACTGTGCCACAAGAAGTGTTAGTAAATGTGATGCAGAACTTTGAGGAGAGGCTCAAGACGTGTGTACGGCAAGAAGGACGCCATATTTCCGATATAATTTTCCGTAATTGAGTAATCAATGTAAGTAATCAAAACTGCATTTATTACAGGTTGTTTTGGTGTTAACATAATTTTTTATA
>Ga0123355_10017689_pt1 | contig 11273 bp, 17 predicted proteins | sample TergutEmb28metaG_3_FD_89872 | JGI IMG/M metagenome (GOLD analysis project Ga0123355, IMG submission 89872) | Embiratermes neotenicus P1 segment gut microbial communities from Petit-Saut dam, French Guiana - Emb289 P1 | ecosystem: Host-associated > Arthropoda: Insects > Digestive system > Gut ...
GTATTTTCTCTCTGTTTTCATGGTTCGTATTTTATCATATCTCTAACAAAAAGCCGATAGCGAAACGTGAGCTATCGGCTTTTGCTTTTTCAATGCGGGCGGTCTTTGCCCGCTTTTTTATTGTCTGATACTATCTTCTGGGATAAGACACAGTTTAACTTCATACAGGCCGAATGCAGATTCTACCGCTCGTTACGTCGTGGAAATCCTAGGCGCGGTTTTTTACCGCGCCTTCGGTTTAGAAATTTTATTGAAGTAATTTAAACAAAGGAGAACCCTACGCATTTCTCTTGTTGTGCATGGTTCATACTTTTTATCAAAGGTCTTAATTTTGTTGCAACTCTAAATATCGTAGGCGGTTTGCTAGGTCTAGTAGCGTTAGGAATTGGTAGTCTTGGCTTACTTCTTCAAACTCGTTTAGGCGGGTTAGTAGTTCTTCGCGAACGCCTGTGCTTCTTAGAACGTCTACGTTGCCCTCTCTTATGCTTTGTGATAGCTCTAGGTTGGTCATGCTTCGGAATGTTTCCCACTCTAGTAGTCGCCTTGCTATGTCTAGGGTGTCTAGGTCGTCGCGTATTTCGCCCTCAAAAACGGCTAGTCTTATTAGTAGTATCTCGCGTATGCCTGAGGAAATTGTTAGTAGTGATGATAGTTCTTCCCACTCGCGTAAGCGATATGTTAGCGCGATTATGCCTAAATGCGTTACATCTGTATCGTCGAATTGCGCTAGACGGGAAATTAATTCTGCTCTAAAGCGTTCGTCATGCTCGAATAGCAGCCCGAATACTCTATCAATCATTTGGCGGTTGCTTAGGTAATGTAGGTTTTCTAGTTCAATTAGCCGTCGTGCGAGTTCACGCGGGGCAAGTCTGGGAATTGCCGACACCCCCGCAGGGTACGGTCGAAATCGCGATTGTAATTCTGCCCATTCGTAATCGCAATGCCCGCTCATGCGCTGTAGTGTCCATGATGCTAGTTCTAGGTCGGACATAGTGTATAGCGGCGGTAAGTTCTCATAGGAAATATCGGGCAGTATCAAGTTTGAAATATCGAATCGTTCTTCTTCCGCCATTACGGGCGAAAAATCAAAGCCCACAAACAGCCCTAGCACCACCAAAATCCCAACAGGCGCGAATACTGCAACACCGCGTTTTTTCGCTCTGCTTAGAATATTTGAAAAGCGTAATTTCAGCATATTCTTACCGCCGATAAAATGCGTGGTTAGTGGGCTTTGTTGTCTTCGGCTTCCAGCGGCCATGCTTAGAATTATCTCGCTGTAAATTTTGCGGTCGCTGGTGTCTAGGCCGTTTACGGTTAGATTATCGCAAATAGTTTCCAAATCTTTATTGGCCTGTTTTGTCATAAGATGAACCGCTGGGTTAAACCAGTGCAGACACTTCGTAGCCAGTAGCGCGAGTTTATACCATAAATCGCGGCGTTTATAATGCGTTAGCTCGTGCCGAAAAATAAACGGTAAATCTTCCAATTGTAATTCAAAATCCGCATAGCAAGACGGAAGCAACACCACTGGACGAAACAACCCAATAAGCATAGGGGCTTTGATACCCTTGCAACGCACAAGCCCAATAGACTTTATCACGTCCAGCCGTTTGCATTCTTCTGCGAAAATTCGCAACACGTCTGCGGAATCCTCCGCAACACCCCACTGCCGAATAAACCGCCGAAACGCAAAATGATTGCGCATATAAAAAATAGCCGACACAAAAACCCCGACCAGCCAAACAAATAAAACTACATAATAGAATGAAATCCCCGCCGCAATATCGGCAACTAAAGATTCGGAAGAAGCTTCTGTGACCAACGCAATTTCAACATCACCAACAGGCGAAACGGGAGCGATTGCGACACCCTCCATCACAGGCGCAAGCGTTCCAACAAACGCGGGCGAAGTTTCACCATACCCCACTGAAACATCAATAACCAAAGGGCGCGGCGCAAACCAAACAATAGGCAACCACAGCCCCGTCATAATCATAATCCACAGTACATATCTACCGCTTGGGCTATATCTTTTATCTAACAGCGGCACAAGAATCAGCAACAAAATAATCAACGGCGTGAAAACAAGCGCGGCACTTAAAAGATTTAGCAAAACGGTCATTTGTCCTCACCCGCCTTTTCGTCAATGTACTGTCGAAGTTCGGCGATGTCGCGCCCAGAAATGGCATTGCAATCAAAAAGCGCGGCAACCAGACTTTTGAAAGAATTTCCATGCAATTTCTCCAAGAAGGACTTGCTGGCCGTTTCCAGATATTCGCTTTCATTTATAATGGGCGCGTACAAATTAATCTTTCCGCTTCGGCGCACAGAGATAAACCCGCGTTCAACCAGCCGTGCCAAAAAACTTAACACGGTTGTCACCGCCCAATCTCTTTTCCCCTCCAGCGTTTGCATGATGTCGGCGGAAGAAGTTTCACCTTCCATTTTCCAAATGGCTTGCATAATTTCAAGTTCTGCATCAGGCAATCTCATAAACCCCACTCCTTTGTTTTTTGAACGGCGGCTGTGCCGCTTTTTATACGGAATGCCGAAAACATTTACCGACGACGAGCTAAGTCTGCGGGCTTTTACGCAGACTTGAGCGACAGAGGAGGTTAATGTTTTCGCACTTCCGTATAATTCTACAATTGCAAAAAATAATTGTCAATGCAAACGAATATTCCAAAAATCCGACTCGTAAGCAAAAAGAGCGGGGCATCTTTTCGATTCCCTGCTCTCTTTGCTTGCGAGTCGGATTTTTATAGGCTAGGAGGTTGTTCATGGCTTCGAGACGCTTATGGCTGTGATTCTATTTCTGCCTGCAATTTGCGGATAGTTTCCTCATCCAATCCAGCAATTCGCTGAATAGACTTTATGGGATAACCTTCTTTAAGCATATTCTTGGTGATTTCAATATCTCGGTCGTGAACAATCATTTCAGCAATAGCACCCATACTTAACATCTCCTTCAACTTACGCAAAGTATCTTTATCTTTGATAAACTTATCAGCTAATAGGGCGTGTATTTCGTTGCGCACGGTGAAGGCGTATACGTTGAATTAGAAACAACACCCCAAAGATGAAAACGCCGATTGAAATATATTGCGATGTTGTCAAAAGCCCATATCTCCCGCGCATAATATCGCCTCTAAAAAACTCAAGAATGAAACGTCCTATGGGGTAAACGATTAAATAAACAGAAGCACAAATTCCGCGTCTACCAGTTACTAAAAACAAAACCACCAACACTGCCGATAAAATAAGCAAAAATCCAGCTTCAATAAGCGGCACAGCAATAAGCGGAATCCCCGAAGGTGCAGCTAAAGAAGCAGGCGGATAGACAATAGCAAGGCGGTGATTATACGGAACAGCCCTGCCAAAGCAACAACCTGCAAAAAAGCAACCCATTCGCCCTATTGCATGAGCTAAAGCAAGCGCAGGCGCAGATATATCAAAAATAGCTGTCAAGTTTATTTTGTATGTCCTGCAAAATACAATAACGGCAACAAGCCCGCCCAAAAAACCGCCATAAAACACAATTTCGCCCACCACGTACTGAAACAACTCTATAATAGAAAGTTCTCTGTAATCCTGCCAAGAAAGCAAAACTTCAACAGTTCGCATGATTGGGCGCAATGACACCGCACCAACAGCACCGCCACATATGCCAATAAGAAATGTGTACATTACATCATGTGGTTCAACCTCATGCATTTTTGTAGAAAGCACTTTGAGCATAACCAGCGCAACCCCAACCCCAACGACCAACAGTATCGAATAGGTTGGTATATCCCAACCTAAAATATTTATAAAAGGATACACAAAAATCCTCCTCCACAAATTTCTATTTGAAATGATTAAGGCGTGTTACCGCTATGTAATGAGGTAACACGCCCTAAAAAATTATTCTGCGTCCAACATGTCAAACATGCTATCTTGAAAAAGTCTGTCCCTAGCGGCAAAAATAACCGCAACAACTACTGCAATGGTCACTGCAATAATTGCCGCAACAATCCATTTTTTCATTTCATGTGCTCCTTTACATGTACAATTCTAATTCTCGTAGTATCTCGTCCATGTTGTCTGCACAGAAACACATACACGCGCCGCAAGAAATTACGAACAGTACAAAAAGCACAGTAGTAATAATTGATGCAATCAACCCTGCCTTAGCTATTCCGCTGGTGTTTCCATTTTTCTTAGCGATAACCGCAAGGATAATACCCACAGGCGGAGCAAAAAAGGCAAGTACTAAAGATGCAATTGCCAACCCATGAGATGGTTGTTGTGTTTGATTCATAAAAATTCCTCCAGATGTTTTATTTTAAAATCCGTCAATCATAACGGCACACAGGAAACACCCCGCAATCGCAATAATAACTATGCCGCCTATTGCAATTGCAATGATTGACGTAACTAATCCCGTTGTTGCCATTCCGCCAGTGTTCCCATTTCTTCTTGCAATGATTGCTAAGATGAGTCCAACAATAGGAATGGGTATTGCATACAACGACCAACTAAAAATTATTCCGACAATGCCCAGTACCATTGATGCAATTGCTAACCCCTGTGATGGTTGTTGCCTTGGTGCTTGGTTCATAAAAAGCCTCCTGCGTTACAGCATAGTGCGCTGGATTTTATTTGCATCAGTACATCATCATTGCTGGCATCGTCGCACACATTCCCGCGCCGCCACACGCCACTGCCAAACATGCTGGCAAAATAGTACATGCAAAAAGCGCGCCACCAATTGCTGTAGAAATAATTGATAAAACCAGTCCTGCTGTAGCAATTCCACCAGTGTTACCATTTTTCCTTGCCATTACTGCCAAAATAATTCCCACAATACCCAAAACAGGTATTATCCACCCCAAAGCTAATCCAGCAATTCCCAATACCAATGATGCGATTGCTAACCCTTGCGATGGTTGTTGACCTCCATGTTGATTCATGAAAGTTCCTCCTTTATTTTTGTGCATTTGCACTAAGTCCGAGAAAACTACAAAAAGGTTTACTTTTTCACAGCGATTGGAATGAAATGGGTTTGGATGGCTTATCGTTCTTTTCGGTATTGGCGTAGGAATTTGTAGAAGGTACTTTGCTTCAAGTTTGTTTCGGCAAGGGCTTGGGCGAAGGTAATTTGCTTTGTTTCCCACCGCTGTACAACTGCATTAAAATTATTGGGCAATTTTTTTTGAGGTCTTCCAAATTTCACCCCACGAGCTATTGCCGATTTTATACCCTCTAGTTGACGTTGGCGGAGGTTTTCCCGTTCCACTTGTGCAAAGAACGATTGCACATGTAAAACCATGTCAGCAACAAACATTTCGACTAGGCTTTTGCCTTCTCTTGTGTTAAGAAGTGGCATGTCTAGTACAGAAATTTTAATTCCGCGTTCTTTTAAAGTGTTCCACTGGTTTTGAATTTCGAGATAATCGCGCCCCAGACGGTCTATGCTTTTTATGTATAGCACGTCTCCCGTTTTGAGTTTTTTAACAAGTTTTTGCCATTCTGGACGGTCGAAGTTTTTACCAGATAACTTGTCCAAGTAAATTCTTTCCTTTGGTATTTTCAATTCTGCTATTGAATCCATTTGCCTGTTTTCGTTTTGTTCTGTGGTGGACACCCTCACGTATGCATAGGTCATAATTGAAACGCTCCTCATTTTTCCGTCAATTATATCCAATGCATGTATATTCGCCATCAACGCAGAAAGTACAGGCATTTGCGTATAATTACCCAAAATTGTATTGCTTTCCAATGATGTGTATGCTAAAATCGCCGTTGTGAGGAACTATAAAAAAGTAAACCTTTTAATAGTTCTCACTATAGTGCATAGGCACAAAATAAAGGAGGAGTTTTCATGAACTCACAACAACCTGCCCACGGTATGGCTATAGCCGCCTTGGTGTGCGCATTTCTTATCTGGCCTGTAGGGCTAATCCTTGCTATTTTGGCAAGAAAGAACGGCAATACCAGCGGAATAGCAAAAGCCGCATTAATTATCTCTATCGTTATGGGGGTACTTGGTATTCTTGGCGGCGGCTGCATGATGTGTACCACATGTCTCGCGTTAGCAGAGATGTAACCATCTATGAACACTTTTTGAGGGGGCGCAGTTGTTTTGCCCCCTCAAAGTGTTTTATCTCGCGATAGAGGAGGGGTATTATGAACCAGTATGGAGGTTATCCACCACCACCCAATGGAGGTTTTCCACCGCCTATGCCACCACAACCACCACAGCAGCCATCTAATGGTTTAGCCATTGCGTCTTTGGTGTGCGGAATTGTGGGCTTTTTTGTTTGGGGGCCTGCTTTGCTTGGGCTTATTTTCGGAATCATTGCGATTAGAAATGGTAATACAGGTGGAACGGCAAAGGCCGGTTTAATTCTGTCTATAATTTGTCTTGTGCTTGAAGCAGGGATAATTATTGCTTGCGTAGCCTGCATTGCCTGTGGCGGGGGTCTAGCCATTCTTGACGAATTAATGTGGTATCTGTGACGTTTAAAGAAAACCCCTACGGAGGTCTGCCCTTCCCACAGCAAGAGCCACCATTGCAAGATTTAGCAATTGCGTCTTTTGTATGTGGGATTGCTGGTCTTTTCGTTTGGGGTGCAAGTATATTTGGACTTGTTTTGGCAATAATCGCGCTAAGAAGCGGTAACACTGGCACAATGGCAAAAGCTGGTTTAGCTTTATCAATTGTTGGCATTGTGCTTGTTCTTGTGCCACTTGTTGCCTGCGTGGCTTGTTTAGGTTGTGCTGGTTGCACGGTAGCGTTGTATGGCTTGTTTGAAGAATTAAGTTAAAGGAGTGTACATCATGAAAAAAATGGTTATAGTAACTGTTATAGCAGTTGCAGTTGCGGTAATAGTAGCCGCTGTGTTTTACGCGAAAGACAAAATTGCACAAGACAATTTTTTTGATATGTTAGAACTTGACTAGACCTTCGTAACCAAACTGTAATATTTCCCGTGCGCAAATATTAGTATAATGATTCCGTTGATTTTATAAATCGTTCACGATATGAGAAAAATCCCCTTAATTGGAGAGTGTTTTATTATGCTAATGCAATACGGAATAGCATTTTTAATAATTTTTGTGCTTATGGCAGTTTTGATGCCTGTGTTTTCAAAACTGGCTAGTCGTTTGGATTTTACAGATAAACCCACAGAACGCAAGAAACATAAATTTCCCATACCTTTGTCGGGTGGGTTGTCTATGTTTGTTGCAGTAGCTGTGGGTTTTTTAGTGTTCGTGCTATTTGCAGACGGCGCAGACCCTGCATTGTGGGCTGTGCTTGGTGGTGCAGGTATGATTGTAGGCGTTGGTCTTGTTGATGATTACTCAAAAACGCGTTTTAAAGAGTTCCCAGTTTGGCCAAGGCTTCTTGTGCAGATTGGCGCGGCTTCACTTGCGTTTGCCGCAGGTGTGCGTTTCACAGGCTTCATGAATCCTTTTACTGAAACATATGTTTACTTGCCTTTTGTTGTGCAATATATCCTTACTGTGCTTTGGTTTGTTGGTTTGATTACTGCATTCAATTTTATGGACGGCCTTGATGGGCTTTCTGGGCTTCTTGCTATGGTTTCGGGTTCTACGTTTTTTATAGTCGCGCTGTACATGGGCCAACCAGAATCCGCTTTTATGTCAGTCGTTTTTGTAGCCGCTATTGCTGGGTTTTTACGGTTTAACCTGCCGCCCGCTAAAGTTTATATGGGCGATTCAGGGGCGTATTTATTAGGTTTTATGCTTGCCGCAATATCTTTGCACGGCGCGTTCAAGCAGGCCACCGTAATTTCCCTAACCATTCCAATGCTTGCCATGGGTGTTCCCATTTTTGACAGCATTTTAGTGGTAGTTCGCCGCCTACTGGCACATAAACCCGCTCATGTAGCCGATTCCTCCAACATCACACATATTCATTTCCGCCTATTAAAAAACGGCATGAAACCAAGTCATGCCGTAATGCTAATATTCCTGTTAAGCGCGTGCTTAAACCTAACCTCAATTATTATTTTGCTGGCGTTTTAAGGCTCTTAGGGCGTACCATTTCCGTGGCGGGAACACGCCCTAGTCTCTGAAATATAAATCTCTTGTGTATACTTTATCCATTGAGTCGGCTAAATCTTCGTGGGTTCTGTTGGTAACAATCACGTCGGATAGTTTTTTGAACTCTTCCACGTTGCGAATCACCTTGGAGTTATAGAAAACCTCGCCTGTGTATGCAGGTTCATAGATAATTACCTCTACGCCCTTCGCTTTAATGCGCTTCATAATCCCCTGTATTGATGACTGGCGGAAATTATCCGAATCAGATTTCATGATAAGGCGGTATATGCCTACGGTTTTTGGGTTGCGTTCTAAAATACGTTCGGCAATGAAGTCTTTACGTGTGCTGTTTGCATCTACTATAGCCGCGATTATATTGTTTGGGACGTTTTGATAATTTGCCAGCAACTGTTTAGTGTCCTTAGGCAGACAGTAGCCCCCATACCCAAAAGACGGATTATTATAGTGATTCCCAATTCGTGGGTCTAATCCTACGCCTTCAATTATCTGTTTAGTGTCTAGGTGACGGATTTCCGCATAGGAATCCAACTCATTAAAGAACGACACCCGCATTGCTAAGTATGTGTTAGCAAATAGTTTAATGGCTTCGGCTTCCGTCGCGCCAGTAATTAGAACTGGCGTGTTTTCGGACAACGCGCCCTCTTTAAGCATAGCAGCAAATTCATGCGCCGCATTTTGTAGCTGCTGGCTTGCTTCGTTGGGAATACCAACTACTATCCGCGAAGGATATAAATTATCATACAACGCCTGCCCTTCGCGCAAAAATTCTGGCGAAAATAAAACATTATGACTTAACTTCTCCGTAAAACCCACAGGTATTGTGGATTTTATTACTACCACCGCATTTGGGGCTAAGGTTTCTGCTTGTTTAACCACAGCTTCTACCGTTGACGTGTCAAAATAATTGCGCTTGGCATCATAATCTGTAGGGGTTGCCACTATAATGTAATCTGCTCCGCAATATGCTTCTTCTGGTTGAGTGGTTGCAGTTAGTTTCAGAACTTTTTCCGCCAAATATTTCTCAATCTCCTTATCTTCTATAGGAGATTTTTTTTCATTTACAAGCCGAACCCGTTCCTCAGAAATATCATGCGCCACCACTTGATGACGCTGCGACAACAACACCGCCATTGACATTCCCACATATCCCATTCCTACTACTGTTATTTTCATGCCATTCACCTCGTTAATGTACGATTTTCTTCAAACCAAGTTATGAATTTTTTTATACCCGTATCAAACTGAGTATGAGGATTGTAACCCAAAATGTTTTTCGCCTTGCCTATGTCTGCCCATGTGATATTTACATCACCTGGAGGTACTGGCAGCTTATTTATTTGGGCAGTTTTCCCTGTTGCGTTTTCTATAGCCTTTACCATATCAGTAAGAGAAACTGTGTATGATTCACCAAGGTTGAATACATCAAAACGCTTGGAATCCGACTTTACCCATTCCAAAGCCCCCAGTATACCGCTTACGGTGTCGTCTACATATGTGTAGTCTCTTCCCATTGTGCCGTCACCATGAAACGGTAACGTTTCATTTCTATAAATTTTGTCCGTAAATTTGTATATTGCTAAGTCTGGTCGTTGGCGAGGGCCATAAACAGTAAAAAAACGAAGACAGGCAATATTTATATCATACAAATGATGATACGTATGACAAATAAGTTCCCCAGCCTTTTTAGTAGCCGCATATGGGGAAATCGGGTGGTCAACAGCATCATTTTCAGAAAATGGCGTTTTTTCATTATTCCCATAAACCGACGATGACGACGCGAAGAGTAGCTTTTTCACCCCATGCCGTTTCATGCTCTCCAAAACTTGAACTGTACCATTGATGTTTACATCCATGTACAACGGCGCGTTCTCAATAGAAGGACGCACCCCAGCACATGCCGCCAAATGAATAACCGCATTAAACTTACGCCCAGCAAAACACGCGTCAAGCGCATTGCCATCACGTATATCGCCTTCAATTACAACTAACTTCCGCCCAGACTCATCTGCCGTGCGTTGCATATGTTCTACGTTTTCACGCTTGTATTCTGGCGCGTAATAATCATTAAAATTATCATACACACAAACATCATGCCCATCTCGCATAAGTGCTTCGCCCACATGCGAACCAATAAACCCCGCCCCACCTGTTATCAGAATATCCATAATATTCATCTCTCCACTCTTTTATCTATTTTTGTGTAAAAACATAACTTTAGTTGAAGATGTTTTAATTTAATGGCAAATACCAATACCAATCACTAGGGGGTGGCGAATGGACAGCAGAAACGAACTTCTTAAACCGAACAGAAATGAACAACATTTTTGAGAAGTATATTCCAAAGTTTGAATACGAACTGATAGACTTAAACAAATACAGTTTTGCAGACTTGGCTGAATTTGAGGGTGTATTATCGCTATTTATGATGATAAGCAAAATAAAAACAGGCGATGCACTAAGCGAATTGGGCAAACTACCAAAAGACTATTCAGAACACCTAAAAAACATGAACGTGCCGCCACACTTGATGGAAGTGCTTGTTAAAGTTGTTACGGTCTTGTTGCGAAAAATAGATGTACCACAAGAAGAAATAGATTCTATTGTGGAGAAAATAGATGAAAGGGGTATAAACGAAATGATTTCAATTGAAAACTATAGTGTGCGGGAAACCAGAAGAATAGCACGCGAAGAAGCAAGAGCAGAAGAACGCCACCGCACAGAAGAAGAACGCCGCCGCGCTGAAAAAGCTGAACTTCGTTTGAAATCTATAGCAAAGTCGTTGTTAGACAATGGTAGTACCATTGCAGACATTGCGGCTATGATGAGCGTGTCAGAGAGGGATATAACCGACTTATTGCCCGAGTTCGCGTAAATTGAGCCAATTCGAGCCAAACACCAAGTCCAGCAGAGTTTCTGTTGGGCTTTTTTCGTACTCTGAAGTTTATACTTCAATAAGAATACTCATAATATTTACAACTCCACTCTTGTATCTTTCTTTGTGTAAAATCATAGTAACCTAAGAAAAAGACAATGAACAAACCTTATCACGACTTTGATTTCTTCATGTATACTGTCTTCAAGTTAAGAGGAACAACCGTTGTAACAATTACATTAACCAGCTCTAGCGACAAACAGTAGCCCTGTCCCTGCGGAAATTCTGGCTCTGGTGCTAAGCGTTGCAGTGGTTGCCACACCTTTGA
>Ga0123355_10017690_pt1 | contig 11273 bp, 10 predicted proteins | sample TergutEmb28metaG_3_FD_89872 | JGI IMG/M metagenome (GOLD analysis project Ga0123355, IMG submission 89872) | Embiratermes neotenicus P1 segment gut microbial communities from Petit-Saut dam, French Guiana - Emb289 P1 | ecosystem: Host-associated > Arthropoda: Insects > Digestive system > Gut ...
CCCCCCCCCCCCCCCGCTCCAAACACACTTCTGCTCAACAGAGTTAATTTGTCAGGCGCCAAGCTTGCAGACTGTGCCTGCTACTGAGCCTAGTTTAAATTTAATGGCTCTGTAACAACTGCATAGGTAAGTGTTAAACAACAATATGGTACTATGACCATGAATAATAAAAACCTTATCATTCTGTGGGTACGGAACTGGAGCGCAAGGGAAAAATAATAAATGCATTCAAAATTTTGGTCAGTCAATATAAAGGGAAGAGATTTTAACTTCCCACAATAGTATTAAAACCACAGTCTTACTGGCATGTGATGAAACGTAATATGGTAAACGGCTACAAATGTTTTGAGGGAGCCTGATACCTCATGTCTTCTACCCCGAAAATGGAGGCAACATGTTCCTTCAAAACACTCGCAGCCATTTATGAAGCACACATCATCACACCAATAACATTCACATTCTCCTCGCAAGAACTCAGATCTCATAATGCTCATATGGTTTCCCATTCACTGCAGTTGATAACATGCCCCTGAAAATGGTAAGACCCAACTAACAATAATAATGGCTTTACTACATTCATACAGTAATATTGCAGCACCACAGAGCAAGAAAGGGAGCTGACACACATCCAGAATCCCCAGTTATTGCTACGTACCTAAAGACTGGGACAGGATACGCAGGCACTTCACAAGGTACCATGGCAGTACGAGACTCAACTACGTCCAACATGAAAGTACCTTCAATCTTGCGTCCAACAAGACGTGGTGGGATATTGTTAGTTGGCTCTGAGAAGAATCATAACTCACCGGAATATAGGGACTGGGTACCCCGCAACTTGGCAAGTCAGATATGCAATCTCTCCCACAAATGGACTGACCACTTCACCACCATAAAACTTCTTCCCCCCTCCAGGAGACTTTGGTGCTATGTTACTTGTAGGCTCTGAAATAAGTTTTTGAAACTTACCGAAAAAACGGAACAGGAAATCCCACTACTTGGCAGCTCATAAAAACTTTCTGTCCAATTGGAGCATACATAATTTCTCCTCCTTCATACTTCTTGCCAGGTGATTTGGGGGCTATGTTACTTGTAGGCTCTGAAATAAGTTTCTTGAACTTACCAAAAACCCTGGGAGAGGACACCCCATCAAAAGTAACTTATAAGAACTTTTGGTCAGACTCAAGATATTCATAATTGACTCTCTTTCAGACTTCCTGTCAGGTGATTTTAGGGCTATGTCACTTGCAGGCTCTATAAATGTGAATACATATACATACCTGTAAAATTTGAGATTCTCACAGCAGTGGATATTATAGTACAGTCTTCTAGGATGCGCTGGCAGTGTCATTGGGTAGACAGGTACTAAAGGTTTGGGAGAAGTCTGGTGCCTCCTGCTGCAAGGTCCCTTCTATACTAATAACTATAGGGTGTTGCATCTTAGACAGCCATACTTTTAACACTGTCTGCTATGAGAACCTCAAATTTCATATAACACAAATGAAATGGTAGTCTTCTGGGTTAGTATGAATGAGCACGGTGTAATAACCTGGAAGACTACCATCTCGACACAACCGGCTGTGGAAGCCTGAACACTAACAATCAACATCGATATCTACTGAAAAACAAACCTCATACTGCCAGATGACCTCATTCATTATATTTGTAAAATGTGATATACTAAAACCCAGAATGAACGTTTTAAGCTTTCCTGCATGGGCGTTGCAATTGATTACCTGAAAACTGGAACTGGAGAGGCTTGAGCTAGGCACAACAGAGATATCGCAGATCTTTGAGGTGTCATTTCCCTCTTAGAGCCAACTTTACTGTCCTTCAGTGTTGGAGCCACGCTAGTCTGAGGCTCTGTATGTTTGTACAACAAAACAGGAGTTGGTCAGTGACAAACAACAGAATTCCATACAGGATGTTTACCTACTCATGCCATAACAACATCTGCTCTTCTATTTAAATACAATACTAACCCAGATACAACCACCCTATATTGGAAGACATACCATTATAGTATGAATAAACAATTATGAAAGTATTTCTTATAAAAATGCAACAAATTACACAATATTAGTAGACTGAAATGTATCAACCATGTATATAAGCATCCATGATGATGTGCTACGTTTTTGAAACATTTCAAGCTACTACTACCATGTAATTTGCTGTATTCTGAAATTAAATACATCTGTAAGTGTTCAACAATGCATATGGCTGATAAAGCCATGCAGTATATTAAACATTAATAGTTCTGAATATGAAAATGAACAATAGGAATGGGAGGGGACAAGTGTCATCCAGTTTTTAACAAACAAAATTTACAAGTTGGACAAGTGTCATCCAGTTTTTAACAAACAAAATTTACTGCTGTGAGCTACAAACTTTTGGATCCTGCATTGATCTTCACAGAACCAGACACAGACGGGATGATATTATTAATATGCATTTTAAAGAAAGAAGCTGGGAGTGTGTGGCCTGGACTCAGGTGGCTAGGGTTAGGGAGCAGTGGCAGGCCTTTGTGAAAAATGTGCTGAACCTTCATGTCCCATAAAATGTTGGGAATTTCTTGACGATGTGAATGATTATTGATTTTTTAAGCATAGTCTTGCTCCACGAAGTCAACAGTTAGCGAGCTAGTTAGTTTGTTGGCATTCAAGATGTTCACTTATACGTACAGCGGACTTGCAATCACATATTTTCTTGGTGGCATTTTTTTTACATGTTTTCACAAGGAGTTTTCTTGTTTATTTTATCACGCTACTGTTCCATGGTTCCATGAGAACTCCTATCAAATTCTGAGCTGAAGGTGGTTCTCTGACCAATAAGAATTCACAAAATTATACAATGCAAATGTCACAGTATGGTGTGATTAACGATCTTCATGATTTTCCTGAAGTCCTACCAAGAAGGTGATGTTAATGTACTTCATAGTCACTTTCTTCCATGTTTCTTCAATTTCATTACTTACAATCACCTGCAAGGGCAGAAAAAGCTCCACAACCCTAAACAATTGAGATTTACTGTTCTCACTGCAGTCACTAGGATGATGGCTCTCTGCCAGAATGTGACACCATGTAGTTCCATACACTGTTACAGATGTTTCATAGGAACTCCTGCCTTCATATTCTTCTTCCCTGAACTTGGAGGCAGTCATATTCCTCTGAAAAGTCACTATCTATCTACCAAACAACATCACATCAAATTCCTGAAGACAGCATTGTCTACTAAACACATGTTTATTCTTACCAAAAATCTGGTGTTAGCAAATCTAACACTCTCAAGAATTACCTGAACATTGGTATAGGGAAAGCCTGAACCATGCAAGTCATCATAATCTTTCCACCAACCAGTGACTGAGCCTTTACCCCAGTAAACTGACCATCTTTCAGTTTTGGTGCAACACCTGCAGATGGTTCTGAAAAGTGAGTGACAAATTTCCTTTACAGAAGTACTCAAGAATAGAATGCTACTACGATGCTAAGAGTGGGGAACTTGAGGCAACCGGCATATGGAGAGGGACTCAACAGTACTCAAATATCAGGGCAGAATTATATGACTGTGACTGAAAACTTTAAATGAAATGTTCTACTTCATATATCTTATGCAGTAAAGAATCACTCAACAGTGTGTAACTTTTGCTTCTTCTTCTCCTCCGGTGTTACGGCCAGCTACAAACACTGGTAACCCACAATGTTGAATTACCTACACTATGAGAATTCAGGTCTGGTATGTGACAGCATGTGACTAAGATAGTGTTTTTTAACATCTCAATGGGATGAAATGCCTTCACCTTCAAAGGTTGAGGGTTCAAAAAATAATTCCATACATGGGAGATGGTCATATTTAGGTCTGTTGGTCCAGCTGGGGCAAGCTACGAAGTAATGGCAAGCCACCTGGAGGAGAAGCACCGCGTGCGCAAGTGTGTGTGTGTGTGTGGAAAACCAAAAAGGGGCCATAGTAAGATTTGCTGTGAAAGTGCTGGACACCAACTCGTAAGCAAACTGAGAGAAGATGACAAATTGTTAGAGCCCTGGAAAGGGCCACAGCTAGGTTGTGGCATATAGCATTCTTCTGATCCCCTCAACCAGCGAAGATGAAGGCACTATGTTCCTTCAAAGCAGCGGGAAGCACACCCAACAACCCAGCACCACATCCCAGAAGATGTCAGATCTCAGCAAAACAGACGTGGAGACCACACACCTCAAAACCTACATCCTATTCAGGCATATAGTAGAACGCAAATGATGGGAAATAAAACCACTATAAAGTCATTAACTTCAGACGGTAACAAAGATAAATCTGCATAAACATTCTTTGCTCGTGCAAGACTCAAACTCACGGACCCAGTATGCAATACGCCGAGTACACAGAGCCACCAAGTTCAAGTCATCATGATTAATTACTACTTAATGAGACCCATTAATTTAGTAACACTATTCAACTCAATTTAATAAACTCTGTATGTCACTTTTCTCTACAGAAGCCACACAACATTCCACCTGCACTACAAGGCAAACTAGTTCAACACCAGGACATTATAAACTAAATTTGAGAGGTGCCAACTTCATTTCATTTTTTTGTCATCTTCTAAAGACAAATTCTAAAACAGTACAGAGATGCCACAACAGTTTCCCCAGTCTTCCTTTACATTTCACAGTACTAAACTAGATTGGAGTGTATGTACTAGTCTAACACAACTATATGAAGGTAGAGATGTATAGAATTTATTACATAAAGAACAACTACATGTTTCGGCACTTGACATTGGCCATCATCAGGTTGAGAAATGAAAAAACTTAGTAAGCAGCTATTACTCGACTTAAGCGGGTTATATACAGTGGGGAGGTAAGAGGTGAGGTGGGCACGAGATCTTGCATGTGTTATGCAGGATGAGTGGTATGGGTACCCACACCACCCATCCTGCATAACACATTCAAGATCTTGTGCCCACCTCACCTCTTACCTCCCCACTGTATACAACCTGCGTAAGTCGAGTATAACTGCTTACTAAGTACCCACACCACCCATCCTGCATAACACATGCAAGATCTCGTGCCCACCTCACCTCTTACCTCCCCACTGTATACAACCTGTGTAAGTCGAGTATAGCTGCTTACTAATTTTTTTCATTTCTCAACCTGATGATGGCCAATGTCAAGTGCCGAAACATGTAGTTGTTCTTTATGTAATAAATTCTATACATATCTCTACCACCATATAGTTGTGTTAGACAAGTACATACACTCCAATCTAGTTTAATTATGAACACAACAGGGATGACAAACCTTATGTTCACAGTACAAGTCATACAGTCACATATTTTGACACTGACTGAACACAGTGATTGGCACACATTCCTAAACATATCTATGAACCAACCGAATGCAAAAACCACAAAAAAGTTGAGTTACTTACAAAAATAATATGTTAGAACAGGTGAAGTTAAAACAACGGAATAACTGCTGGTATTCTTAAATTATAAACCACCTAAGCTACAACAAAAAAAAAGTTACCTGAACACTGGCAAAGGGAATTCATGACCTGTACACTACCCAAAAATTGTAAACTGTAATCTTGAAAAACATATTCTGACCACACATTTCACTTAAGCTGACTTTCATTGACAGTACACTACCTGAACACTGTACTAGGAAACACTTAACAATTCACTAAATTCCATTTCAAGTGCGACAGATCCCTTGAACATACACTACCCGAACACTGGAAATCGGAAATGCTGAAAAATATGCTACAGTGTACTTCAACTGAGATTCTTGAAACATATAATACCTAAATTTAGCAACTGGGAAATGCTGAAGAGTACATTACATTTGCTTAACTCAGATTCTTGTACATACACTACCTGAACAATGGGATGGGGAATGCCTGAACGGTGCACGTCATTACAACTGTCATACGGACAGCAATCTCTGTTTTCACACCCGTGATGTGCCCTTCCTTAACCTTTGGGGCCACACTTGTCTGTGGCTCTGGAAGGTCAGAACAACATGGAAATAAAGTTCTGACAATCTTTCACAAAATTATGATCAGGCTTTCATACATTTTACCCAAAAAACATACTGTGTGAGGAATTTTCATGAGACGCACCCTATAATTTCCAACAAAAATGTTCTGGGCATAATTCCAAAAGTAAATAAATAATACATACATGGTATTCACTTAATTGTTTGAGCCAAAAGTCAGAAGATGTAGCAAAAGTAATCGAACAACTCAGATACTGAATAACTACACTACATACACACATGCATGCAAGTACACTGTAACATGAACTAGTTGTGGCTTGACATAGCACAGATTACAGTAAGGGTGCAAAGGGTAGAAAAGTCATCTTGCAAACAAATAATACACATAAAAACCATTGGACATATACAACAGGATGTCTCTTTTATGCCGCTGAGCATGGCAGCTTAGAAAGCCTGCATCCACCAGAACATCCTGTGACAGCTGTCATGTTCAAGGGCATGATAAAAGAAACACCCTTTACATTTTTTAACAACTCTAAATTTACTAAGTGGCAAAAGAGGTACAGGATATGTACAGAAAGAATGAAAATGAATCATTCAAATATACTGCACTTCCCAAATGAGAGACTGAACAATCTAAGGTGTAGTACCTGAATGTGGGGGGAGGATGTCCCTGTGCCGCACAAAGAAGAGGGGCTGTACCCCTCTCACCTACACTCTTTCTCACACTCCCCACCTCCTTGTCTTTCACTTGAGGTGACATGCTTGCCTGTGGTTCTGTAAGGGACACAAGAAAATACTTGACAGTGGGATTTGAACCCACAAGCAACATTCAAAAATAAGGCTGGTCTCACCCACAAATTTCTGATGATTGTTGAGCACTGCATGTTATGTCCTATTCATTAGAACATATTTACTTATTTCTTTTAGGTTTACTCAACAATGTCTTTGATAGAGCAGTCTATACGGCATCAAAGTAGGGTGAAGATCAAAAAATTAACTGGAAAGGATGTGAAAGGAAGCAGTTGCAGCCTCACTCACATACTGAGGAAAACCACAAACCTCAGTCAGCAGGGCTAGACCCCAGGCTGAAATTTGAAACCAGGGCATTGTGAACATGAAGCAGGATAACATCACACATCAGAATGCTGTCTGGTGACTTGTTTACAGAAATGAAGATGCTATGATATTTGTAGACAGCTTTGAAGAACTGCAAAAAGATACTATTAGCTTTCTGTTGTCTCTCTGAGTATCCCTCTGTCTGTGTACACAGAACAATTCTTCTCCCAATGGACGAATATTCATAAAATTTTACATTGGAGATTTTTACTAAATTCTGTCAAGCAAATTCTGGTTTGTTTAAAATCGGATAAAAATAACTCTTTACAAAAAGACCTACATACATTAATGTGATTGACTGGTCTTTATAATGGAGACAGACTCTGTTCTCTGTGAGGTACAAGCTGTGGCTGAAGAAACAACAGGTGACCTAAACATAACAATCAAACAATACTGACTCTAAAGCTGTTGCTAAGATATGGAGATAATAACAGAGCTAAAGAGCCAGAAGTGTTATGCCCTGCCAACATTTCCCAACTTGTTTAATTACTCGTCCCAAGCTTTGTAGAAAGCTGCAAGTTTAGTTTCAAACAGGTCTCAGTTCTGATCTACATGAACCTGAATCAACATCACAGTCAGTCTCACAACAACAAATATGCAGTGCAAAGTAGAGTCTTCTGGACGCAACAGTGTGTAGTTCAGTAGAGCAGTACTGACATTTTAAAAGAACTTGTCCCTCCCTCTTCAGGGTACAGGAGTGAAGATGCAAGCAGCACATCTCTCAAAAACATTCATATCTACCTACAAAATTAAATGGCATCTTATCCCAGAAAAATGCCATCAAGACACCACAATGAGAACTTGAAACTTGAAAAATGTGCATCACCTGTGGTTACAACAAGCAAGTTGGCACACCATATTCAATATATTTGTGGCGATGCATTGAAACCAGTTGGTACAGTTTGATCAAAACAATACCAAAAACTCGTAACGTAAGGAAGAAGTGCCACAACAGTATGCTCTGCCCAGTCAGATGTCAAAGGTCAGCAACTGACCAAAAGACATGCTAAATGGAAGTTAGTTTCCGCAACTCACCACTATGTACCCCCATTATCAGTATGACACTAAACAGAACTCTTACCATCTAGGGTTTTCAGACTGAGTGGCCTTCTGGGCCTAACACCATGCAGTCTGGTAGGTGGATTTTAAAATTTCAAAGGAACTTTCTGCCTCCATTTTCAGAGTCAAGCCCAAATATTGCTACCAAGTTCCTCCAAAATGGTGGTATCCACCTACCAGACTACAACCCAGATGACAAAATTACCAACATGTAGTTATTTAACATTACCAACACTACCATTGGGAATTAGAAAATTTCATCTACTAAGCCTTTAACAGGTAAAGTTGATCAGAATAACACAAGAATTTTACTTCCTACAGCACATACAAAACATTAAATAAATAAATTTTGCAATTCATTTGGCTAATGGACATTCAGGAAAATTATCATTGTTCATTCTGAGAACCACTTGACACTCTGTGGGTGAAACACTGAGTTCTTCAACTTTAAGCCAGGTGGCATACACACTGCCATTATTTTCTAACCAACCAACTAACTAACTAAATAATTCCATGGATCAGAGTCTTTCTTAAGAAGCTAACAGTTCCTCAGCTAGTCACAAAATTCCCCACATTTGATGGAAGATGGTGGTTCATCACTGCACTCAGTTTCTTTTCTACAAAACTATGCTGGTTACCGTAACACAATGCTCCCCACCTGAACATAGGGTTTGGGTTAGCCTGTGCATCACAAGGAAGAACCACAGGATGATCAGAAATCCCTACCACGGCATCCAGTTTCGACTTTGGTGGGAGCCGAGGAGGGGTGCTCCCAACTGGTTCTAAAATCCACAAATGAAGAGTCATCATTGTAACCAACCAAACACATCAACAAGAACACAGTCACTTCATGTGAGTATATCCCAATGCAGAGAGAAGAATGTTGCATGAATATTGGAATATGAACTTTCTTATATCAGGGTATCGTGGCCCTTGCTTTTGGGATCAGTAGGTTTATATTTCCTGCTATTATGAAACTCTGGAAGATAACTTACAGGAAAGACAAACAAACAGGGTCATCCTGCTTAACCCCTGCCTGACAAACTAGGTAAGTATAGTTCCTTCAGTTGCTACCCTTTCACTGCCTTGCATAAGAAAACTCAGAAGGACTGGGTGTTCAGGTCTGGATTTATGTGGTATTGACACGTTCAATGGTCAAGCACCTGCACCATGCACATGCCCTGTTACAACAGTCAAGCACACAGTCATTTAACACACACAATTAGATTCAGCTATACTCGTGGCACTGGGACTGATTTTTCCAAAAACCTTAATGTCTCCCTGTCACTATCATTCCACCAATGCTCCATTCTCTCTGTACCCATAACAGTGTGAACATTAATCCCGTCACATCCACAGACATACCCACACAAATGCATGCTACTTGCCATGGCCACTGCAAGTATACTCATCAAACACAAAACGTGATGGATCACTCTAGCTGATCCTGCTGCCATCTACAAGTTATACCGTAACAAAAAATGAATAAATGATGTATGGCCCAGGTGGAATCTTCAGAATGGTGAGGAACCATCCAGTAATTCATATGCAAGGAATGTCAGTACAGTTACGATCACTGCAGAATGGTAAGGGACCACCCAGGTACACCACTACAGTTATGATCACTACCGAATGGTGAGGGACCAACCAGTAACATCAGCACAGTTATGATCACTAAAGAACGGTGAGGGAGCATCCATTAACATCATCACAGTTATTATCACTAGAAAATGGTGAGGGACCATCCACAAACATCAGCAGTTATGATCACAAGAAAATGGCGAGGGACCGTCCACAAATATCAGCACAGTTATGATCACTACAAAATGGTGCGGGACCGTCTACAAATATCAGCACAGTTATGATCACAAGAAAATGGTGAGGGACCGTCCAAAAATATCAGCACAGTTATGATCACTACAAAATGGTGAGGGACCATCCACAAATATCAGCACAGTTATGATCACAAGAAAATGGTGAGGGACAATCCACAAATATCAGCACAGTTATGATCGCTACAAAATGGTGCGGGACTGTCCACAAATATCAGCACAGTTATGATCACTTGAAAAAGGTGAGGGACCATCCACAAATATCAGCATAGTTACGATCACAAGAAAATGGTGAGGGACTGTCCATAAATATCAGCACAGTTATGATCACAAGAAAATGGTGAGGGACTGTCCATAAATATCAGCACAGTTATGATCACAAGAAAATGGTGAAGGACTGTCCATAAATATTAGCACAGTTATGATCAGAAGAAAATGGTGAGGGACTGTCCATAAATATCAGCACAGTTATGATCAGAAGAAAATGGTGAGGGACTGTCCACATATATCAGCACAGTTATGATAAGAAGAAAATGGTGAGGGACTGTCCATAAATATCAGCACAGTTATGATCACAAGAAAATGGTGAAGGACCATCCAACAACACAGTACAGTTACAATCACTTTCCCCAGACATGCCTCCAGAAGTAGAAAAGACAATGATGGTCACAATATACCTCAGGCAAAACAAAATATCCAACATCGCAGCTACTATCTCAAACACCATTTCCCAGAGTGTATAGCAATGCTGTTTGTTACATCTACAGAAGGCTAGCTGAACAACAAATTTGGTCTTAGCATAACAAATGTGTAGATACCTCAATGTTGGGATTTAGTTGTAACACAACAGGGTAAAACCAGACCAATCATGTTTCATGAGAATGGAAAACTTGGGTGCAATATCTCCCACATGGCAGCCATGATCCAGGTGGTGTAGTGACTACTCTAAGGGATACGTGGTATATGATCAAGAAATTGGGGTTCAATTCTAGGCAGCAACAAATGATTCATTCCCTTCTCCACAGCAGCCAGAGCAGATAACAGCTCTATCAATTGGCTACCAATCGCTCTTTTCACAGGCATAAAGCAGTATTTCCATTTCCCCACATGCCCTCATGGTGCAGTGCTTAATTTTGCACATCCTGATCATTACCACCTTACCCACCATATGATCAGCAGAGAGATACAAACCCAGTACTTGAGCTTACCTGAACATAGGGACAGGAAATGCCTGGGCTTCACAAAGGAAACCAAATCCCCTCCCAGACTCCAC
>Ga0123355_10017691_pt1 | contig 11273 bp, 4 predicted proteins | sample TergutEmb28metaG_3_FD_89872 | JGI IMG/M metagenome (GOLD analysis project Ga0123355, IMG submission 89872) | Embiratermes neotenicus P1 segment gut microbial communities from Petit-Saut dam, French Guiana - Emb289 P1 | ecosystem: Host-associated > Arthropoda: Insects > Digestive system > Gut ...
GTGTGTTGTTGGGCTGGTGGGGTGCGGGCGGGGGCTGAGGGGGGGGGGGGGGCGGGGCGCGGGCGGGGGGGTGGAGGGGGAGGGGGGGAGGGGGGGGGGGGGGGGGGGGGGGGGGGCTGGCATGGGGAATAAACGCTGTTACTGTCAACAGTGCGTCGCTGAGAGTTTTTTATTCGTCATTACAAGCGGCGTAAAACTGGTGACTTGAAGTACAACGGTGGCAAACTGGAGTACTTGAAATGCGTTATCTACTGTACGCCACACATATGTACATCAAGGCTGAAATGGTAAAGGCTAAAATAAAGAATTAAGACTGCGAAAAATTCCTCCCATATATTTAAAAAAATAAATTCACACGTAACTTTCACTGATAGTGGACACTTAACTCCAAACTGCACACGTCAAATCCAACATAAGGAATAAAGCATCAATATTGGAACTTCCCTCCTCAGCATTTACACACATGCTGAAAGAAACAGGTACAGGCCGTATGCATTCTGTGTAACAAGGGCTTCATAGCTGTACTTTAATAGTAAAAAAGGTAAAGTGTTCCCGTTACAGGCCCAGAGGGTGGGTAGAGGTATAGCTCTACTATTCCATGACTGTGGCACTAGAAGGGGGTGAGTGGTCAGCAGCACGCCCCGGCCGCACTTTACCCCTGGGAAAGACCCGGTACCCATTGTACAGGACGCTGGGTGGGCCCCAGTGCCGGTCTGGACGGGCGGAAAATCTCGTCCCTACCGGGATTCGATCCCCGACCGTCCAGCCCGTAGTCAGTCGCCATACCGACTGAGCTACCCGGCCCACTATTTTAATAGTATACTAAGTTAAATAAAACGAAAAGGACCTCATTTTGAGACAGTCTATGGCTAACAAATTCTTCCTTCGATTCTCGCGCGGGACATCAACTAGAAGCACGTTTGAAACCATTCCGGATTGTTCAATGTGCAAGTTAATGATCTCAAAACCCGCTAACATGCTGAAAATTGTACCGACATAATATGCTTGTTAATTTCTCTCTAAAACTCTTTTTCGAAACATTTTTGGCACCGTTAAATATTTAGCGAGTGTGAATGGGCATACGCCTGGATAGGCGCTTAGTTTACGTAAAATGTACAACTACAAAAAAAACTGAAATTTATAGATAATGCATCGTAAAATGATACGAAATTAAATTTCAACTTTTTTTTAGCACATCCCGATTTGCTTCAGATGTAGAGACGGATAGATAAAGAGAGAAATTTTGACGTTTTGTTGGCCGTGCATCTCAGTATATTTATCTCAGTAATTAACCAACTTGATGCACAAAATTTTTGTTTTACAATAAGTTTATTTCATGCCTCTACATGTTTCGAGCACATGTGCTCGAAACACGTACAGGCATGAAATAAACTTATCGTAAAACAAAAATTTTGTGCACCAAGTTGGTCAATTATTGAGATAAAAAAAGAGAGAAATGTTTCCAACCAGCGCTCCGTATAGACTTGGACGCCCCTAAAATTAAGCACAATATCAACAGCGGTCTCAAAGTTGTAGATATAAACAAGTTCTCTATTTTGTGCAATGTTCTAATTTGTTGTGTCAGCCGTTTTAGACAACTTAATGAAGATCCGTTGACCCTTCATGTAGTCTAAGTACGGATTATATGGAGGCATTACCAGTAGAAATTAAACTCAACTGAAAACTTTCATTTTCAGCAAAACTCATTTACCACTGTCGGAGATGAATTGTGTAAAACATACAAATATACGACCACTAAATTACTCTTTTCTTTTGTACACTTCCTATGAATAAGTTAATAGTCACTAAACTCGTATTCACACGTTTCCATGCAAAATAAAGAAGGGTAGAGTTAACGGCAAGAAAAATCTCGTTCTTGTATACGCAGGTAAATTAATCACGTCCCATTCATCTGACATTTAAGAGTTATTATAATACACAGAAATCAAGTAAAGACAATTTAGATAAAAGACTGCACTGTACGTCCACTTTGATCAAAGGATATTTATTGCAGCAAGAATATTTCTTATCAATTTCTAAGTTTCCCTACTTAGTCTATACAAATTATTCATAATTATACAACTACAACTAGAGATTTATGTTTTGCATGGCGCAAAAGCCCCTAGTGAGTAAGAGCCTCCTCACTGTCAAGGCTTCACGATCACATTCTGACCACCACACTCGGTAGGATTCCTCTGTACGAGTGATCAGCCCGACGCTGAGACCTCCACCTGACAACACACAACACTCACAACACACAACTCACAACACACAACACTCACAACACACAACACTCACAACACACAACACTCACAACACACAACACTCACAATACACAACACTCACAACACTCACAACAAACATCCATGTTCCCTGCGGGATTCGAAACCGCAATTCCGACAAGCGATCGACTGCAGACCCATGCCTTAAACCTCGTGGCCACTAGAATCGGCTTAGATATTCATATGTACGCAAAACGCTGTAAGGGTAATCAAATTATGAAGAATTTATTAGAGGGGCGAGAAAAGTAGCATGTATAAGACACAAAAAATGCACGCTGTGTTTTGATGGTAAAACCTGAAATAAAGTAGCCAATTCCCATTCCTTGACGTGGAAGTAAAGATAATATTGAAACATAAATTAAATAACTAGAGTGTGAGGGTGTGGGATGGCTGTAGCAGGCTTAGCACCTGGTCGAGTGGCGGACAAGAGTTCCATGTGGTGGAGGATTTCTTGACCTACTAGCGAAAGATCACCTCCTCAGACTGTACTTTCGGACGTCGTCGGTGGGTCGGGCTTCAATAATGCATATCCAGTAACGAAATTACTTGCAACCGGGAGCGCAGGTAGGGGAAATTTATGTCATAAACTCGCCTACTTAGTTCATTGATTAATAGCCTGACCTAAGCAGCCAGTTTGAGGACACTGTCCTGCACCGATCAGATTCCTACTGCTAAACATAGATTTTATTCAGAACATTGCATGCATTACAGGTTTCGCAACGTTATCTGCCGGGATACGGAGGCAGTTGACTCATGTACGAAAAAACTAGCTGCAAGACAAGTTATGCACCTTTGCCTGACGAGGGTAATCTTATTGGAGCACGTTAACAGGTACGGCTTGTGGGGCTACTCCGTCCTCCAGCGAAGCTACCGTGATAAATGACACCACATTCACTGGCTCCACCCTCATTAATTCACTCGAAATACCCCCGTTAAAATAACGTCGTCTCTTCGTTTAATAAGCTCCACGTCATGAATATGCAAGAGGAAGTACATCCACTCATTCTTTGTCTCAGCATTAATTGTGAGTGGTCATTTTCACTCGCCGACTGATTTGACCCCTCTCGCCACACCCCGGCCCCATTGGAAACGGCTTCCGATGTATAATTAAGAGGAGTGTGGAGTGTAGATCGGCTCCAGAGCCGGCCACCAAGCTGAAGAGATAAATATTTTAATCTTCGGGAAAGAAATTCCAATTATCCTGTCTGCCATACCCTTGTGATTATAAAGGGTCAGCACGGATCCAGTATCACAGAATAATCGTGATTTGAAACATGAAAATGAATGTGCGTGACATAAAATGGACAGTGCGATCAGGAAGAACGGTAAAGTGGGTAGCGATTTGGGCGTAAGCGAACATTGTCTTGTTCTTGCTACTAACTGTTGATGGGGCAATGTGTGCCGGTCAGATCATGCGCTTTATTTTGTAACTAAATGCAACAAAAGGATAAAAAACTGATTACGCGTATCTCGTTTTGCTTCTTATCAGTCCAGTCTAATCCTCGTTTTGTATGACCCTGAAATAGAAATTTACAATTACACACACAAAAAAAGAATGGAACATAAAAATACTAAAGGTAGATGCAAAGCAAGGACAGGAACTGAGGGTTCCAGGAGCTTGAGGCTCCCAGATTTCAAGACAACCAACACACGAAGGTGGTAAGGTTGTCAGCCCTACGCACCAGCCGCCTTTACCCCACGAAATATTTCTGATCCTCATTTCTGATAGAAGCTGAGTCGGCCTCATGGCCACAATGCGACCAGAAGGATGAAAAATTCCAATGACACCATCGGGAATCGAACCCACGATCTTGCGGTTTGTACCGCAGTGACTCAAACAACTGCATTACCGCGTCCCCCCACCCACACACATAAAACTCCTACACAACAAAAAATGTATATCTCATAAGTATCTACAACTGTTGTTTGGAACATTTTTAGATGCGACGAATTCTTACCAAAGCACCAGGCAATTTAATTACATTCCTCCAGTCACAGCTAATAAGGTCTCTGCGACGCGCTGATCACGCGTCCAGAGGAGTGCTACCGACTGTGATGCGTCGTGTGTGATCTAGAAACCTCAAGAATGAGGAGGCCATGGCCCGCGTTGGGCCGCAGCGCCACAAGGGGGAAAAAAAAGTCACAGCTAATTACGTTACCTGTAAACAGGAGGGATCTTCCATAAGGAGGGCTCCGTAGGTCATAAATATGAAACTGAAATCTACCGCAACGTTAAACATGTCGTATTTATCCCACTAAAGCGTCACTTATTTTGAAACAGGCTCTCAAACACACTGAAGTATTTGTCCCATTTTGGCACGAGTTTAAAAATTACCCCGAAAAAGAAATCGGGCTCTAGCAATCGCAACCGTTCACGAATAGCCATTTTCACTTTTTCATTACTCTCGAATGGGCCAAATCCTGAGGGCTGTTTTAGCGGCCAAACAAATATCTGTCGCAAGGTGCAACACTTCAGCGCGACAATGCAAACCCCACACACAGCACGTTGGTCTCACGAGCTGCTGCAACCATTAGTTTTGAAATGTAACGCGTTCATGTCTCATCATTAGCATGTAGGACAAAATGAGAATGTAGTTTATAAATCTTTCACACATAAAAACAAATCAAAATTGCACTTTTGAACAAATTGAAAGCACATTACAATCCATGAAATGCTTGTTAACATTCCTTGCAGACTTTTTCCCCAGACTGCTATCTAAAAACTTAAAGATTAAATAATACGAAATTAAGATGTTGCCTATTTATTTGTATACACTCTACTGTTCGTCACATTTGAATTGGGGAAGAAGAATTGGGCGGGCTATGTGGCACAAATGAGACAGAAAAATGCATAGAGGATTTTGGTGAGATAACCTGAGGAAAGAACCACTTGGAAGACAGAGGTTCAAAAGGGAGGACAATACTCCAAAGGAATTCGGATACGAGCGTTTGGACTGGATCCATCCGGCTACGAATATGGAGAAGTGACCGAACTGTGAGCATGACAATCAACTGCTGCGTTCCACAAAATGCGAGAAATTTCTTGACAGCGCATGTGAACCTTCACAAGAAGGATTCCGCTGCATGCAAAGAGTTACACAGCGATTCTGTAACCTCGGCTGGTCGGCTAGCAGTCAACTCTGCGACCACAACACGAACTTCTTCTTGTCCTGAAAAACCAGATTCCTCACAATTTGCTCAGGGTAGACTCCATTTCTTAACCGGATTTTTCCGCTCCCGTAACTTTCACAGCTGAATGGCTCACGTAACTTCGTGATTTGGACACTGATGTCTTGCCTCTTTTAGACTTTCATTAGCGAGGCTCCTGAACGCCTGACACAACTTCAGGACGGTTATACAAACGAAGCCGGCATTATCATCTTAAGAAAACGCTTTTCGTTGTCAGTGCTGATGAAGCTTTAAATACATAACTTACACAAGTTCTTTATCCACATAGATGTGGTTGGTTCGTGGGTAACTTAATGATGCTGTATCATCTGCAGTAGTTAGCCACTGCGGCGTAATATAAGTCCAGAGAATACAGGACAAATACGTCCTAATCTATTTAAAAGTACGCTTCCAGTATTCAACAGGTGAAATTTAAAGAAAGGCACGAAATAGCTTGTTCACGATAGAGAAACCGTGTACTTATGAAAAAACGCTGCGTCTCAATTTCAGTTTACATGCTTTCATATTCACCGTGACCCCTAGCGTCTGGCAAATGGTGACAGCAAAAAGGAGTGTGACAAGCAGGCGATCGCAGACCTTTCATAACAACGAAATATACGGCATTGTTCTCAGAAATGGGGAGAAATCTTCACAGTCGCTGGTCATCTAACAGAATATTCTCAGTATTCATTAAAGAAATAGGGTAGCTTAAAAAATATGAAGTTGGCCATACATACATACATACATATATACATACATACATAGATTCATACATGCACATAATGTATACATACATTACATACATGAAAAATTCCATTGACGCCATCAGGAATCGGACCCGTGACCTTTCGGCTAATGATCCATTTTTTTGTAAACACAAACCCCTATTCGAATTTCTTATAAATTAAGGGTATGAGAAGGTGGAAAAATACGGGTTGGGAGACAATATGGGGTAGTCAGTCTGCCCGGCAGGGAAAAGTTTCTACTTCCAGAATGACTGTGAAATTAGATTTCTGACAACGAGTACAGATTTCAGTATTGATGTCGTGTGACTATGTCAATAAATAATTACATTTTTTTTTTGTTCCTCTGCATATTCTTAATCTGGCACGTGGCAGTGACGGCAAAACTGTTGGGAGTTACGCCGAAACGTTAATTCTGCACCCTTCAACTTTTTGACATTTATCTTTGAGAAGGATCTCTCGTCGGCGGTCCAGTTGACAGATATGAGGTATCCTATATCACATCGTAAACCTCGCCAATTAGTTGAGCTGCACAGGTTATTTACGTGTTTTATCAGAACGTAAATACAAATCACAATATAATGTCACGGATATGTTTACCTTCTCTGCAAGAGGGTCATCCACGTCACAAGCGTAACATGTATTACTGACCAGTTGCATTTACATGCTCTTATTAAACAAAACGTATGTCAGATATTACCTATGTTTGTGTGCGGGCACGTACGTCATACATCATAAAAATTTTGAATCCGTGAATAAAACTGAACCAAAACTGGCACAAATATTAATTCTATAACATATTCTTATAATAAAACCAACTAGATGCACTAATTTCTGAAATTTATTTTTGGAATAAAACCCTACATGTTTCGGACAGTTCCTCTGTCCATCATCAAGAGTTTTTCACTGTACACACAGCAATGGTATATGTCATACAGGTTTGCCGAAAGCTTGCGAGCAAGTTATCAGCAAACCTGTATGACATATACCATTGCTGTGTGTACAGTGAAAAACTTCCGATGATGGACAGAGGAACTGTCCGAAACACGTAGAGTTTTATTCGAGAAATTAGTGCATCTACTTGGTTTTATTATAAGAATTTGTCACAATGCACGGCCACCTGAACGTTAGATTCCTATATATTTAAAAGTTGAAGTTTTCATAAAATGACAAAATAGGGACACCAGTCTGAAACAAGTACGATTTCCGATCGGAATTGATAGCCCAAAAACATCACACTCTCACTACAGACACAGCAAATGCGTGGTTTCCTAAAACTGATATCAACCTGACGATATAACGAAATAATAAATTCCTGTAAGACGAGTTTTAACCAGACAGTTTACAGGGACTTGCTTGAATATAAATGGAAGTGGGACAGACAGCAGGCATTACAAAGGCAGGTTCAGGTTAGAACTCGTTCTTTTTCTAACAGATACCAAGGAGTTTCAAAATCAAATTAATATCTGCAAATAATGGGAGTCTGCAAAAGACGGTCAGTGCAACCGATGCAGTAAGAAATGGTGAAATGGGTTATTTTAAGGCCAGCAAATTGTAAGGTGCTGCACAATCTAACTAAATAGAGCAGTAAAGAAACAAAGTGCAAGAAGTGGCTGTGCAGAGTCGATTGAGCAAAGGACCTACTTTGCCACAAGATAAAGAGAAAGATTTCAGACAATATACTATACAATAAGCCATATTATTTGAAGTGCCTTCTGAGCTTATAACAACAGAAGTTTCTAAACTTTCCTTCCAAAACGCTAAAAATTGGAACTGCATGTCTCTATAACAAAGACGAAAAACATGGTGGTAAAGGCTGCCGAGTCGCATTTCTTTCTAGAAACTATGAACTCCGACCTCCACAATCAACATCCTTGGCAAGGGCTTATGTGACTCGACAGAAAAAGCACAGGAACATAGGTATACTTTCAGACGCGGTGGTTAACAAGCACCAGTCTTCATCAGGAACGATCTTCAGTGTAGATGAGAGAGAAAATAATGGCAAGGAAAGGCAAGAAATTCGTTGGAGCTTTATCGTGTGCTGAAGGAGGTAAAAAATTGTGGCAATTATCTATTGTATGAATACTGCTGGCTGCTTCTTCATGCCTCCATTATTCATATTACTAAGAAAGAGAACTGAATTCCTCTCCGTCCCGTCGTATGCGGGGACTGCAGAAACATCTCACGGACACAGTCAGAGCGTCAGAGAAAGAGTCAATTGGTGATCAACAAGGAAAGATATGAAAAGAAAACAGAAGACATTGCTTTCATGTGAAGGAATTGTCTGTCCTTTTCAGTAGCAGCCCCTACAAGGACCAGTTGACATAAGAAAAGGAAAAAATAAACGAAGTGGAGCCAAATTAGATCCGATGAAAAACGCAGCCAACAAGACAACAATTAAAACTCCTGGTATGTACTGTGCAGGATGTGCTGTGATGATTTTTCAGGGAAACAATGTGTAAGGTTCAGGAAGTGCGAACACTGGACCCACGTTAGTTGTGCAGGGAAGCTGACGACTTTGTGCGAAACATGTTTGCGCAAGGACTAAGTTTAGTAATTTATGATTTCATATGATTTTCACCTCAGCTGCTGAACTTCGTAATTGCAAAGGTCGTAATGAACATTCCTGTCCGTAATAATTGGTTAGGAAGAGTGTAAAATGTTAAAATCAGTAACAGGTAGATACGAAATGATTTGGGCGATAATATAAAGAAGAATTATATGGGCGAGGAATGTAGCACGAATGGAGGAAGAGGGGTGCATACAGAATTTTGGTAAGGAGACCTGAGGAAAGGAGACCCTTTGAAAGACTCAGGCGTAGACGGGAGGAAAACATTGAAATGGAGCTTCAAGAAGTGGAATAGGGCCATGGACTGGATCGATCTGACTCAGGACAGGGACAGGGACAGGTGGCAGGCTCTTATGAATGCGGTAATAAACTTTCAGAGAATTTCTTGACTGGTTGAGCACCTGTTAACTTCTCAGGAAGCACTCTGCTCCATGGAGTTAGTTACGGAAACGGATTAAGACATCTTAGGTAAGATGTAATCAGTTCATTTGGTTCTCACTGCATTACGGACACACTACACAGAAAGCAGTGCAAACAGCAGTCCCATCACACGGTGCTGAACGCATATAACCCGAATTATTATGCATCTACGTACCTTAGGTTTCATGAGCAAGCACAAACATGTCAGAAATTACCACTACTTTATAAATATTAATTCACTAAAGCATTCATGTGTTTCAATACAGCGCATACGATATGATACGAGCTGAAATATTGTATATTTCAAGCGTAAGAGAACAGGTCTGGGCTAGTAATACGAGACAGATGTATAGAGATAACAGATAGATTGCATTACATATCGCGTTTCGGAGTTATTTCATCTTAAAGCTGCACTTCTACCGGTAAGGAACACAGGGCTATGATATGCAAGGTGGTCAAAAAAGTTTTGTCCCTACAAATAGGCAACCTTCAGTCAGAAATGGTGCATAAGCAACTTTTAATTACTCCGCAAAAAGGAATATTAAGGGTATACGTCGTTTGACTAGATTATTTTCGGACATCGAAAAATTAGACTACAATTTATGGAGTAAAACCAATGAGTAACGGAATCTAAAATTACATAAATAGATCCTTTCCGTTTGAGGCATGTCCCTACGTAAAAACATTACAATGTACAAGTCTCATGTAATTACAATTCAAGTTCCAAGCCATAAATTCATATCACTGTAATGTAACTTAACAGTACACTCTTGTTTCTTCTTCCTCTTCTCCCCTCTTTCTCTTTATGCTATATAATTTCAGCTATCGACAATGTCGTTAATCCGTCAAAGCCAAGTTGTCAGTACACGTACAACCACGTTAACACGAAGAACAGTCCATATTTTCCCCACAGATTGTACGTATGTGTTCACTTCGACTCACAATCAATGGGAATTATTTCTCCACAAAGCATAAACCTACTGGTTCTAACAACAGAGATATGCCAAGTACTCTGTACGGTATTAAATGGAGATTTATATGTAATTTCTATTAACCTTAACATGTAAAGTGTTAAATAATGAATAACCGTCAACAGAACATAATTAATGAAATGCATAAAATAATAGTAGGTGTCTGATCGAGTCAAGTCGGCTGGGATGCAACGTAAGGTCGGGTTCTAACAACAGAGATATGCCAAGTACTCTGTAAGGTATTAAATGGAGATTTATATGTAATTTCGATTAACCTTAATATGTAAAGTGTTAAATAATGAATAACCGTCAATAGAACATAATAAATGAAATGCATAAAATAATAGTAGGTGTCTGATCGAGTCAAGTCAGCTGGGATGTAATGTAATGTCGGGTGAGAAGTTAAGGACGTTTAGAAGGCCATAGGATTCTTCAAAATTTTAAAACTACTAACACAATCGATACAGCGTCGTATGCTAGAGCACTTCAATCTTTACTGACACCGGTGTGTTAATCGAAATTCTCGTAGATGTCTGATAAGTAATGCATGTCAAACTTTCCTGTACAGAATGTAAAAGCGGGAAGCCTACAGAACCTACGCGATCGCAAAAGTAGAAGTAGGGGGAAAAAAAAGGGTCTTACTCATCAGATTCCATTCCCTGTTCAGAAAGTCCTATTAAGTTTCGGAAGGTAATTGAAATTCGGTATATCCTATAACGGGCGTGTCATTAATCCTTTCTCTGCCACTTTACCGACCTAATCCATGAGTCAGAATTGTCGTATTCAGCTGAAGAATAAAAGATCAACTTGATGTCACTTTCTATTTTATTTCACTTCTTATGTACTCAACATGTTTCGGACATTAATATAACCCTCATCAGGAGCTTGAGACTATGCTGTTGAATTGCCACATTGGTCATTTTGTTCTTGGTTCGCTGTGTGTTGGAGATTTGGTGCGGTTGGGTTTGACTAGTATCCGTGTTGAAGGCTGAAGCCTGCAACACGGATACTAGTCAAACCCAACCGCACCAAATCTCCAACACACAGCGAACCAAGAACAAAATGACCAATGTGGCAATTCAACAGCATAGTCTCAAGCTCCTGATGAGGGATATATTAA
>Ga0123355_10017692_pt1 | contig 11273 bp, 6 predicted proteins | sample TergutEmb28metaG_3_FD_89872 | JGI IMG/M metagenome (GOLD analysis project Ga0123355, IMG submission 89872) | Embiratermes neotenicus P1 segment gut microbial communities from Petit-Saut dam, French Guiana - Emb289 P1 | ecosystem: Host-associated > Arthropoda: Insects > Digestive system > Gut ...
AGTCGCAAGCTCCTGATGATGGATATATTAATGTCTGAAACATGTTGAGCACATAAGAAGTGAAATAAAATAGCAAGTGACATCAAGTTGGTCTTTTATTCTTCAGCTATCACAATGATGCACAGTCCAATAAACATAAGAACCAACACAATTGTTCGGTTGTATGCAACTTTACTCATTGTGAAATAGCCTTTTCCCTAATTCTTAGGGCGTAAAGGAAGAACACATATTGCTTACTGTCTCATCTCTGCTTTACCATTACAGTTAGATACATATGCTTCTATAGAAACTGGTTCTGATTACCGTTTTTTTCTTTCAGATGTTCCAACATAATTTGAGCCTTGACTAAACAGACTTCTTCCCATCTAGCCTCACTGCTATCAAGTTTCATTAACCTTACCTTAGGTCCTTTGTCCTGTAGCGTCTGCTGCTCCTAACGATATACTGAACCCATCTCAACCTAAAAGTTTTAATTATGTTGGTTATATTCGTGTTATTAAATGTAGGACTTGAATTCATTAATTTCTACGCCTGAAACCATTCTTATTTCTTCTGGGCTTTGGAATTATTCCTTACTGTTAAGTTCTTTTTTGTTAAGTTTGGAAAGATGCAGTGACTTACTGTACCTGCACAAGGTCCTTTGTTAAAATTCCTGCACATTATAGCCCAAAGCTTGTGAGTTTCTTCAAAAAACAGTTTGTGTTCAGAAATTCTTGTCAGTGATCCAGGCTTCTTTGTAAAGGAACCAGGAATATATGTATAAATATTCCATATAGAAATTGGTTAAAAATGTATGCTTCTCTTGATGAAGCCATATTTTTTAACCGCTAGTTGGGTTAGCATGTTATGTAGCTTGGTATGTGCAGTGTCACTGCAAGAAATAAGACATGAGAAATTGTTAAAGAGAAGTAGTTTGTACAGTATTACACAAAATGTTGTACTGAGTATTGTGAATACACTTTGCAAGGATACTGAATGGCAGTATTGTCTCTACCAAATCACCTTCTGCTGTCTGTAAGATATTCATATATACCAGTCTTCATGGTAATTTGTTATAAGTTGCATTTAAATATGTAATGATTGCACATGGTATTAGTAATTTTTGGTAATGTAATTTATTTAAAATAGTTTTTCAGTACAGCTTTCCTTGGTTCATATGTAAAATTTTTGTATTTTACAGGATGGAAAAATTTGGTTCAAGAGTCTGAGGAGAGTTTTTATACTGGTTTGACTAATCTGATTTAAGATATGCCCACTAAAATATTTCCATGGTCACATTACAAATAAGTAACATTAATTTAAGTTTTATTTTTAATATTGTTATGTTTGCATGATTTTCAGTAGTTGGCTTCTTGGTTAATTCAAATGGTTGAACTGATGATAAACCACACCGCCATATTTCTTTGAAAGTTTTTACACACTCTCTTCTCTGCTGAAAGAATAAGTCTATGGAGCTACAATGTCGTAATGAAAAAGATACTCTGAAGTGATGATTTTTTTATTAAAGACGCTCATGTGATCATTCATTATGCAATATTGATAAACATGTATGTATATAATAAATAATGTCAGGTAATGAAATCCTCTGAAGTGGAACTTGGCTATACACTGTATTGCCTTCATATGAGTCATAGATGTGCAGAGCATTTATGAATTCATTGTGATAGTTGTGAGAGTGAGAGTTGACACTGTGTGAACATTACATGTATCGGCGAAGGCATGTGCAATTAAACACATGTGGATATTTTATATTCAACACTGTATTTTCCAGTTGTATGTGTATTATTTTGTTTCATATATCTTTTGCACATTTTGTCATTAATAAGACTGCTTGGTGTTCATTGGTGTTAAATGTATTACACAGTGCAATATATAGTAGGTAGTAGTTTGTTATTGTTGAATCCCATGTAGTTTACATATTTTTTTTTATTTGTATTGAAACCATATATGATGGTCATATATACATTAATGCAGGTCTGGTTGTGTGTATGGGGATCGCGGTAGCACAGTGGTTAAGGTGCTGTGCTATAAATCGGAAGATCGCTGGTTCCATCCCAGCTGGTCTCATTGGATTTTTCATTGACATAAAATCCTTCCGATCGCGCTATGGCACTGGAATTGACTCGGCCTCTAACAGAAATGAGTACCAGGAGCATTTCCTGGTGGTAAAAGCGGCCGGTGCATAAGGCTGACATCCTGCCACCATCCTGTGCTGTTGTCATGAAATCTGGGAACCTTAACTTCTAGAACCCTCTGGGCCACTCCAGGCCTGTAACGGGACTGCTTTACCTCTGCCTGGTTGTGTGTATGGTGGCAACATTGATTTTAGGCAGAATTCAGTAGGCAAGATTAGTACATGTCCTTTGTTCTGACACCATCTTTGTTTTGTTTTGTTGTTAGAGTGATGTGAAGTTGCACAAACAGGTCATGTAATTGTGAATGTTGAGGCATTACCCATGGAATGTCTTTGTTTTATAAGTATCTGAATAGGATTATGGTTGATGGAATGTAAAGCTTGCAAATACAGAACATTAAATTACCAGTTATTTTTCATGTGGTATTGTAAATGACTTAAACACCATTGTTAAAGCACTTTAGTTCACTTTCAATGACCATTGTATGTTAAAACATTGAATTATATTTTACAGACCACAGAGAAGTCCGTTGTGATATTGATACAGCACTGAAGATGCAATAATTGCAGACTTTGCTCTGCAAACTTTTACATGTTTTTTACGAAAATTGTGCCAAATCTGCCATTGATGTGTGTCAATAATCATGTTCACTGATTTTCTGTTCTGGGCAGTCGTAAGTTACGGTCATGCATTTACCTGTCTGACAAAAGTTTTGTCCAAAATGCCCAAGCCGCTGATCCGAGGCTTTCTCTTAACAGCTTATATTGACGGGTTTATTTTATTTCATTTGGTTCATTTAATGACACAAAATATCTCAGATTGTATAGCATTGAGTGAAGTATGATTAGCGAACAGTGAACTGGACAAGATGTGGAAGGATCTTGTCATGGTCTGATGTGAGGCATCTGGCATTTGCCTGGACAGAGTACATTCATGAAAATCCTCAATCAGGGTTGTCAGTTTGAGCTGGGATTTAAACATAGTACATACCAAACGTGAAGCAGGAATGCTGGACACTCAAACGTGACATTTTTGGTTAACTGTTCAAGATGACTGTCAACAGATCTGAATGTTCATACTTTCACCTGAGGGCCTCCCACTGGGTGCTGTATGATCCTTTAACAGACAAATATGGCAATGCCGGCCCATTAAATATACATCCCTTTTGTCAAAGACGGAAAACGTCCCACAGTGGGAATTCAAATTGAACGGTGTTCCAGCCACTGCATACACCTTACATTTTACAGGCTCTGAAAGTTAACATACTTTCACACATTACAATTCAACAGCTAGAATTTTGAAATGTACAATATTCAGAATGACTGAGTGAAGTACATAGAGAATTGCACAGGATATGTACCAGTCAAATCATTCAGCCTGTGATTTCATTTGTAAGCACTGACTGATTTGGTAACACTGTAAGGTATAGTTCGTGATAAAATTTTACATATAACCATGGCCCTACACCATAATTTAAAGATGGTGCATGGTCACATAACTGTAACGTTAACAATAGTAAATTTAATATATGTTGGCAAAATTGATATACTTTTGATTACTGTATTCAGCTATACTTGTCATGAGGCCAGTCATTCGTTCATGACAATACAGCAGTGCAAACTGTCCAGTGACTAGGAGTCTCAGTTTTGTAAATCTGTGTGAATTACTTAAAAAGCACAGAATATAAGTTGTAATATAAAATTATAAATTCTGATTGTAAGAACCCCTACTGTTGTTCATTCATTCCTTTTCAACCACCTGTGACATGATTATCTGTATTTCATGTATTACCATATGGTTTTAATTACAGTAGTACAGTCTTAAGATTAAAAAGTAAAAGCATGAAGACAAGGTTCATATAAAACTGGTGATTATCACTTTATATAATTTTTTAATTCACATGGACAAGTTTGTAAAACTTGGAGGATCAGGGGACAACTGCCCTTGTTTATTGACTACTCTTTGTAAATTATATAATTGTCAGGGTGATGATTAATATATTTTTGACTTATCTGAGACTCCTGACTGGGTTCCATGGAAAGGTGAGGGTGAATACATCCATATTCACCAGCAAGCAAATGGTAATTGGGTAGGAGTGCTTGTTGATGCCAGAGTCAAATCTGACAGTTGGACTAGTATTGGAATAACTCCTCTTTCACATGTTGTTCACACACTCATTTAAACTGTGTTCTTGCATGATTCTGCTTTGTTTCCAGTGTTACTTATGCTGGGCTGGTAAGACAAGAAATGTGATATAAGCAGGTATTTCTATTATATTTCTGTGATTTATTGTTCATTGGCATTCAGATTGAGAGGTTCCATGTTCAGATATGACTGTAGGTGGAAAACACAGGCATTTTTGTTTCATAAAGTATACCACATACTTATTCATTCATTCATTCCATTGGCATGCACAGAATGCGATGATTCTGTGCTGTTCTCAGGAGCTTCTTCCATTCCTCTCTGTTATATAGCCTTTCCCACCAACTAGTCTTCCATCCTCCCTCATTTCATCTTGCCATCTATTTCTTGGTCTTCCTCTCACCTGTGTTGCTTTGAAATTCATATATATATATATTTTGGGAATTCTATTTTCTTCCATTCTCTGTACATTCCCAATTCAACATAATTTATTTAACCATATTGTTTCTGTTGTAGTGGGTTTTTTAACCACTGCATAAATTTCTTTAATCTCCAATTTTCTTTTTCACCGTCATATACTGGGCCTAAAATTCTTCTATACACTTTCCTTTCAAATATGACCGCATACTGATACAAGATATAAATTAGTATGTTAACCCTTGAAATGGTTGTTTTCCAAACCTGGAATCTTTAATACACTGCCCAGAGATTTAACTGTGGATGACATATGTCTTTTCATGGATTCAGTTAGTGATTGAATATTATGTTGGGATAAACATTAACCTAACCTAAAATATACTGTATATAATTCACATTAGTCATAAGATTCTTTGCTTTCAAAACAGCGCATTGTTGAGAATAGTAAATACAAAAATTGTTTCACTTGGAGAGACCATCCTGGGAAAACTACTGGTTTTTTATATTTCAGTAATTAAAAAATCTTGAGACACAGGTAAGTGCAGTCATGCCTAGAAAAAGCCCACCTGAAAACTCAATGCTGTTGCTAGGATACAAGGAAAATCTTTACTGGCAGTGGCAATCATGCGCGGGGCAATCCTAAACTTGTGCCATTAGTAAGATACAGTAATTTGGAAGAGTACAGAACATGTCCATTTGTGAGGAAGTTGCTGTGACGTATCTGGTGCGAAAGAGTTAGTTTGTATTACACTGGAACATGATGTATATTCATTTATATTTCTGTATAATACAGTTGTATGTGTGTGTGGGTACTACAATTTTATGTACATGTACATGAAATTCTGGACTGTTTTTGAGTGCAACACATTTTTCAGGCACAAATTCATAGTAGTGAAAAGTGCCTGTTATCTTCATGTCCATCTGTCCATATGATTTAGTGTGGCTCCAACTGCATGGATTTCTGTAAAATTTTATATTGGAGACTCCTATGAAAATCTGTCAGAGAAAATCCAAATTTGCTTAAAATGGGGCAAAAATATTGGACACTGACATGAGGACATAAATATGTTGTTGCTGGTGACATCAGATTGCCATAAAAGCACTCTCTTAACCAAAATGGTGTCAGGCTGTTCATTCTTCTGTCCGGCCGCATATATCATTGTGGCTCCCACTGGACACATTTATGTCAAATTTTGATATTGGGGACTTATATAAGTCTCTGGAGAAATCCCATATTTGGTTAAAATCTGGCATGTCACATGAAGACATTACATTACCATAAAAGTGCTCTTTGTGAGCGAAATAGTATCGGGCTGTTAGGATAGCCGAGGAGGACTATATGTATGTGAACATGCTACATTGTTATACATATATGGCCTATCTCATTTTTTATCCAGTGTGCCTTTTCATACTTCCACACAGTTCTCTGTGTGGGCTGTGCTCGTAAATACGTATGGCTGCTGAACAGTTTTCGTGTATTAACCACCATGGCACCACTCAGTGATCACATTTTGAATTAAACAGTAAGTCACGCAATGAAATGATGGGCAGAGATTGCCTTTACCATATAAAAGCTAGTGATCATATAATCGTACCAATAATGCAGATAAACTGTTAACACACAACAGTGTAGATTCAAGGAACAGTATGAAAAAGACAGCACTCTTTCTCCTCCTAAGTTCGAAAAATTCATTACATTTAACAAAATGTTACAATGGGCAATATCCATTGAGCTAAGGTGTACAATGATAGTGCCTCATTGAATACAGCTAATAAGTCTGTGTTTGGTAAAATATGAAGACATACCAAACTGCTGGAATGCATATTTGCAAAATGAAATCCATCATCAAGAAGCAACAGAAGGATAAAATGTTTAATGAATAATATTTTGTCACAATTCATGTTAGAAACAGACATAAGTATATGTCAGTGGTGCAGTGACCGAAAACTGTCACATAATGGCTGCTCTGAGTTCTGCCTGTTTGAATATTTTTACAATTAGGAAGTAATTAATGTTTTCTTAGATTATGTATTGCCAGATTCAACCACTGTATTCAGTTTTGTTGTTGAATGCTCCCTTAATCAGTTTTTGTACAATACTTCATAGTAAATGTGTGGATGCTGGGTATAAAATGTGTTTTACAATAATGGCAATTTTTGTCCAATATTCTGTATTAACACAGTCTGTGATGATGATGATGTTTGTCACATTTTGTTAATAACTATACTTCTTATATGGACATGGTGCTTGTAATGATTCTTGTCTTGTAATTTTGAATTTTTATCAAAGTTGACTGAACTGCATACATGGTAGAACAACATTAAAAGTAGACTGGAACTAGTTGTGTGTTAAATTTTGGTACTGACACTCCTTCCACAGAAGGAAGTTCATTTTGATAAATTACTCAAGTCTGCAAAGCTGCATTTCTGATGTGTGTAACATGGCATGGCAAAACACATCTCATACTGTGAAAACAGGAATGTTCAGAAAATATGACTATAGAACAACACTTAAATTCAGTCACTATATAAAAGATTCTCTTTAATTTGGTGAATATTTTATACACACTAAACTAGCTATGTACACATGCCATACCTGAAACATGAATTATTTGACACACTAAGAACACCAAAGATATTAAGTCCAGTTTCCTTTATCACAAACTACAGTATTTTCCAGAGCTCAGCTGTATTTCTGACCCAAGTCAACTTTATCAAAAAGATAAAGAGCACAGTACCACAAGTTTGAACCTGTTAAATTCGTTGCCTTTCTTTGAGTTTGTACATTACAAAGCAGGATGGCATAAGTATGTCAGATGTGTTAATTTTTAATTATCCCACTGCGTGGACCTCACACAGATGGATTTTTAGCCACATAACCATGTAGAGTGCTCTTTAAAATTTCTTCATCCATTCACATATACTTGAAGCAACGTCAGAATGACTGAACAGATTTTCGTGAAATTTGATATCCCCTAATACTTACAAAATGTGAAACTTCATGAAAAATGTACTCTTGGAGATGGCTACAAAAATCCATGTCTTTATACATAGTGTTTGTTATTTCTGTCAGATTCTAATCAAAACTGGAATGTGCTGAGAAACTTTTACACATTCCACTTTTCCATAAGAATTGGATAAAAACCATGTGAGTTTGTCTGTCTGTCTGTGTGAAGAAGAGCATGCATTTTGGTACCCATCTCAATCCAGCATAAATTGTTAAATGTTTATCAGAAGAAAAAATTATTTGAACAAGGACTGTAGATAAAAACGAAACATTTTGTGGTATGTATGGTGGCTTTTGAGATAAAAGGGCACAAATGCTCCAAAATTCTTATGCTGTGTGTACCTTTCTTGAATTTGCACATTCAGTGATTAACAGTGGTATTCCAAACGTGAACATTACACAAACCTATTTTTGACAGTAACAGAATGAATATTTCTTTCACCTATTTCATATATCTACATATATTTGTATTTCACTGAAGTATAATTGATACTGTTGCAGAATTGTTATTTGCTGTTATTTACATTATGTATCCTTTTTTACTTTTTGACACATTCAAACAAAACAACTCAAGTAGCACTCAATTATTATGTACTTTTATGTTGCAAAAATTCTACTGAAATGTGTCATTACATCCAAATTTTGGTTATTACAGGACAAACGTAATGGACAGTCTACAGGAGTGCTTCAAGGCACAGATGCATCCACCAGAAACAGCTTGTGAAATACATGTCAGAGCAAAAAATGCTTCGGTAAATGAATCATGTTTCGTGCCCAATACACTTTCTTCTGTATGTCTTCCAGTTTCTAAGAATATTACGGAAAAATGGACAATACATGCCAGAACTGTGTTATATTATGCATATAGTTCCTCATGTGTGTTATAATAATGGTGAATTTCTGATAAAGTCTGGTCCTGGGGACTGACAGAGCTAAATGTGTTAGCAATGCCTTATGTATGCTGCACTGAGTATGCTCCGAAATGATTTTCTCTCTGTATCGGAAGATGTTAGACCAAGTATGCCTACTTTTCTGCATTATGTTTCAGGTAGCATCCGCTCTTTTGAACTGTGTTTGAACTGGCATAACAAGCATCAAAAACAGGTTGATGAACTGATCAAGCATGACCACTGTATCACCCAGAAGCAGATAGCAGGTAGGCTACGAATGTCTAAAGAAAGAGTGGGCTATATCATTGGTTTACTTGGCTACACAAAAGTCTGTTCTCGATGGGCGCCACGCATGTTGACGCTGAAGTTTGAGGTTCTCTCCCATCCGCCCTACAGCCCTGACTTGGCTCCAAGCGATTTCCATTTCTTTCCTCACCTCAAGAGGGCTCTCAAGGGGACTCATTTCACCTCAGATGATGAAGTGAAGCAAGCTGTGATGTCGTGGATCAAAGAAAGAAAGAACTGAATTCTTCATTGACGGCATGCGTAAACTTGTTTTATGTTGGGAAAAATGTATTGAACAACAAGGTAACTATGTCGAAAAAATAAGTATGTCAATTTGTAGCTAAAATATTGTACTTTACTTCCTACTTTCGTTTGTTTAAATACATGGTCTCTTTTTCTAGATATTTCACTGTGTGCATTACTAATCAGCCGCCCCTCGTAATATGTGTTTGTGTAATGTACAGAGAAAATGTTTATCCATCTAGCATATTAACTTCTATACAGCCATTATATACTGACATATACAAGAAATAAATTAACTGCAAGGTCTCAAATCTTACATGTTTAATAAACTGCTTCCCTCTTGTGGATAGTCTGGTACCACAGCAGCAGGAAACTGCCTGCATACACTGAATGCACTAACACTGATCAAACTGAGAGTCCATTAAACACTAGCCAGTTTGAGCCAGTGTGTTCTGTAAAACACACAAAATGCTACATTACTGTAAAAGAAGGGTGCTGTTTTTAGTCCTGTCCTAGTCCTATAAGCAGTGCTGTTTATCTGAAGTTGATGGTGAAAAAGAACTGCATCACAGCATGTCCTGTAACAGTCACTTAGCATATGATATTCTAATCTGCTTGCAGTATTTTACTTTGATCAAGTTTATTATTCATCTGTCTGTAAAAAAGATGACAAAACTGACTACTATGCAGGCCTATCACTGTAAACTGCAAACAAAATTATTCTTGCAAGGCCAACTCTAGAGCAGAAAATACCACTAGGTGCCATCAGTGTGGATTTTAATGTCATGTACCGGCCGCTGATCACATCAGATACATGGTACTGTACCTCCACACATTGCTCCAATTTGCTGTGTAACAGTTCTTCCACATAAGCAACAGATCAAAATACTGTTTAATAATGTTTTATACAACACCAATTAATGTAATCCTTGATGATGGACCTGTAAGGTCCAAAATATGTAGGAGGTTAATGTTTTTAAAATATTACTGTGAATTAAATTACAACTGTGTGCATTGGGTGAAATTGTGGGATTTGGTACAGTTATTGACTGAAAGCCATTTAAGTAAAACCCATGTATTAGTCTATTTTTATAAATATTTTAACACTTTACATTCAGAAAGGTCTGAAGCAAGGATATGCTTTACTGCTATTGAATTTCACTTTGATTTAGAAGGTGCCAGGAGGAAGTAATAAAAGACCAGGAAAGACTGGGAATGAATGGGACACAACAATTTGCTGACTGTGTGAATGATAATTTGAGTGTGAATATTAATACTACACAGAAGAAAAATGTGGAAGGCGTATTAACTGTTAGTGAGAAGGCTCGTCCAGCAGTGGAAGAGGAGATGAAGTATTTGTTCATGTCTCATTAAAGGAATACAGGACAATGAAGTTGCTACTACATCCTCTCCAGAATGTGAAAAAATTCATATATATATATATATATATATATATATGAACAAACACAAACAGAATGGGAAAGCATACTTTGTGGAACTTACCTGCATGTAATTGAATTTGTGTATGACTCTAGACCAAGTTGTAAAAATTCCTACTGCGGAACATTCTGAATGTAATTTTGGAGGACCAGGCTCAAGCTCATTTGGGATTGGTGGTGGACACAGTAGTACTGGGACAGGTGTTTAAAAGAGTACTTTCAATTTCTCCTGTCAGTATCATTCCACCAACTCTCCATACTCACTGACTTTTCAGTCACTGAAGCTACGGAATCTTCAAAACAGACAGCATAATAGCCTTAAAAAACTAAACACTGTGGGTTATTATTGGACCCACTTCTTTGGTTTACATTTTCAGGGACCATTCACTGCCTAGTGGTACCCCTGATGTTGAATTCAAACCTGAACCTAGATGCATGGCAATTAGTAGCCTTATATCTCTGCATATTGTATGTATAATAACTTACTGCATGTTACTGTAAGTGTTGGAATCACAACCTTCAACTGTTGGACATGCTCAATTTCTAGGGAACTGCAACATCCAGAAACCGTATTCTAAGTTCCTATGACACTTGTGGGAGCACCCACATAGCCACCTTCCTATGCACCTCTACGCATCACAGCACGTAGCCAGTGTCGGTGCACCTACATAACCAGCTTCCAACTCACCGCTTTACATCACAGTAAGGCTACCTC
>Ga0123355_10017693_pt1 | contig 11273 bp, 11 predicted proteins | sample TergutEmb28metaG_3_FD_89872 | JGI IMG/M metagenome (GOLD analysis project Ga0123355, IMG submission 89872) | Embiratermes neotenicus P1 segment gut microbial communities from Petit-Saut dam, French Guiana - Emb289 P1 | ecosystem: Host-associated > Arthropoda: Insects > Digestive system > Gut ...
AAACGACTTCAATTCCTCTGTGGACTCTGTGCCTCTGTGAGAAAATTTTTTATGAAATACCTCACAGAGACACAGAGATCACGGAGAATGAATGGTAAGACCTGTAAATTAGATTCACGTGTTATTTTTAAGCATCACGCCATTCTAATTTATGTGGCAATGCACAAACAGTGTATTTGCTATACATAGAAATACACAACCAAAAACATCTTCTTAACGCATGTTGTTGTTTGTCTGGGTTTCAACTTCTACTGTTGCGGGAAGGCCGCGATGGTCTGCCGTCGTTGCTTGGGCAAAATTAGGGTGCCCCTCAGTGTTTGGTTCTGCACTGTTATAGTCATATAAGCTGAAAACCGTCCAATGTAACGCAGTAATTTGACGCAATATGAGGAAGCGACGACGACGCGTACCCAAAGGTACGCTAGGAGTTGTTGATTGCAAGCAATCAACTTGCTGACGAAGTAGTGCGGAAAAATTACAAGTTACATTGGACGGTTTTTAGTTTATGTGACTATACTAATCGCCAAAGTGAATTATAGCCAACAATGCTATCAAAATTGCGATACAAGCTACTTGAACCTTCCAATACCCTTTTACAGAAACCATAAAAGCCTCCTTAACAAAAATGTTTTGTCTTAGAGGCAGTATAATTGGTGAATGTAAAATTAAAATCAATGGGATGTAAAGTATGTGTAAAATTTATGTGACTATAATTACCTAAGAATCATGGTCTCTGGCATATCTTCTGTTTTGCGCATTGCCATTAGCCCTTCAATTGTATGTGCAATCAACTGTAGTTCATGTTCTGCAAGAAGATTCATTAATGTACTTACTTTTTGAAAATATGCACCACTGTTAGCGTTATGCCTTTCTCTGGCAGACTTAGCCCTGCCGGTTTCTGAAAACAAACCATCAATGCTAACGTTAAGAGATTGCACTACTTTTTCCAATGTTGCAGGCGTTGCGCCGCGCACACCGCGTTCTATCAAGCCAAGGTGTGAGGGTGTTAAGTCCAAAATTTTTGCAAATTCGTCTCTTCTAAATCTTCTAACTTCGCGCTCTCTTCGAATGTTCTTTCCGATAATTTTGTCTAAACGTTTTTTTGTTTCAGATGCCCGATTACTCACAGCAATACCTCCTAAAAAATTCTTTTCTATTTAGGGTGTGTTCGGTAATTCACTTGTGCCGAAAAGGCGGTGCAATGGAACTATCGAACATACCCTCAATGTTGCGACCAATAGTTATCTTACATTGCTTTAACCAGGAGTGGTAATATATTTTGCTGCAAAACGTCTAAATATTGCAAAGTGTCTTCAAAAAAAGTAAAATATCTTTAATAAATTCATGGCGTATTAAAAATAAATGTTGCGAAATGGTATTGTTTGTGCTATTGTACGTTTGTGTATTGCATTTTGGCGACTGTATGACAATAATATGCAAGAGAATGGAGATTTGTTTTGGAGTATGGCAAGCTAACCATAGGTGACAAAATAAAATCGTTAAGAATAGCCAAAGGTGTTGCGCAGGAAGATTTGGCTCACAACCTTATGCAACATGCCAGTACCCTTAGCAGGATAGAGCGTGGCGTTTTGGAGTGCCCAAACGAACTGTTATATGAAATAAAAAAAGCCCTAAACGTAGAGGGACTCCCTTTTAATGAGTCTGAAAGGCAAGCTTTTAGAGACAAATTGTATGACTGGGGCAACGTAATTAGCGAGCGCGAAATAGACGAAGCAAAGAAAATACAGTTAAAGCTGTCTGTTATTACATATTTACCGGCTGATAAAGAGCTTAATATGCTTTACGGTTTGCTTAATTGCAGATTGCTATTAGTGTTAAACGAACTTGATGAAGCCACCCAAATAATTGACGCCATGGAAGCTGCTGCAAGCGAAATGGATACCATATGCTTATACTATCACTACCGCAACTGTGGAACATGGCATTATAAAAACGCGCAATATGATATAGCTTTGGGTTTTTATACTAAGGCTTTTGATTTACCTGCACGTGAGCTTGCGAATAGGGTAACGCGTTATTATGCAATTGCTTGTTGTTATTTTAGAATGGGACTGGTTTCCCGTTGTATTACTTTTTTGGAACGGGCAAGAGAAGAGGGAAGCGACGACCACAACACATTTCATGAGTATTACGTAGATTGGCTTCTTGCTATTAGTTACATATATACAGATAAATTGCAGAGAGCGAAAGTTTTGCTCGAAAAATGCAAAAAAACAGCTAGGCGCGACAACAATAGAAAGTACATGGGCGATTATTTAGTTAATATGGGTCTAATGTACCGTAAGGCAAAAAAATGGCCTTTGGCATTGGATTATCTTGATGATGCATTTAACTATTTAACAAAAGGTGATGAAAGCTACATTGATGTTATATACGAAAAATGCTACTGCTTGCTGGAGATGGATTATTTTAGTGCATGCATAGAATTGGCAGATGAAGGCAAAAAGCTTGTAGACGAAAAAATTGTAGGTTATAAAGACTATCTTACATTATTTGAAGCCATAAAATGCCTTGCAAGCCTTAACCATAGCGACTCTGTTAAGTATATAGAAACTGTAGCAATTCCGCACCTTATCGAAAAAAAATGTCTTTGGATTGCAGTAGATTATTGTGCACTAATTATAGAGTATTACACTAACAAAAAATCGCGCCATAATGGTGTAATAAGCAGGTTTAAAGCAATAGCTTTTGATGCGTACAAAATACTACACGAAGGAGGTGTATTATAGATGAAGAAAAAAGTAGTTGCACTATTTGTTGTATTGTGTTTGGTGATGGTGCCTTTCGCTAATGCGGCTGACCCTGCCCCTATAGGGTACCCACCGGATCCAGGTAGCTATGGAAGAGGGTATCCACCAGACCCAGGTAACCCGGGGAGAGGGTACCCACCGGATCCAGGTATCCCGGAAGACGAGCCAATACCACCATGCTACTACTCCACAAACAACTAAGTACATGAACAAAGGGCTGTTGCAAACATATTGCAACAGCCCTTTGTTGTAAGGAACTTGCGACTTTCAATTAAAGCTCTTCTTGCAATAGACTTGTGTTGGAGTAAGTCCAATCCCGTAAAAATTCATGTGTAACAAGGTGTGATACGCTATTTCATGCGTAGAGCTATGGTGGATTGCTTCTTCGGGACGGGTAACGTTCACTCTGTCCATCATCCCTCTTTAGGCTAAAGCCAGCTTCGCAATATCTAGTATATCCGCCATAGCAATTTTCACACGCCCCATCCAGACGCGGCTGTCTACCCTTGCGAGTCGTCATCAAAGATATACATTATTGTTAAATCCACGTCGTATACGTCTCGCTTTCAAGTTCGCGTTCATATATTTCCATAAACTCATCACCGGTCAGCGTCTCCTTTGCAACCAGCACTTTCGCAAGTTCCCGCATTTTGTCCCTTTTCTCTTCCAATATCTCTACGGCTTTTTGATAGCATTCGTCTAAAATCTTACGAACCTCTTCGTCAAGCCCCGCCCCTGTTTGGTCGGATACATTTAACACCGCCCGCCCATCCAAATAGCGATTTTGGATGCTCTCTAGGCTCATCATACCGTACTTTTCGCTCATACCGTACATACTTACCATGGCGCGTGCCATGCGGGTGGCTTGCTGGATATCGCTGGCGGCTCCTGTTGTTTGGGTGTTAAATTCAACTTGTTCGGCGGCACGGCCTGCAAGGAACATAATAATTTCCGTCAAAAGTTCGTCCTTTGTTTGTAAGAAGCGTTCCTCTTCAGGAGCGTCAAGTACATACCCAAGGGAGCCCTTGGTACGCGGAATAATCGTGATTTTTTCTACTGGTTTTGTGGATTTTAGCACGGCTTTTGCCATGGCGTGACCAATTTCGTGGAAGGCAACGAGACGTTTTTCCTTCTCGCCCATGATGCGGTCTTTTTTCTCCTTGCCTGCAATTACTACCTCGATAGCCTCCATCAAATCCGCTTGCGCAACTTCGGTACGCTTCATGCGTACGGCGTTTATCGCGGCCTCGTTTATCATATTGGCAAGGTCGGCACCGGCACTGCCAGATGTTACTCTTGCGATACGAGAAAGGTCAACATCCGGGCCAAGCTTAACCTTTTTGGCATGAACTTTTAGAATGTCCTCGCGGCCTTTAAGATCTGGAAGCTCTACATTAATACGGCGGTCGAAACGCCCCGGGCGCAACAGAGCTTTGTCCAAAGTATCCGGCCTGTTTGTGGCACCCAAAATAACTACGCCTTTGGTGGAATCGAAACCATCCATTTCGGATAGTAGCTGGTTTAGGGTGTTTTCGCGGTCTTCGTTAGAATGAATAGCCGAATCACGGCTTTTACCGATAGAATCAATTTCGTCTATAAAAATGATACATGGCGTATTTTGTGCGGCTTGCTTAAACAAATCTCGCATTCTGGACGCGCCAACGCCCATAAACATTTCGATAAAGTCCGACCCTGAAAGGGAAAAGAAAACAACACCCGCTTCCCCAGCAACAGCCTTTGCAAGCAGGGTTTTGCCCGTGCCAGGCGGGCCAACAAGCAGCGCGCCCTTTGGTTGTACGGCACCTATTTGGGCGTATTTGTCTGGGTTGTGCAAAAGGTCCACGATTTCCATCATGCTTTCTTTTGCTTCGTCTTGACCGGCAACATCCTCGAATGTAACGCCCGTACGTTTCTCCATATATACTTTGGCATTACTTTGCCCAATGGACATTATGCCGCCGCGACCACCAAGAGCACGGCGCATAATTAGCATGAAAATTACAACGAACAGAATGATGGTGCCAAAATTCAGCAAAATACCAAGCAGCCAATTGTAATTTACAATTGGCGATGTGTACTCCACACCATGCTCCCGCAGGCGGTACAGCAAATCCGGGTCGGGCATACGGCCTGTGTAGACAGTGCGTGCCGCAAGATCACGCCTGGCTTGCTGCTCTGCGTTTTGGTTCATGAGCATACCTGCAAGACCAGGTATGCGAGTTGGTTCTGGCTCTTCGGTTGCTTCGTCCTCGCTGGGCTTTGGGGTCAGGACAATTTGAAGCCTGTCGGCACGTACTTCCACACGCTCTATGCGGCCTTCTTCCAGATATGCCAGAAATTCTGCATAGTCTATTTCCGTTACGCCGTTGCCGCGGTTGCCCATAAATAATATTAATAGGAAGATTGCAGACACCACAACAAAAACCATGGTCATGCCGCCTGGAATTTTGCTTGCGAGTGATTTGTTTTCTTCGTTGTTGTCGGCTTTGTTATTATTGCGCTGGTTGTTTCGGTTGTTCAAAAGGAAATCACCTGTTTTCTATTGGTGTAAAATGCGGGACGGGAACGTTCGCCTTGCGCACTTTCCCTAATGCGAGATTTTCCCGCGCGTTAGCTATACGATGGGTTATTGGCAATTGCATTAAAACTTTCCTTAAGCGCGCCATACAAATTTTTATATATCGGATAACGTTTATCATAAAGTTCTGCGGTTTTAACATTTGGTTTATATGTTTCGCCAATGGCGATAAGCTTTTCGCAAGCCTCTTCAACATTAGCAAACACACCTGCGCCTACCATTGCCAAAATTGCCGCACCAAAGGCCGGGCCCTCGTCCGCTTGAATTTTTTCTACTTTAAGGCGTAAAATATCCGCCGTCATTTGGCACCACATTGGACTTTTCGCGCCCCCGCCAATGATACGCGCAGTTTCAACATTTGCGCCCAACTCCCGTACACGTTCCAAAATATCACGCAGGCTAAAGGTTACGCCTTCCATAACGGCTTGGGTCATGTCTATACGGGTGGTGGTGGTGTTCATTCCCACAAATGCGCCACGGGCAAATGGGTCGTTGTGCGGGGTTCTTTCCCCTGATAGATATGGCAAAAAGTACACAGGGTTTGTGCCAAGTTTATTTATTCCCTTTTGTTCGGCCTGGTAGTCTTTGGTTTGTAGAATTTCTTCCATCCACCATTTATTTGAACCTGCGGCAGAAAGGGTTACGCCCATAAAATGATACCGCCCCGTTGCGTGACAAAACGCATGAAGCGCCGCAGGGCTTTTGTCCACGGCAAAATTATTTGCTGCAACAAAAAGCACGCCACTTGTTCCAAGGGAAACAGAGCACATTCCGCCGGATACAATCCCGCTGCCAATTGCGCCAACAGCTTGGTCGCCGCCGCCAATTACAACTTTTGCGGTTGTGGGCAGCCCGGTTTTGGCTGCCGCTTCCGGGGTTACGGTTCCCACTGCTTCATATGAATGATAGAGCTTTGCAAGTTGTGTACGCTTTACACCAATAATTTCTAACATTTTGTCGGACCAGTCTTGTTTTGCTACGTCAAGTAATAACATTCCTGATGCATCTGAATAGTCGGTGGCAAATATACCAGACAATTTGTATGCGATATAATCTTTCGGCAGCATTATTTTTTTGATTTTTGCGAAAATGTCGGGTTCATGCTTTTTAACCCATAGGATTTTGGGGGCGGTAAAACCGGTTAATGCCACGTTTGCAGCATTGTCAAGTAGAAGTTCACGACCTATGGTGTTATTCAGATAATCGCATTCTGCTTGGGTGCGCTGGTCGTTCCACAAAATTGCGCGGCGCAGGACTTTGTCGTTTTCGTCTAGGGCAACAAGGCCGTGCATTTGACCACTAAAGCTTACGGCGGTAATTTCTCCGTCTATGTTTTTGCAGAGCTCTTTCAGGCCGTCGGCGGTTTGGTTCCACCAGTCGTCGGGGTCTTGCTCGCTTTTGCCGTCGTCATACATGTACAGCGGGTAATCGCGGCTTACGGTGCGCAAAACCTTGCCAGTTTCATCCATTGCCAATAATTTTACCGACGAAGTTCCTATGTCTATCCCAATTGTTAAAGCAGTTGACATAAAAATATTTCCACCTTTGCAAATTTACAGATTTTGGTACTAGGGTGTGTTCGGTAATTCGCTTGTGCCGAATTTTCGAGTAAAAATTGTGCTAGGCTAGGAGCATAGTGCAATTTTTACCGAAAAGGTAGTGCAATGGAATTATCGAACACACCCTAGTGTAAGAACTGTCTTTGACAAAAGTATAATAAAAAAGCAAGAAAATTGCAATGGTGCAAGGAATGTGCTCACGGAAATCAACTTTCGGAATTTAACCCAGAACCCCACTCATTTTTTGTAAAAAGTGAGATGAAAACTTTAATATTAAACCCAAAATCGTGCGAATGCACGATTCTAAGATAAAGTTTTGGTCAAACTTTTTCAAAAGTTTGCAGGGTTTGGGACGGAGTCCCATAGATTCATTTGAAAATGGATTTCCGTTGAATGCGCTCCTTATATCCAAATTTCTACTTTTGCACCGTCTGCGCTGTCCACAGAAATTAATGGCTGCCCCTGTAGTAATTTGCGACTTTTACGTACTTCCTTAAAAAGTTTGCGCATTAAAGAGTAGGGAATGTGTGTGGTTAGCCCTGTATTGGAATGTTTCAGCCCCGTTTTGATTGACTTGGAAGCAATTGCCGCGCCAATCGCGTTAAAGCACAGGATGCTGGGAAGGCGAAGGCTAAAATTTGCATCCGCCGATTTCACTTTAATTCGCATAGCGTACGCCCCCTAGTCTACATAAATAGAAACTTTGTCGCCGCCTGCGCTGTCTACTTCAATTAAATGGCCTACTAAGCCGTTTTCTACCAGCTTTATAATGTTGGCAAAATCTATTTGGCTCATGGCGTTACTCATACTACCGTTGCCGCCCATCATGTTTGTAAGAGGCAGCCCCATTTCAAGTCCCGCAATTACAAGCCCCATGGGGATGTTCATGCGTACTTTGTCGCCGGCTGCGGAATCTACAACAATGCGTATAATTCTTGTGTTAATGTCCTTGCGAACATTTTCCGGCAACACTTGCGGGCGGTTTGGCTCTGCGCCCCTAACAAGGCGGTCCAATGTTACGCTAAAATAATCTGCAAGTTGCGGCAATACGGAAATGTCAGGGCAGGAGATGTCGTTCTCCCATTTGCTAACAGCCTGGGATGTAACGCCCATTGCTTCTGCCAACTGCTCTTGGGTAATGTTGCGCTGGCGACGGTACTCATTAATTCTGCTTCCTAGTGTCATGGTGGTTTCCTCCTGAAAGTTTTTTGTAACCATAGGTTAACGTATCTGTGCCTATGGCGCAACATATCGTTGGTTGAAGTGGTATAGCGTTGGTTGTATTTTACGCAACCAATAGTTGATAATATAGTGTGTGATAAAAATAAGCATAATTATAATCAAACTTTATCTTCACAATTCTGCAGCTGATATGCTAAACTTATCCAATCAAACCATGAATGGGGGGATATACTCTTATGACCACACCTGCAAAAAGCGCATAGCAAGGGCTATCCGCATAAAATAATCTGAGATAGCCTTTGCTCGTCCCTAAGAAGCTATACATATAGCTTCTAACTTAAATATCTGGGAGGAGTACTATGCGCTATGCGAACGCAAATGACATTTTTCCAAAGAATGTTCTGGCGTTAATACAAGAATATACCGACGGCGAGTATATTTACATCCCCAAAAAGGCCGAAAGACGCAAAAGTTGGGGAGATAACACAAATTCCAAGACCGAAATCAGGCAACGGAATATCGAAATTTTTAAAAAGTATAAAACCGGTCGCAAAACCGCAGAGCTTGCTTGCGAATATTTTTTGTCCGAGAAGAGTATTCAAAGGATTGTTACACTTGGAAGGAAAGCTTGAATAAAGCAACTTGAAGAAATGAGCGCGTTCTTTAATGAGCGCGCTCATTTATATGATACCGTTTATGTCGGGCATCTTGCTGGTGGAATAGAAGGCAAGCGCGTAATCGCTTCTTTTTTGCCAACTCACGTACAGGCAATATATGTTGTCCGAACATGAAGATGCGCAGGCTCTTGAAGAATACTATTGTGCCGAATGGACGCTTTTGCGTTCCTGTGACTATATCAAGGCAGAGAACCCTTAATCTTTTTTCTGACCTATCTTTTAGGTCGTACATAGTCGCACCATATTTTATGCTATTGCATGAGGTGAAAGCATGACGACATGGCACATTATCCCGCAGAACATGCCCTGCGTTACCAGGCATTGCAGCAAGTGCAACAAGAAAGCGAGTTTTTATTGCAGTCAAAAATTTAGGGTAAACAGCAACGGCCAACGGTCGGACATATGGCTTATCTATAAATGCGCCAAATGCGACACAACATGGAAACTAACAATAATGCGTGGCATAAAACCCGGCGATTTGTCGGAATTGCTGTACGAAAAATTTGCAAACAACGACGCCGAACTGGCGCGAAAATATGCTTTTGACAGGCAATTGCTAAAACAAAACGATTGCGAAATTGATTATAGCGGCATTGCTTATGAAGTGGTTGCGGATGGATTTTTGGGCAGTTTCTCGGTAATGGTAAAAAGCGAGTATTATTTTGATTTGAAGCTTACGACGTTTTTATCGAAAATGCTGGATTTGTCCGTGAGCGGCATAAAAAAGCTTGTAGAAAGCGGTGAAATTTCTACAAGCCTTGAATGCGATATAGTAAAATATAAAATTCGTGCTGATTTTGAGTTATTCCGAGATATAGTCACAGGAACGTAAAACCGTCCATTCTTGTTTGCAATTTGTGCACACTACTGCGTCAACTGCTCCTTGCGCACCGCCGGGTGCGCCGCGTCACAGTTTCCTTGTATTGCACAAAAATTGCTGCGCAATAATTGGACAGTTTTACATTCCTGTGACTATATCAAAATTTGCTGATATCCTATGGTGCTGCCCTGGCACGTCCGGTGTTCTGCGGCGGAAATTGGTGGATATATATTCTTCATCCACATCCAGGGCTATGTCTATCGTAATTTGAAAAACATATGGGTTGTCGGACAGCCGGTGCATACTTGGGCGCAGGCTTCCAATGGAGTCATACCAATTAACATCAAGGTGAAAATATTCGCCGGGGTGTAAAGTCTTTTCGTCACCAAAAGGCCACGAGTCGCCATCTGACCATCCCCAGCTGCTAAATATCGCATATTCTACCGCGCTAGCCACTCCAATGCTGTCAATTCTATCTTCCCAGCCAACAAAAATGCTGTTGATAATGTAGCTGTAGTAGTTGTCATTGTTGGTTAGCGAAAAGCTTAAACCACTGGGGCTGTGTTCGTGGATGACCAAATCCAGACCGGCGAAACGGGCGAATGCGACATCCGCTTTGGCGGTTTGGTCGGCTTGCCAGCGGTCGTGAGTGGTTTGCCAGTTTTCATCAATTGTGAATGTGGCGTACAGATATTGCATTTCCCTTGGCGCAGGGGGCGTTGGCCCCGGAGAGGTTTCGGTAGAAAATTGCCGCATAATGCGGTATTGCCCGGGCGGTAGGGTGCCATGCATGTGGTGCCAGTTGATATTATCATCAATTGTCATGCCCGGGGCTATAATCATCAATGGCAAAATCCATGCAACGTCGTTTGTGAAGCGCACCGGACGCCAGCCGCCGCGGCGGTATTCCTCGATTGTAAACATAACGCCATGGCCAAAGTATTGTTCGTCGTTTGTGTTTATCATTGTAAGCTGCAGGCCCGTTGGGGTTACGCTACCGCTTGATACATACAAGTTAAGACCTTCCCAGCTTGGAGGCTGGCGGTCGCCGTCAATTGTAAATGTGGCATATATGTTTGACGTGGTATCTCCTTTTGAAAATTGCCGCACTACGCGATATTGTCCGGGCGAAAGTTGGCCATGCATATGTTCCCAATTTATAGATTCGTCAACGCTGGAATTTGGTTCGACAAAAAATAGCGGCCATGCCCAGAAAACGTCATCTATAACGTATGGTACTTGTTGCCACTGGCCGCCGTCATATTTTTCGATACTAAACATGGTGCCGTGGGTAAAGGACTGAGTCTCGTTTGAATTTTGCATGGTAAATTGCAAGCTGGTAGGGGTTACGCTGTCTGGTGCCACATGCATACTAAGGCCGTACCAGTCTGGGTTTTGCGGGCTGCCGCTATTTTGGGAATAGCAAGCCGTAAGCATAAGTAATAGTAGAATTGGTAATATTTTTTTCACAAAAAATCGCCTCCTGTGACTATAGAACCCAAGTATAACAGATTTTATTACAGGAGGCGTTTGTTTTTACATAAATATCACGTTAAAACCTGTGCTTGATTGTGAAAATTTCCCGCAAATACAATGAAGAGCCAACGACGCGTGCCCAAAGGCACGCTAGGAGGTGATGAAGCAGTAGTTGCGAGAAAATTTTTGCAAGCGAGTGAAGGTTTTAAT
>Ga0123355_10017694_pt1 | contig 11273 bp, 8 predicted proteins | sample TergutEmb28metaG_3_FD_89872 | JGI IMG/M metagenome (GOLD analysis project Ga0123355, IMG submission 89872) | Embiratermes neotenicus P1 segment gut microbial communities from Petit-Saut dam, French Guiana - Emb289 P1 | ecosystem: Host-associated > Arthropoda: Insects > Digestive system > Gut ...
CTGTGATGGGAAACGGCGCTTGGTTCGGAGTTGTGAGCAGAGACTGGAGTTTGTAGCGAGAGAAGGATAGGAAAGAGAGAGGGAGTGTTACTGTGATGTGTAACGGCGAGTTGGAAAGTGGCTATGTGGGTGCTCCCACAGTAGTAACCATCATATTTGCAGCCAGTGATACTATGTCTGCTTGAAGCAAGCTGTGCAGAGTGTGATGTTTTAGTGTGAGGTTACGTAAAGTTCCTTGGTGATTGAATTCTATGATATTAGTGTTAGAAATATGATGTTATTTTGCTTTGCGCATTTTAAACCCAATGCACTTCACCCAGTTTGTTAACAATGAGAATTTTATGTTCATGACATCTCAGGTTATTGTATAATTTTGTATCAGTTATATATTAAAGTGTGGTCTGAGGTAGAACAGCCATTGACAGAAGGCCAATAAGTGCAACACTATTATAGCAGGTGCAGTGGATCTAAAACCAGCAGCAGGGGGTCAGAGTGCTGCCTGTATTTACTCAGCTGGTAGAGTCTGTTCCCCATCTTGATCAAGTAAGGAAGTTACAGTATTGTTTCTGTAAGATGAGTTTCAAAATTGTGCTGTATGCAGATGTTAAAACTGGTGCTTTCACCAACAGTGTCAAACATGTAAGGTGATAATAGCCAGTTTTGTTGGGGGGGGGAGGGCATTTAGGAGAAGTAGAAGGAGTACTTTTCACAATCTGGAGTAAAGTGGAATATTTTTCATATTTTCTGGCGTTTTAGGTATGTTTTTCATGCTGAAACTTAAAAGCTGCAATGAATCCCAGTATATTGTTATTGACAGGCAAGTAATACCAGTAATATCCCTTGAATCGCCTCTGCTGGAGAAATTGTAGCATGAATCTGCCCCTCAAAATATAGGTAATAATGTTGGTGTGTTAAGATTAATGTGATTCTTGTTGGTTTCTGTGATTTTGATCACATGTTTTGTTGCAAGACATGATCTCATTCGTGTCAATTTGTGTTGCATGAGAGAGATTTGTCAGGAGGATGTCACACCTGCAGATTTAGTTACTGATGCATTGTGGTGTTGGCTACATTGATAATGACATACAGACATTGTATATGTATGAATATAGGGTGCCACTCTTCTATTTGTGCTATATCAGAAAACTCAAGAATCAGGATTGGATCCATCTGTAAATGAATGAAGAGTGCTGAGAGTTTGGGTACTGAATGGGATGAAGAAGAAGGTAGATGGCAGAGACAATGTCTGATATTATACAGACGTGAACTACACATATAGTGTCACAAATCCTGACCTAAATTAATTCATATCATGCAGTTATTTTCCTGTTTTTCCACTGATTTTGAAAGGTCTGAGAAGACAGGGTATATTTTAAATATCCAACAAGCCAATAAATAAGGTAACACCATCAGACATGCTGTATTCACACAATAAATAAAGTTAATTGGTGGTTCTTGAGTAAGAATGTTGAGTGATGAGAGAAATCCTGAATACAGTTGTGGGTTTCTATAGTAAAACCAACCAGATGCACCAGTGTCTCAAATTTATTCATTTTTGGAATAACTCTACGTGTTTCGGACGGTCTTTCCGTCCATCATCAGGAGTTCACAACTGTATGTACAGTAACAGGCATATGTCTGAAACATGTAGGGTTATTCCAAAAATAAATAAATTTGAGACATTGGTGTGTCTGGATAGTTTTACTATAGATACATATTATGATGCATGGCCCTATGAACATCACAATTGTGGGTGTGTATACTGTTACTCAAAATTTATATTTTCTGCTGCCTGTGTGATCCAGTTTTTGTTCTTTAATTGTCCAGCAGTGGAACATTATGACTCACACAGTGAATGACACTAACTTCCAGACCAGGAAACAGAACAACAGTCACCTGCAGTACCACATGATCATTACCAACCTGTAAACAATCTAACCACTACCAACTGGGGAAGCTAAAACAATGATGCATTAGTAGTGTAAAGATTTTCTGAGTTTTGTATTTTATTATTGTTTATGATTCCATTCCATTGTCTTCATTTTACGTTTTACATTCCCGTACGTGGTGTGGCAGAAAAGTAATGAGACAGATTTTCTTTCAACCATGAATTTTATTCTTTTTACAAATCAAGGTTATGCCCTTCGAAATAGTTCCCTTGGGCAGCTACACAGCGATGAAGGCTTTGTTTCCATTGTTCGTAGCAGTGCTGGAAGGCTTCTGCTAGATTACCTTTCAGCTCGTCGGTTACACTCTTCTGGATATTATCCAAAGTACCAAAATGGCGCCCTTTCTAGTGGTTTTTGAGCCGGGGGAATAAAAAGAAGTCACATGGACTGAGATCTGGCGAATAGGAGGGCTGAGGAACCACAGGAATACTTTTTTCTGCCAAAAATTCATTGACGGAGACTGCCGTGTGACATGGGGTGTTGTTGTGGTGCAGCATCCATGTGCGTGAACTGCCTGGTCACACACATGCCACCCTTTTCGTGAGTCTTTCAAGGACTTCCCGATAAAAAGTTTGATTGACAGTGTGTCCTGGTGGCACAAATTCCTTGTGGACGATCCCCTGACTGTCAAAAGAGAAATGAGCATCACTTTGATTTTGGATTTTCTCATTCTCGCTTTCTTGGGACGGGGAGAGTTTGCAGTGTGCCACTCCTGACTTTGGCGTTTTGTCTCGGGGTTGTACTCTAAAATCCATGATTCATCAACTGTGATAACGTGACTGAAGAATTCTGGCTCCCACTCAAGGCGGTCCAGAAGATCAAGACACACATCCCTCCGATTGGCCTTCTGCTCAGTCGTGAGGTTCTTTGGAACCATCTTGGCGCACACTTTTCTCATATCCAAATCCTGTGTTAAAATATGATGGATGGTAAACTGGTTCAAATTTAACTCACTACTGATCATTCTTAACATCAGTCGATGATCTGACCTCACAAGAGACCTCACTGTTTCCACATTGTCATCCGTTTTTGAGGTTAAAGGTCTTCCTGTATGAGGTTCATCTTCCACTTGTTCTCGGCCTTCTAAAAAGGACTTGTGCCATCTGAACACTTGTGCCCTGGATAGGGAATGTTCTCCATAAGCCCTTTGTAACTTTTTATAAGTCACAGTAGCAGATTCGCCAAGCTTTACGCAAAATTTGATGGCACAATGTTGCTCAAACTTTTGCCGGTCCATTTTCGTAACGCACCTCACAAACACAACTTCACTTCAGATGCTCTCAACAATTGCATAGAAACTGTAGCAAGTTCAAACTTGTACTGAGTCTACGGCAGGGGTTAACCTAACTGCCATGTGAAGGGGGAGGCAGCAGCGTTTTTGGTTCGTGCACAGCGTTCCCAGTCTCATTACTTTTCTACAACACCACGTATATGGGTAGGAAAGCAATAACCTGATGACTATCATCATCATAAAATTTTTATCCTACTCCATTTCACAACGTTTCACACCTTAATTCTTACTGATCACATGTCTGGTGAATTTATAGCAGTGGGTCAAAGAACAAAATTTCCCTTTTTATATATTTGGTTTTGAAGAATATTTTGATATTTGATTGATTCTTAGATTATTTAACAGTTTTATTTCAAGTGCAAAACTATGTAGTGTTAAATGAGTGTCAAAATGGCAGTGAATTTTAAGTTAATAGGATTTGAAAGGTCGTGGCTGTGGACTGTTAAAAGTTAGTACCATAGCACATCCTGGTGAGATTTACTAAGATGATGAGAATCCTCAGTCATAAACCACAAATACAACTGGGGTGTCTCCCACATTTAAGACTGGAATGTTAACCACTACACCAGCATCCTCAGTCACATTATTACACATGTATCATAAGATACATACCAGAATATGTGCCCACAGATAAATGGCACATATTCAGATACTTTGTCAGTGAATTCTTTGGCAAAAACAGCTCTTTTAAGTATTCTAGGCGTGTTTAATACTGTAAGTTCATAATGCAGAATGGATCCAGGACTGACTGGTGGGTTATTTAACAAAACTGATAATTCTTCAGACTAATTTATTGACCATTTTGAAATGGGAGGAAATAATTGTTCCATATGTGATTTATTTTGTTCCTGTTACCAGCCTACAAACCAGTCAACTGCATAAACAGATTTCTCGGCAAACACACACTATATCCTATCATCATCAACTGATGGTAGCTCCATTTAATAAATGTAAGGTTTGGCCATCTTATTCTTTAATACCTTGCGTGCGACACATTTTAGGGCAGCAAGTGCCTCATAATTGGTAGTGACATTTTTCAGCGTATCATAATCTCAGTTACTCCAAGAAACCTCACATGGAATGTAGAGTCACCATTATTTTGAAGATATTCACATCATTGCATTCAAGAACATGTTTGACTTGTGAGACCATGGTGGTGACATCTAGTGGCGGTATTCCTATGTTCTAGGAATCTATGATATGAGAGATGTTTCAGTCCCATTTCAGACGATAACAGACCTGAATTGTGGATGCTTCCGTAGAAGTTTTGTCATGATTAGATGCTGTAACCAGGACATTCATTGTGCCTGCCTTCTTTCTCCCTAGTCACATGAATACTGTCATATTAGCAACCTTTCTATTGATTTATTCATCCATTCATGTTTGTTTGTTTGTTTGTGTTTGTGGGTCTTTGGTCAGTTGGTCAGTCAGCAAGTTGGTGACTTGGTTCTGGCAGATATCCTTTTTTGCAGCATGTTGAAGAGCACCCTCATGTCAGTATGTGTACTTGTACTTGTATGTACTGTATATAGTGAAAAACATATTTATTTCACTCCTATAAATAATATAGATAGATATGAGAATTGTGATACTACAAGGAAAGTTTGTATTATGTGATGTTTGTTATGAGCACTCTAGTTTTGTACATAATGTGCTTTCACTTATTAAGCAGGTGTCCCCCACATCGAATATTTTAGGGGATTCATGTCTCTTTTCCCCATAGGCTCCTCTGGTCTTGATTCTCTTTGCATGATTACTGTATTTTAACACAAATTGATAACTCTAACAAACATCTAATTTTCCCTTGCTGAAAAAATTTGTGAAGGGTTAAGAAAACAAGTTTCATTGTATCAGAAGAACAATACGAACATAGTAATATACATAAATTAACTAAATGTATTGTTTGGTAATTAACAGAGGCACATATGCAATGTTTAAACTCTTGGTGTAGAAACTTCTATTCTTCCTTTGCATGTAAAGACTGGTTTCTAGTACACCAGTAATCTGTAACTTGAAAATAAATACTGTGGTTATAGTTTTACAGTTTTTGTGACTATGCCATTTAGAAGCCCAAAAGATGCCATTGTGGCCTCTTTTGGACATGCATACAGTTGTATAACTTCCGTATCTTTTCCAAGTCTCCCTCTGTTGGCCCTATAACCTGCCCCAGTTCAAGTGATATGTTATGCTGCAACAAAGAAAATAAAACAGTACTTTATTCTGTCTGTCAGTGTGTATAAGGAATGAATAAGTCTGTATGGTGTTGTGATATTATATGCAGTCTCCTTCACCCCTCCCCTGCATAATACCTGGTTATTGTGAGGGGGAATGCCATATAAAAAGTACAGTACCATACAAACTTAACTATAAACATCTGTGTACTCACTTATAGTATTACCTGTAAGTAAGAGATCCATTCTCATAGCATATCTTAGTACTATCATCTGAGACTTGTACAAGCAGTTACCATAAGTCTGAAAGAGACCTCAACTACCACAGTTTACAATGTATTTCAAAACTGTTCCCTCAGAAAAGCTCCTCCATTTCTCAGTCTTCATCTGGAAGTTTTAACGAATCTTAAAATAATGTGTAATATCATCCACTGTGCTATATATGGGATGCTGGTCTTTCTTGGCCCATGCCTTGCACACCATACTTTTTTCCCTGTGCCAGCAACAAAACATATATTTCTTTGTGAGTTCTCTTGAATAGTGCAGTAAAGAGTACATGAAGGCATCTGTTAAACTGTTAAACATGCTTTGTCTCTCAGTGCCCTTAAGTTTGTTTTCCAAAATTTTGCACTAATTCTATGCATTTCTTAAATCTCCTAACAAAACATTAGACAGGGATAACTTAGACAATTCATCATTTCTTTGTTTAACTAATTGTAGTATGTCATGAAGCCAGTAATTTGTGTCCTCATTGCAATGTATCATTGGGATGTTGCGCAATCTACTGCTTGTATAGAACTAGGTTTTTCACGTGCTGTCAACTCTGCTTACAGTAGAATTCCAAAGGTGCTGGACCGTACAGTTATTGAGATTTTCACAGCAGCACAGCTCAGGATGCTGTTCTTGTGGGATATGCCATGTGTAATTGGATAATGATGTTTTGAGGGAATGTTGTGACCTCAACTTCAAGGGTCCAAAGGTCATTCTAGGATTAAGTGCCCACTAATGCAGCATAATTTCCCATAAGAACAAACTCCAGATGTATACTATATGCCATTTCTGACAGATTTCCAATTAACAAGTATTTTAAGCACCTATTGTGAGCATCGGTATGTAATTATTTTACACTAATTAAAACAATGGCCCTTCTGAGGGAAAGTAGGAAGCTAGACAGAGAACACATTAGGCAAACATAAAACAACAAACATTCCAGCAGACTATTTTTCATTGCACTTGTCTTTTCCATTTCTGTTTCTGCATTAAACAGCTTCTGTTTGTTAGAAGTACTTTTGTATTGGATTTCTTTCTGTATTTTTTTGGATGGGAGAAATTTGTTTGTAAAGGCAAGTTTTCATTTATCCAGATTCTGTTTGAGGCAGGTCATACTGTTTATTAATTATGAGATTACATTACATTAATTTAGATATTAGATTTTCATTTAGGTAGCTGCGTATGTGTAATGAAGTGAAATTATTGGAAACAAGTTGTGTTTATTATGTTCAGCACAAACTTAAAAAAATGATTGCATAATAAAATGAAAGCAGCTTGAACTTTTTATTTTAATGTAGGTTTATTTTTTATTAAAAACTCATAAAATGTGTTGTGTCTCACATTTGAGTAATATAAGGCAGGGGGTGCCTGTATTGAGACTGATATGGCAAAGATCACAGTACCTTGGCTATGATTGTATTATTTCCATTCTTAGAATATGCAGTGTTGTGATAATGCATCAAACTCTTGTAGTCATATGGAACATTATATGTTGTAGCAACATCATCAGGAGCTTTAGCGAAGTTGAGTTTAAATTCTGCAACAATATATGAAAGCAGATATTAACATTCAAATATATGACATGCTGTATTTTGTGTCTGCTTCACAAGTCTGCCATTCTTACCATACTCCAAGAGCAGTCTTCCTTGAAAAGTTAAAAATTACTTGGTGTCTTTCCTTGGGGACCCCAGTTACTTATTATTGTTTTCACAGAAACTTGCCATTGAATGTGTCCAGAGCCAGTTGTATCTACTCCACACCTTAACATTCCCTTTCTTTAAGACTGAGTTCAGTACTGTTGTCCAACATATACCTTGCTCCCCCAAATGCTTTTATTAGTACTTTTGTTTCCTGAGTAATATTTTATGAGGGCGGGCTGAAACGTTTTGTCTCATCTGACATATTTTTTATTGGAGTAAAGAAAGCTGGATAAAACTGGTTCCACATAGTCACTATATCACCTGCACCATACGTAACCTTGAACCCTCAGCTATCCATGACTCTAGTTCAGTGCCATTCAAAATGGAAGGGTTTGAGGATGTGTAGTTCAAACTGTGTGCCATTATTGAGTATCTGTGTGCATATGCACACACACACACACACATATTTATTTATATATACAAGGTGGTTCAAATATGACTGGGACTGTTTGTGTGTAAATCTGGCAACATCAGTCCCGGTCATATTTGAACCACCTTGTATATATAATGTGTGTGTGTGTATTTCTCAATCTTACATATATGCTGAATATGGGACCATTGATCTCTTGACCATATATATATATGTGTGTGTGTGTGTGTGTGTGTGTGATTCATATAATTTGCAGTGTTGTGTGTATGCATCTAATACATATATTTATAGTTTAAATTTTAATGTATGTCATGCCATTGTGTTGTTAATAGTATAAAAGTGTGATCATTATCTGTCCAAATGCAACTAAATTCTATTTCTTATATAGAAAAACATGTTTTGACCTATCTTCGGTGACCCTCAGGTGCAGAGTTGGTCTTTACAACATTCTGAGGAAGAAATTTACATGTAGTTGTATGTAATAAATAGGGTTTAGTTGTGTTTGGATAGTTACTGATTTAATTTTTGTAATCTAGTTTAAAATTTACCTAATTAGAGGTTGTCAGTACAAAGACCATTTATGCCAATAGTTAACAAAAGATTGTTTATTCTATTTGTTATGAATATGAATTCCCATTTTGCAGTTAATTAGGTAAGTTTTTTGGATCCCCATTCATAAAATTTGTGTCCAGTCTGTCATCTGTTGCCTCAATTCATGCATTGACCCACCACTTTTACAAGCACCAATTCACAAATTCGGTACAATTATGTAAGATCATCTCATTTGTGTATGGTGGTCCTATCCTTGTACTCTTATGTTCCTGTCACAATAGTCAAGCAGACATTTCAGGTGGGAACATTGGACCCATTTTGTGCACAACACTGCAGCATTCAGGGTCCAGAAACTCTGTGTGGGAATACATTTTTAAAATATGTTATGAAACTTTTACAAAGATAATTTTTTGGAAAATAGAAAATAATGTCATGCAACCGTGTAAAGTGTTTGGTTTTGTGAAAGTAACTGATGAATTATACACCAGTAACATTATCTAGTGTGATTTGTTAAAATTTTATTTACTATTAATTCTAGACATGGTTACTTGATATTTGCAATTTTTGCACAAATAACAATACTTATTTCAAAGTTTGTTTGTGATCTCAGCTTCCATTAACAAATGGAAGAGCATTCTAAGAGAAAGAGAATGTTGAAAATAGTGGAAGAGAGTTGGAGACCTCAGGGCAACTATAAGAAAGTAGTTAGCAAGAATGTCTAATAAAACTGAAGAGCATGATGTAGCTCAACCCACATAATAACAAAAATCCAAAAATATGAGTCCATGTTCAATGCATATGGCACCCTCCATATATCACTATGACAAAATGGTGAATATTGCCACCATATCAATAGAACTGGCTGCCTTTTTCTTCAGGTTGTTTGAACAATGCACCAAGTCCCCCCAAAATATCTATAATTTTTGCCATTTTGATGTGGCATACCCAGAAGATTCTTACTATATGGTCCAGAAACTTCATAACAGCACATATGTTTCCAGGTGTTGTTTATCTTACCAGAATGTGTCCTCATTTCTTGTAACAACCGGTTTTTCATCCATTTATTTTCATGTTTTCCAAACTCTTCTGAGAGGAAATTTTGATAATACAGCAAAGTTCTGTTAATTTAACTCCCCAGGAACCAGACTGGGGCCAAATTATCGAATATTCCAGATTATAGGCGATACCTATACTAACCTAAGTTCTTGCAGGTATTTTTTTGTTATTGTTCCTATACCTGGGCTCTACAACAAATCGGAGTGGTTTTCCATTTGGATATCTCCTGTGTCTGCTGGTTCAGGGTCATCAGCATCCTCTTCTATATTTTCTGGGGTCTTGCAGAGCTGAAGAATTTGATGGAGTAGGAGACAAGGGGTCAGGGTGATGAACTCTAGTCTGGTAAAAAGCAAAACTTGCAGTCTTTAGACTACTGTTCCCAAGTGCAAGATTTTCAGAATTTCTCAATTATCAGGTGTCGGATTAAAGGACCATTACTGTACATTTCTAATTGCAACTAGAATACAAGGGGACCTACTTTCTATGGATATGATGTTGCCTCAGTGTTGATATGTGTGTGTGTATGTGCACGCGCGCGCGCACATATTTTTTCCCCCTCCTTTACCCATCCTTTTTCTTGCACATGAATTATACCAGGCTGTTCCCATCCATACTGAACGTAGGTCTCAAGCCTCCAGGTTGCTGACAGCATTAGCTACCACAGCAGCATGTAAGGACTGATGACATATGTAAGACATACTCTGCTCTTACAAATACATAATAATTATGTCCTCTACCTGGAGTGATGTTGTCCCATAGTACAGTGACGTATTCGTCTCTATCTGGCCGTGACTGCTCATGGAACAGCCCTAGAACATGCAGCAGCTCATGTTGTATTATTCCAATTGTTTGGAGACACTCTGGAGCTCGGTAATTTAAAGCCATCGGGACTCCCTGTCCAGGCCGACGACCCACCATGGCTCCACATCCCAACTCTGGGGCTTTCCTGATCTCTATGTAGTCTGCTTCAGAAGTGTGTGGCACAAATTTCACACATGTTTTGTCTTCAATTCCTTTCATTCCAGCCCTTACCTTAGCCTTCTCATCTTCAGCTGCACATTTAGGAACACAATTATTATCAATATCATAGAAGTCCAAATGCAAATTTATGGTACAAATATGAAATGTCATTCAAAAGTATTAATGTCACAACATTGTATTATTTGATATGAAATAAACAAGACTTGTGATGTAACGTATCAAATATAATACTGTTGCATGCAGGGAAGACTAAAATGAACCATCTGTTTTTCTTATGCTGGTCTTTCAGAAGTAACTTACTGTAGTTGGAGTGGAAGACATAGGGAACTACTCCATTTGGCCATAAATATTCTTTCAAAGATAGCGCATTTCTTCCTTCTGCCAGTATAATATCACCTTGAAAAAGATTTCCAAGCTCCGGATGAGATTTATCATAAACTGAAACAGAAATTAAAGCATTCGGAAACACGTAAAATTTACATTTATTAATATAGAGTTCAGCAGATGCAAGTTTTGGGTTAACAGTAACATGCATAAAATTAGTACTAAACAAACAACATATATATATATATATATATGTGTGTGTGTGTGTGTGTGTGTATATGTATGTACACATATGTATGGTACTCTGCAGCAAAGACGACAAGAACTTGTTTATACTGTCATTCTGAAGAAACTCGTCTAGAATGGGGGTAGTACCATTTATTATGATTATCTGAATACTGTCTTGAAGTTTTGCATGGTATACATCTATACATTTCGGACAATGTAGGAGTTTACTGTAAAAAATATACTAGTTACAATACAGGCAGATTTTAATATGTACGAGGGGGCTCTGATAAGTCCTTAACCCGACCAGGAAGGAAACAAGCTACAGCGACCAAAATCGGGATTTATTCAACATACTCCCCACGAAGCTCAATTCACGTCTTA
>Ga0123355_10017696_pt1 | contig 11272 bp, 5 predicted proteins | sample TergutEmb28metaG_3_FD_89872 | JGI IMG/M metagenome (GOLD analysis project Ga0123355, IMG submission 89872) | Embiratermes neotenicus P1 segment gut microbial communities from Petit-Saut dam, French Guiana - Emb289 P1 | ecosystem: Host-associated > Arthropoda: Insects > Digestive system > Gut ...
CCTCTATAGTTTTCGCATTTCCTTCTATCTCCTTTCTTGTATATAGATGTAATATGTGCTTTTTTCCAATCCTGTGGGATATCCTCTCCTTGCAGGCATTTATTAAATAATCTTGCTAAGACCTCGTGTACAGCTATTGGAGCTGTTTTAACCAACTCAATTTGAAGTCCTCCTGGGCCTGCAGCCTTTCCGTTCTTCATACCTTTCACGGTTCGTCGTACTTCGTCAGTTGTTATTTCTGGTACTTGTTGCTCAATCGTACACTCGTCTTTTTCCATCGTCAAGAATTCTGCTCTCTCTTCTGTCAGTAATGTCTTATAATAGTCTTCCCACTCTTCCATTGCAATTAAGCTCATATTACTTTTCTCTTGAGTATCCTTCCGAAATCCTATAAGGGTTTTCCAAGCTTCACTCGAACACGTACTACCTAAGAAACTGTTTATTGTACTGCATGTCTTCTGCCACATTTTGTTCTTCGCTGTATTAATCCTCTTGTTTGTCTCTCTCCATGCCTTTATATATCCCTTCCTATCTTCCACACCCCTGGTCGTCAGCCATCTATTATAGGCTGCTTTCTTTGCTATGACTAGGTCTTCTATATCAGTGCTCTACCATACTGGTGTTGTCTTTCTTGGGGATTGCTCCTCTTGTCCTAAAGCTTCATATGCGGCTTCCTGCAGGCCTTTCTTTAGGGTTTCGTACATCCGTTCTGGAGTGCCATCCTCTATTGCTGATACCCTATTGGCCACTCTCAGTGCATATAGAAATCTTATGGAGTCCTGTTGGAGACTCCTTACTTTATATCTTGGTTCATCCAGAGTTATTTTCTGCCCATTTTCCAACCCTGGCCCATTTCTCATTTCCCTGTATGGTAGATATAGTTTCGTTATAACAAGAAATTGATCTCAGACACATTCAGCTCCTCTGTACACTCTTACATCTTGGGGTTTAAAGTGGGTGTGTTGTTTGATGATTACATAGATTCCACGCCAATTCATATACACTTTCCTTAAAGAACTTCATTATCAATAATAAGGAAAATTTTTAAACAAATTCATCTATACGCAATATTAATACAAGGAATACACACCACCTTCATACACCCAATGCCAACATGTCTTGTTTTCAAAAAAGTATACTTTATGCTGGCATCAACATTTTCAACAGTTTACCATGTCGTGTGACAATCCTCAAGAATGACAAATACTTAAATTCATATACCTTTAACTTTGTAGATGAATTTTTTATATGTAAAGAAGATCATTACGATTTCTAAAATGTTTATACTATTTTACACTGTAAAAGTAGTGTATATTTGAGTATTTATGAACTGTTCCACATCTTACTGTCTTTGTGACACACTTATGGATCCAAGAAATGTATGTATGTATGTATGCATGTATGCTTATGAACTGGACAGATTTTTGGTAACAAGTCAGGCATTGTTTCAGGGACAGGCATATTAGGAGTTCAGCTTTATTTAAATAGGGTGTCCCATGCCACATTGGTCAGACTTCAGGGGCATGTTCTAGACATTACACAGAAACAGAAACAAAAACATTCTCTAAACCATAAGTCAATTTGACATGTTACTGACTGCTGGCGTGGAATCCTTTCACCCTACAATAGGAAGAGGTCCAGCTCCTGAAACATGCCCTTTTCTGAACATGACACAAAACACAAGTCCTGAAAACTAATAATCCTAAACAAATTAGCTACTTAGTTTATGTTTTAAAATGTGCATGCACGCACACTGTGATATAACAAATGAGGTAGGTTGGACAAGTCATTCAAATATATTTACAAACAGCATTATTTACAATGTTTCGTCATTGTTCCTACAAAATTCTGTACAAGAAGTACATAAATTAAGAAACATATGCTACTAATTTTTAAAATGAATATAACTGACTCCACAAAAATAAGTTACGTATACATTATTATAACAAAAGCCTTAACACTAAAATTAGCAAAATCACTATGTGTTTGCTACACAGCATCATCAATAACAGCATCCAGCACAATATAAAGCTCTGTTAACAACCGCACAGAACACACTCAGTATCATTTGTGAGAACGCATTGCACAACTAAGCAAATTTTGCTAAAAGTGCATTTAAGATAAAATCATGCAATTTAACATTTCACAAATGTCCTACCCTCAGTTTAACATTACCTTATGCAGATTTCCTGCACCTGTCATAGGAATAAGGAACCTGAAAAACTTCAATAAACGCTGGCTTAGGCTGAAGACAACAGAACACTTTATCACCATTGACTCTGTTAATTTTAGTTATAGGCTCTCTGAACAGTAAAGTTGTTGGGTAGTGGACTGGTCAGCCATTGTTGCTCAGGCCTCACCTTCAACGTAAAGAAGTAACAAGATACTGTGTATAAACTTGTACAAAAGACAGTGTGCATCTTTGGAAGTTAAGGGATACACTCTCACAAGCTGGTAACAAGAAATCACAAACAGCAAATAGAAGGGTAAAGATTCAGTTGGAATAAATGGTATCATTACCAGCTACACAGCTAAGAGTTGTTTCACAGTGCACATCAGTGATTACAACCAACAGGCTAAGATAAGATCTGTGTCACTCAGTTACATACTCTGTTTGCAAAACCCTCCAAGAATTTACCAAAACTTAAGCATTACCACTTGCAAAGAATGAAACTTAAGATGGAAACCAGCTTTTATCAAAGCTAAATTCATACTTGAAGGGACTAATTTCTCCTTTCAACTGATCATCTGTGACCATTACTAAGGTTTCTCGTTTTTAATATGTCAGTGAATTGAACTGACTTTGGAGCTTTGCCTGTTTTAGTATGTTCAGCAGTATCCAATGTTCTGGCTAGTAATTAGCAAAATGTGGGATTCGGCGACCCCCTCCCTGCTTAAAGATCAGGCACCACCTGCAAATATCTAAAATCAAGAATAATTTAAGGTATCTGTTCACTGGAATATGATGCCATGTCACTGGGCAGTCAGTTCCTGATGTTCAAACACAATGTAGTGATCCAGTCTGCATGCATCAAAGTGTTTGAGATAGTCTCTTTGGAAATGTCACAAACCTTTTACCCAGTGATGCAAGGTCAACCCAGAGGAATGGACACCTCAGCTACACCATCATGTAAGCCAAAAAACTCACAAAAGTCACTCCTTCTACACTTTCACCCCAGACTTAGACAAATTCTATGCAAACAGATACAGCAAAACCTCTTGGAGCTTTGCCCCAGTGATAATTATGATGGCCATAATTGGCCAACAGCCTAGAACCACACAAAATTAATGACAGAGACTCTATTCACATGGATGATAGCAATATTATACTGTCTCATAAAACATGTACAGATCTCATCCTGTCTTTTCAAGTCAGTGGTTTTTAAAGTGTGTTCTTTTATTTCTCATCAGCTCTTAACAATACAAACACAGGCAGCTGCTTTACAGACTAAACACATAAAAGTATGTCAGTCTCTTAAACTGAAAGCACCAGAAACTAAATAAATCACACAAACGTCAGTACACTTGTTGGGGTGTCAGAGAAATTTCATGTCCGTGAAATTGATACTACTGTTTCAGTAGGGCCACACAATGTGGTTACAACTAAGCTGTAATGTTCTAACTGGCAGGATAATGACAATACCACAATGATAAACAGAATATGTCATAACATGGGTTCTTTTCAAGGAAGGAATAGCTTTTCTCTCTCTACTTCTGTCCCTATTATCATACAAACTCAGACTTCAAAATGGTTAACTGGATTACTGAAACAGGTGCAGTCTGATTTTCGGTTATTACACATTCTTTTTTGGAAGGGATTAAGCCCTTGCATTATAGAATTAATACGATTAATCAATATGATCTTTTATTGATACTGGAAACACATAAATCTGCGTAACATTTCTGGAATACGAAATAAAAAAAACAGAGGTTTTTATAATGTTCATGCTGATAGGGTGGGTATTTAAATTTTAGTGCATGGATTATGAAACACGTATTATTTGAACAGAAAAAGATAAAATTATGAATTACACAGCATTCTGTGGAAAATACAACAGAGATTGTACAGCATGTCTTAAAAATGATGTAAATTCCTTGTTGTCTAAATATATAAAATTAATTTCTACGGGTGTTTTCCCATGTGTTTTCATGCACCTTTGAAAGGTTAATCAGGCATAAGTGAAACAATCTTCTCTTCTGTCATTTCAGTGTACAAGAATGCTATACACATGAAAGTCAGCATTACAAGTTTGTACAGCAGCCACAAAGACCATCTGAAGAAATGGATATTGCATTACTGTTCAGGATATAAAGAACAATGGGGAAAGATCTACATGTAATTTTCCAACTGGAATTTGGGAAAATGCAAGTCTATGACCAGTTTGCTTAAAGTAAATCTCTTTTGCATTCTACTTTCCTATTACTACTACTGCCTGGCTTCACAGCAGAGCACTGTTTTTGATGCAGTATACTGTGTTTTACATTCTAAGGAGCAAATCTAGTTGTGATGCAATAATTATGACCATGAAAATGCATGGAAGCTGAGGTGCACAAATCACACGTGCCAGATCACTGTGGTGATTACATTTTGTATGGTGGTTCCTCACACTTGTGGGTCCTTAGTATGGCGCTCACTGCATGTCAAAGTTCTGGAGCCTAGAATTTGGAGGTTGTCCCTAAGATTTCAAAAAATTTGTGCATATCTGCTTTGAAGCTAGGACATTTTGTTTCAATTTATGTACTCTGTGTTTAAAGAGTTTGTATATGAAAGCTCCCAGGCTTAAACCCATGATATCTGGGGAAAAACTTAAAGAGAATATATAAAAGTACAACCAAAATGGAAACAAACTGGTACTGCTTTTGTTTTTTGCTGGGCAATTTGTAACAAAATGTAGGGCACGTAAAAAGTTCCACAGACAAATACATACAGCAAATTATTAACCTTATAAGTACTTGTTTGGTATTTTAATTTTAGTGGATGGTATATGAAAAACATGATTATTTGAATAAAAAAGAAAGATAAATTATTAAATCAACGGTGTCTTGTGCAAAATAAGACACAGACTATGCAGCATGTCTTAAATGTGCCGCAATTTCCTTGTTGCTTAAAAATATAAAAATTTGCGTTTTTTTAATGTACATATATGTATGCAACCGCAGGTCCTTTAAAGGTTAAGAGATTTCAAAGGGAGGCATGTTTCAGTATTTCAGGTTTTTAGCCTGAAGATGCCATAAATATCACCACCATGGTAATAATAATAATTCTTAATTACTTTCATTGTGCACCTTAAACATACCTTCATTAATTTCCATCATATCTAGCAAATGACTGTCCATGATTATTTTCTGTAACATGAAACATTCCTCAGCAATCCACTGCCTTTTCACACAAGACAGTAAACTGAATGTGATAGCTGCATAACACAAATTGATTAACTTCATATAATAATTGATCTGTCCCACATTTTCCTCTAAATGTCCCCATATTTATTAGTCCTCCAGTTTCTCAAACTCCAGCTAGTTAATTTTACCAGTCAAAAGGAATCTGCAGTGTGTTTGCACCGTACAAGGCCTGTTCAGAAGTTCACATGTAATACTTAATGGTGGAAAGTAAGTACAATATCATAAACCGTGCACAGTAATATACAGTAGCCAAAAATCAGATTAATGTAATAGAAGGTACCTCACTAGTCTTAAATGAATATCTTTTTAAACTCTATGGTTCAGTACACATTGTAGTAACACTTGATACATGTTCTGAATGATTAATCAAACTCGTGTATTGCCCATTATCATTATTCAGAATGGTTTCAAAGCAATCTAGTCAAATGTTTATTTGCATGTGCACATGAGAAATGCAAAATGTCAGAATATAATCTACGTGGAATAAAGAGGAAGAAATTTTCAGTAGTAAGGATTAATAAAATAAAGTTTTCAACATTTAAAATGTTTAAAAAAATAAAAAATAAAACAATTAGTGACAAGACCAATAGCTGCAATATTAAAAAAAACATTCTTTGGGACTAGACCTCATTATCCATACAGGACTACAATATTTAAAAAAAGACACATTAAATTGTGTTAGAAATCTCAAAGGTGAACTAGTCCTAATTTTGCTGTCACCCATCATCAACCATAATTACATAATTTTTACAATCATAAAAAACACTCACATATGCCTAACAATATTCATCATTCATTATTTACAACTCTAGGAAACAATAATAATAATAAAACAAAATAATTAAAAAATATGCCTCATGTTTATAACATAGTAATCCCTGCACACACCAATTCACAGTTCATACTATGCACAAGACACTCAAACAGCCACAAATGTTTATAGAAGGCCATACTAGCTTGGAACTTTGCAGTGCCTTCTAACCCATATTTTGACTCAGAGAGACAATGTCTCCTTGATTAATTTCTTCATTGTTGTGCCTACAGACGTATTTGTGGGACCAGATGTTGCAAATGTGACCTGGAATCAAATGATTATTTAAATTAAAGTCAAATAATACAAGGTGTAGGCAAGCATAGTAAAGAATGTGTGCACAAATGTAAAACTAACGTCCAGACTGTTTTATTAACAGTATCATAACATAATGAAGCCCAACAAACTGCCATTCAAACTATTGAAGTGGTTACTGCAAAGACTTTCATGGTTTGTCATTCCTTTATTATTTAGTACAGAAAATTTTTAACACTTTCATCACCTCTGGTACAGTGGATGTTATGGCAACAAAACAAATAAAAACTTTCTTGAAACTGGCTATGAGAATTTAGTGAAAAAAGGTGATTAAGCAACTCAGCAGCTTCATACTAGGTCTTATAAACATAAAAATAACAAAATTTTTTTCCACTATTTCAGATAAACAGACGAGATGAAAGTTAGGAGAGGAAAAAGTAAAAAACAAAAGCATTTACACAGAATGCTCAAGGTCTGTTGTGAACTACAACAATAAATGAAACGGAAGCAGGTATGGTACTTGAGAAGTGTGACATACGGCATACAACCAACTCTAAAAATTATAAATAATGTTCTGATAACACTGCTAAAGGTTCACTGCCATGGCATGCACTCTACACACCATTGCACCCATCTCCTGTCTCAGAAATTAGATATCCAACATCCAGCCTTATATTACCTTCTGTCTCCTTACTTTGCCAAGTGACCACTTTCCAAGAGGGTTCCCTACCAAAATCCTGTATACATTCCTTGTGAGCCACATGCATGGTAAAAATTAGAGTGGTTGAGCATGCAGTAAGGATGTTCTATTACAGAATCCCAAAACAAATTCTGGAGAGAAATATCTGAGGAAGAAGGCCTACTGAAAAACAAATGAACAGCTGTGTAGACAAAGTGGGGAAGTATGCTGTTGAACTGCATAATACCAAAAGCTGGCATGCAGCAGGAAGACATACGAGTGACTGGAGAAAAAAAACGGGAGGCCATGGCCTGGAAATGTGCTGAACAGTCGTATGAAGAAGAAGGAAGATGCTGAAAATGGTAATGAACCTTTGGGTTCCACAAAATGTGGCATATGTCTTGGTCAACTGTGCCTATTATATTCTTTAGAAGGACCCTAGGTACAATACTAGGAAGAACATGACTGTTTAGAATTGTGCATTCACATGACAGTGGGGTGCAGAACACATTTGTCCCTGTGATGACTTATGGCTGGCTAGAATTACAAGTCTAGGAACACTTTAACAAGTGGTTAGTAAATGACACAGTTTTCCCTCTTTCTCTGTCCTTCTTTATCTCTTTCCTGTGAATATTTTCACATGGTACTGTTAGCATATGACAATGCAGTGAAACAGCTGTTCAGTAAATATTAGAGGATTTGAAAGAGAATGATGGTGAGACTTTTTTCCTAATCAATACTACCTTACCTTAAATAAGTATGGTTGCACATCCGGATATGATGTGTCAAAAATGAGGTCCAATTCTGACTGATTTGGCATTTTTGGAACATATTCATGTCTGTTCATCACTTCAGCAATGTACAGGATCTTTTCAGTCAGCATATCACCTACTTTTTCCCTGCATTTTTGTCGTTCTAAATATTAAAAGGCAAACAAGAAACCAAATTAGTGCAGTCATTTATCAATACGGTACTACATTCCTGGACTGCACATATTTGAGTAAATGAGAATTTTACAACAGCTCCTGAAACTGTAATAAAGCCTTGCTTCTTTATTGCTTGGAATACACACAGATAAAAAAAAAAAACTGCCCAAACTGAAGTAACAAACAACAAAGACCACAGAAAGTTTCCAGTTAATTTACCTCATGTGTATGAATACTACACAGACATAAGTATGCTATCCAGTAAGCATGTCACGCAACAACAGAACTTCTTATTGTAAACAGTTGCCATTTCACAGTATCAGCACTTGTATTTACACATTTTGAATAATAGCCACACCATACCACGGTGTAACATAAAAAAAATTAAATGCCTTTAACCTTTAAATGACCAGGATGGTATTTAAATTACAGTGCACTGTTTATGAAAACCTTTAATATTATTTGAATATAAAAAGATAAAATTATATAGGTAAATAAAAAGAATTTTGTAGAAAATAAAACAGATGCAATATTTCCTAAAAATGCAGTAAATTTCATTGTTGCCTAAACAAATAAAATGAATTACTGGGGTGTTTTTTTTACATGTGTTGGCATATGCAAGCACAGGTCATTTCAAGATTAACATACACACAAGTATCTGCACTGGACATCCACGCAGGCAATCTGGTTTAACAAATAACTTTAACTAAAATAATTTAAAAAAACATTTCAATATATACAATAGACAAACTCATATATGCATCAGTATGAAGGTAACATAAGCATTGGTAGTGACTCTGATGGTGACATCATTTAGGCTGAACCATGTATATTGAAAAAACAAATTCTTTACCATGTTCATTATTGAGCTTGATAAGCTCAAGTCGCACTGTCCAAACTTCCCATGGGATACACTCTGGCTGAAAGGGCCATCTATTCTTTTTCTTTTGGAAGAATTCCAGTGAAATCTGGCCAGATCCAGGGCCATCGTTTCCTCGCAGAGCCTCGGAAAATTCTGATATTTCCTTTTTCAAATTCCTATCCAAGTTATCAGAGGAACAACAAACCTAAAAAAATCATAGTTCAGGCTTTTACACAACACAGAAATTAAGCTGATACTCAAAATGACCTATGCACACATGTAACAGAGAAATGCATCTGGAAAAGTACACCCTATGCTTGCAGTGCTATGCCATATGAAGCTGCACAGAGGATACAGAGATTGGCACTAGATGGCAATAAGCAGCCAGTCCCTTCCCTCCAAGGCAAGAAATGTGAATACCTACATGTACTACACAGTAGAAAATATATGGGTATTAAGTAGTTATAATTATGTGAAATTTATTAAAATACAATATTCATTCAACCAGGGATTATACACACTCACACTAAAATCATTATTTAATAAGGTGAGAGACATACATACATGACCACTATATTATCAATTTGTTCTACACATGGACTCACTTATGCTACAAGTAAAAGTGTTTCATTGTTGATAAAACAGCAGGTTATGTTTAATTCTATATGCAGTTTAGTCAGTTATAAATAGGACATTACAGAATCAACTACAACAGATGTTACATGAAATTACAAAAGTACTAACAATCAAATCCATGCTAATATTGAAAAGCTGGTATAGTGTGGTTAGTATAGTAACTAGGCCATGGGCCGAATAACCAGAAAGCTGTAGTTCAGTCCCTGGCAGGAGAGATTCTCCCCTGCCACAGTGTCCAGACAAGCTCCACAACACAGTCTGTACATACAGGACTGAACCTACTGACCACTGAAAGCCTGCTGAATTAGACACATGTTACTTGGGTGCTCTTAACTTGTCATGTAAAATAAGAATAAATGTTATTACTTCTCAAACAAAAAGGTCCAGAAGTACAGGCAAACTCCCAATTAATCCTCTGGCATCTAACATCTGGTATATACATCAAGCAGTGTGATGCCCAGATCACCAAACACAAGGTTAAGATTGCAGTCATTTAATGGTCTTCATTATGCAGCTCTCATTTAAATTATGTCCCCTGTACATCACTTTGGGCATTTAATTGAGGTGCAAATGGGTTAAAGTTCTTCAGTTTAATATGCAATTTCAATGATCCCAAGTAAATCTGGATGTTAAGAAGGTCATCCTGAAAGTAAAGAGCGTTTGCACATAGCACTCGCACAGGTTGACATTCCAGCATCCAGCATGAAGCCAGACTTGGACCAAGTGATTTTCACTTGTTCCCAACATTGAAGGAATTTTTGGGTGGCAGACACTTCAAAAGCAATGAAGTGAAGGTTGCCATCAAGCAGTGGTTAAAGACTGGTGGCGGAGGTCTATGACAAAAGCACACAAAAACTTGTCACATGCTGTGAAAGTGTCTGAATGTTCATGGCGACTGTAAAAAAAATAACTTAGGGTCTGTAATAATGACACAGTAAATTTATTCTTATTTTGTTTATTTTTCTTTATAGCCAAGTGGTCCTTATTTTCTGGATGACCCTCATAAATTTCCCCATTTAAGATTTTCAGACACAAGATTACTTGATTCACACAAATATGGTTCTAAAGACCAGCATCACAAATCCAAGAAAATGCATTAATTGACACAAAAGGAAAAGAAAAATATGACAAATTCTTACATAGGTAAAATCGATGAAGTCACAGTCAACATCTTCATATCCCACAGTCCCCACAGAATAACTGCCTTCTTGTTTATACTTAAATTTACCCAATGAACGATGAAAAAGTACAGTGTGGAAGATACTTGCAACTGCTTCATCAACTTGACGGCCTTCAACAGTCTGTGCGGCAAGGAAAAAGAAGATAAAAGTAGATAAGTGTTAAATAACATACTGCCAAGCAGGCATAAAGTTTCCTATTGTGGTTCAAAATTCTACTTATTTATACAAGTTGAATACTGTGACTGAAGAATTTTCTCCTGTTTTACAAAATTTTGATGTGCATTACTACCAGGAGCTTAATGTAGATGGATATTAACACTGGCAAAAGTTATTAAGCACCAATTTTCATGCAAGGTAAATTATTATAACAACATACTCCACCCCCCCCCCCCCCCCCCCCCCCAAAAAAAAAAAAAAAAAAAAAAAAAATTTTATTTTTTTTTAAAAAAAAAAAAAAAAAAAAAAAAAAAAAAAAAAAACAAAATTTATTCTTCCTCAAAAAAAAAAAAAACTATTTTC
>Ga0123355_10017697_pt1 | contig 11272 bp, 6 predicted proteins | sample TergutEmb28metaG_3_FD_89872 | JGI IMG/M metagenome (GOLD analysis project Ga0123355, IMG submission 89872) | Embiratermes neotenicus P1 segment gut microbial communities from Petit-Saut dam, French Guiana - Emb289 P1 | ecosystem: Host-associated > Arthropoda: Insects > Digestive system > Gut ...
ACCCACACACACCACACACACACACCCACACACGCCACACACACCACACACACACCCACACACACCACACACACACACCCCCACACACACCACACACACCCACACACACACCACACACCCCCACACACACACCACACCCACACACACCACACACACACACCCACACACGCCACACACACACCACACACACATACATACACACATACATGTTCTTTCACTTATACGCATAAATCTGCCGAATATCACAACCTAACATTCAGCAGTACCTCCGCCTTAAGCTCAGGCGATTATTCGCAGTCTTCTCACCGCGGAGAACTTGGTTCATTTCAAGGGCAGTCTATGCGAAATTTTGATACAGTGGCTTCCTCTCCAAGCACTTCAATTTCCCCGTAACAATTACTACCATATTTCCCATAGTTTGCAGTCATTTATCGTCATCGGTTGATAAACAGACCACTATTTCCGTAACGTAGCGTCCTTTTTCGTTGCACATTTTACAAAGAACAGTTACTTCACATCACATAAGGTAAAGAAAATACTCGGGCACTCAAGGTAAAATTCAGATAAATGTCATGGAAGAACCAAACGCAATTTCTTGCAACAAAGCAACAGGAATTTACTTCCCCATATAAAACAAACCAACGACCTACCCATACACAGGACATAATCCAACAAGTGCATCACATACGAAGGACAGCACCCGGCCGGCGGACTGCCCCCCCCCCCAAGGCAGCAAAGCACAATTTTGCAACGAAATCAGCCGAGAATATTTCGTATCACGAGAACAGACCCTTTGGACGATCAGTCGTAGACTGCCTCGAGATAACCTGGGCAAAGAGAGTGAAAGGGAGGGGTCGACGGGAATGACTCTAGGGACGAGGCTACTGCGGCGCGGCATAAGCAACTTGAGCAGATATGAATCATGTGCTCTCCTCCAGCACTTTCTAATCTCTCAAACAGCACAAAGCGCTAGTAACTAGCGAAGCTTAACACGTGGTTATAAATATTGGAGGGGAAATAAAGGGGAAGAAAACTGAAAAGGAAATGTTACTGTTCGGGGATCGAACTGTGGAACTCACCAGTGTTGTCAGCATTGAAACACCGTCTGACGGTGCTGACATTCACGCTGACTCATCGTAGCCCCACTGGTGTTCCGTAATTGGAAATACTGTGCATAGAAAAAAACCAAGCCAAAATTCGCAAACCTGAACAATTACACCGTCGCATTCGGTTTCCAATCACGACCGGGCTACATTTTATCCTTAATGAGGTTGTGATAAATTTCCTGGAATCTGCAAAAGTGCCTCAGTGGATCGTCTCTTTCCATGGCATCATTAAATTTGTACTCACAAACTTTCGACACTATCTAAACTATTCATTTGAAACAAAATAACACATCAACACAAACACCAACAATTACGAATATACGGTCCTTCTAAGAATTCATGCTGAGCGCCTGGTAAGTAGATACGGATGTTTCGGAGGCTTGTGGAGCTCCACTGCAGGGTCAAGCAGTTCAAGCCGAACAATCCTTGAAACACATGACCCTCCTTCTAAACGTCGGTAGTAATTTACTAACCGACACAGAATACGCGATTTGATTCTCCAGTAACACCGGTACGAGAACATCGACACACTGACGTACTTGTACATGCTTGTTCAGCCATTGATAACGCAGTCAGCCGAAAGTGCTTAGTGTTTCCCGCAGCCAGCAGATAGAATTTAACGTCACTTCACTGCACTATCGGTTTGTATTCATGGCCGTTGTCTGGACTATCTTGGCCTCTTATGTTTTACAAACACAAATATCCCATGAACATGTAAATGAAGATAAAATTTTGACAATGTGGGAAAAGCATTATGAAACTCTCATGACATTGATATGACGTGTGCAAATGGGGAGCATCAATTGCAAAATGGATTGATATTAATGTAGCTATGTCTAGGAATAAAATTTTTAAGAACTAAACACATACCAAAATTAATTATTCGCGGGCAAGAAATGATGTCATAAATATATTTCTTTTCCCGTGGGACAACAGCCCAACTCGGTCCCAGGCCGCCTCATTGTTGAGGTTTCGAGATCACACTCAGAAACACCACACTCGGCAGGACTCCTCTGAACGGGTGATCAGCCCGTCGCAGAGATCCCTACCTGGCAACACACGGAAATCACAAGAGACATTTATAAATGGAAAAATAAAATCACTATCCTCAGTCACCATTACTGTACGATATAAATTTGTTGTCAATAATTTCATGACAGTCCGCAAACTGGATACATCTTAGGAGGAAGGAGAGAGAGGACAGCCACATGTACAATAATAACAAAGGCCTCCTTTCGTCAGAGAATAAAAAGAGCCAACAGGCATTCCGAGTCGTTAAACTACTGCGTTGTTCGCTATGTGCATAAAATGTAACACATAATGGAGACCTTATAACCATCCGTTCATTTTGTTCTCTCCCTCTTTCATTCTTTTTTGGAATACACGTACATTCCGTTGCACGCCTACAACACATTTAGAGTGACACTGCTGTAGTGTCGGTGAATCCCATTCCCTTAAAGCAGTACGTGCTTGACATTCTGAAAGTCTACCAAAGGTCGAAGAAAGAAGAACAGCACTGTGTAAGGGCCGGATAGTGGGGGCGAAGGGGGCGATACAGAGGGTTCGCCTTACCGTTCTTGGGTTCGGAGCCTTATGGGGGACCCTTCCCTGCTCCAACTAAGATCAAATCTTATTGCCAATATTATTTTGTGTTTTCTGGAATATGAAGTTGTGTGATTTGATAGGAAAGCACCAACGTTTAGGCGTACAAAGGACAGCACGTTTCTCCGAAGAGTTTGTACTTATCTACCGAATGACACGACTGGACGTTCCGCGAAACAGCTAATATCACGGTCACGACAATCCCAAGCCAACATCGTCTTTATTTCAGTCATAAACAAGAAACCTAAAGCAACAGAAAATAAATAAAAATAGAAAGAAAATAAACAAACAAACTGTCCTAAGAGGTTAGATTAAAGGTTATTAGAACCTAATGATTTGATCGAGATTTATACATGTAATATCGCAGTTCTGACATTTACCGCTTCCCAGGTTTCATGTAGCAACAGCACCAGGCCATACAGCAACGTGCTTCTGGTGTGTCAGGTGGGATGACCGAGCACCAGGCACAATGACGTACGGGATCACAAAGTCACTCGAGGCACAAAAATTGTCGCTACACTAGCGAAAAAATACCGCCCAGTTTACTTTCTTGCAAGTTCGGCCGTTAGGCTATGGTTTGTTCAGAAGTTCGTTATTGCACTCTATACAGTTACAAAGTAAATACACAATAGGATAAACGAGAGCTTCAGCCACACAGCTGTCAAAAAAGAGTGGTAGCGGTCGGCGGGTCTCAGCAATTTCCAGAATTGCAGAATCTTCCCTGTGTCTAATGTCATTCCTTAAGCGAAGTGCAGATGAGTTTTGTGCATTCTAAAACCCCATACTAGAAGACTGAGGTCGGTTTCACGCTGTGAACGTTCTATCTCCGGAGAAAGAGCCACAGGTTAATGAATAGAAGGTTAGATACTTCCAGAGCTAGTAGGAATTTATTTACCGTAGCCACGGAGCGTGTACTTGGACTCTTCAAGGTAAAAGAATTAAAAATAATCCATCTTTCTTTAGGGATTCGCTGGTGCCGTCTACCCTTCGGATTATGATAATAAAACAGCTTCCGAATTCAATTCTCTGGCATTCCTTCCTAGCAAAGAAGCCATTTATTTAATTACTTTCCTGACACCTATATTTATGACTGTGATATTTGAGGTTCTCAGAGCCGCGTTAATAAAGATTCAAGCCTGCAGGGACGTGAAGTCGGGTATATTGCTAATTATTTACCGACGTTTCTGGGTAGCTTTCTGCCTTAGTCTTCATGGAAGTTTTCACAGTTCTATAATGTCTCATTTGTTTTATGAATCATAATTTGTTTTTTTACATGACAATTATGATGAAACGTATCTTTGATTTCTACATTCTTTGCATTTGTTCTTTCGTTAACTTAAAAAAATTAGACTCTGTTCACAAACATGTACAGTGTACAGTCGATGCCGTATCTGGTTTCGGCTGTCGAAGGAAAATTCCCTGCTCCTACTTGGATGAAAACTTTAGATATTCAAATAACTGAGCTATCCAAGATCATACGCAAACCCGCAAAAGATAAAAATTTCCTTGTACCTCCTACCCAGCGGAATATGAGCCTCCAGTTCAATAGACTCTCCTTTCATGCGTCTGGCCCTCTGGTCTCTTTCGTTCGCTCCTGTTAAGCTATAATCCACCGAGATATGTAATGTTACTTATATATACTTAGAGACGTATCCTACAGTCCCCTCCAGAATGCTCCGCGGATCCGTGTAATATCATCAAATGTTTTATAGACTCACCTTGGTTGAGGGGAAGTCCTTACTTTGGCTAATTACCGAGCTATGCTTGTGTATACCGTGGAATATTCATTAGCCGAGGCAGCAAATATGAGAAGCCGTCTTTAAATATATCATTACTTACTGCAAGCTGAAACGAAATTCTATGAAATGCCAGAATGGGTGAAGAAGCAAGAAATGTGTTACGTGCATTATACCTTTATGTAACAGTTGATGGTGAATTGTTTTAAGCTTTCATGTTACGTCATATTCTGACTAGACTCAAGGGAAAAATGAAGCATTTCATGTACAGCGGATTACAGAGAGTGCGATCTCTCCTAGAGCTGTGTGTTTTGTGTATCTATTTCAAAGTTTACGTAAAGGGGTGCCCAAAATAACACAATAATTATATATATATATATATATATATTCGTATTTTTATATGAGTTGTCTGTGTTCAAACTTCTTTGCTCTGGTGTTAGTTTGGGTATGCTTTATAGCTTCAAGAACACCCATTTCCAACACTGATATCAATAAAAATATACAAGAAGTTTAAGTATAAATACAACTGTAGTAATAATTTAGGGAATATGCAGTATCTACCAACTCCATTCTTACAATACAGGCCAACGAGATGCACTATTTCTCAACTTTATTTGGTTAAGAACTCCACATGTTTCGGACAGATCTACTGTCCATCATCAGGAGTCTTAATACTGTGTTCACAGCATTAGGTATTTGTCATACTAGTTGTGTTGCCGTTTGCTAGCGAGGTCAGGATGGAACCTCGCTAGCAAACGGCAACATAACTAATATGGCAAATACCTGTTGCTGTGAATACACTATTAAGACCCCTGATGATGGACAGTAAATCTGTCCGAAACATGTAGAGTTCTTTACCAAATAAAGTTGAGAAAGTGTGTATCTCGTTGGCTTTTATTGTAAGAATATATCACGATGCACGGTCCTCTGAATGTCAAATTATCAACTCCATATTTACCCAATTACATGATGTTGAAGACAAGCAGCGACTCGGACGTCCACACACGTCCACGGAGGATGACAATGTGTGTCCTGCAGATGTCCCCATCAAAGAGGGCCGATACATCAAGCTGACAGACCTCGCCCGAGAACCAGACATTGTGACAGGTATTATCCATCGACCGAGAACCAGACATTTCGCCAGGTATTATCCACTGACCGAGAACCAGACATTTCTCCAGGTATTGTCCATTGACCGAGAACCAGACATTTCGCCAGGTATTATCCATCGACCGAGAACCAGACATTTCGCCAGGTATTATCCGCTGACCGAGAACCAGACATTTCTCCAGGTATTATCCATTGACCGAGAACCAGACATTTCGCCAGGTATTACCCATCGACCGAGAACCAGACATTTCGCCAGGTATTATCCAACGACCGAGAACCAGACATTTCGCTAGGTATCATCCAAGTAGAAATGCATTACATTAATGTGTGTGCATGTTGGGTGCCAAAACGTCTCACAGACAATGACGACGTTAGTTGCATAGGATTCTCGTACATCAGTCAAGAGGCGCGATTTCTGCGGTGCGTTATTACAGAGGAAGGAATATGGTTAATCACACGAAACCCGAAATCATCAAATAATATTGGCGTGGAAACACCCACCATCTGTCAAGCATGCAAACTGAAAGCAACACCAAAGTAAGGAAGACCATAGCAATTGTATTCTGGAATTTTAAAAAATGTGTTTCTTCTTGATTTCCTTAACCGCGGTGAACCTGTAACTACTGAGGGTCGTCGTGGTTCATTTGAAAGCTTCTAGCAAGCTATTCGTCGTAAAAGGCCTGGGTTGCTGCTATAAGGTGTCGTAATTTTGTACGATAATCCTAGGCCCCATACTACAAATTGTACCTCCTGAAAGTAATGACTCTCTAGCTGAGAATTAATGGACAAAGCTTCCTACCGTTCCAATCTGGCACTCAGCGATTTCTACCTGCTTGGATCCCTTAAGAAATACTTGTCTGGCAAGCGATTTGCAGCAGACGCTGACGTGAAGCAAGTTCTCGCCTCCTGGCTAGACGCACTTCACGCCGACTTCTTGAACGCCGAGATTCACGCCTGGGTACAATCGTGGAAAAATACTTAGGTGTCAATTGTAGCAAAGTGGAGGTCTGATGTGTCCCATCTGCTACCCGTGCGATGTTTATATTCCAAAGTCACCAGAGTGTTCGTTAACTTATTTTTTTGAAACTCCTTTTCAGATTAATTCTCCTTCCAAATTCCATGGTAAATATTGTCGTTTACTTATTTATTTCAGAAAGGCTTATTAAGTTTAGGTCTATTTACGTAGAGAGGTAAATGCAAATGTTACACTGGGAAGGATGCAGAAGCAATCAGTAAGGGATGATTTTAAAATTACACAATCCCACATTATCCTTAACGAACTCTAGAATCCACGACATATATCAGGATAGTCGATCTCTGAATTGAGGTACAAACCTAAGACTTCCCAAACAAGAAATAGATGTTACCCACTTAACAGCAACTATGTATATTTTGAAACAAAAATAACATAATCGTACGAAGTAACTTGAACAGCTAGGGGCCCTTCAATTTTAAAAAATCAAACATTGCTATCTTCCTCGCATACCTAGAGACATATGTTATTGACAACTCATCAAAGAGGATTAGTGCCAGGAAAATAAAATCACTGCTTAGACCTTATTCTTCAAAGTGGTAAAGTACAGCACACTTGCATCAGTTTCTTTCATGCAACGAGTAACACAAGTTTCAATAAGAAGGCTTACTATTTTCATGCAGACACTCGGAGTGCTGTAGCGTGTCTTGGATACAAATAGATTCAGAATCTGGCATCTGAACTGATCCGGAAACATCACAAGAAATGAATCGTCTCGACACCTCTACATCTCCGGTGAAAGAAATTTATAAAAGCGAAAATGTTTGACAATGTTTCATTTAAAGGAGCCTTTAAACCGCATTATTTATAAAAAGTAAAGTAAAAGGAAGACGGCAAATAATAAACTGTAATAGTGTGGAAGAAAGCGGCGTGGCTCTTTGCCAAGCATTTGATGGAGGGAGGGGAGGCAGTGAAAGAAAATCTTATCTAAGTTAGCCAGTTACCAGGCTGAGCTTCGAAGTAAACACATGCCAAATGCGTTTTGAAAATGCTGGTCATCTAAAGTGGCAATAATAATAATAATAATAATAATAATATAAAAAGAGCAGGGGGAATCGATAACAGCTATTTTCTTAAATCACTCTAATTAATTAAAGTCTAAAGCGTTTTCCTTATCCTCTTTCATTGTAGCAGTATTTAATACGGAAACTGAAAAAAAAACTCCGAGTGAAATGTTATAAAACGGTACTTTTTACTGAAGATTTTTCAGCTGACTGATCCAGCAATACCAAGTCTAAATTGCGGGTTTTCCATCCCGTTGTGTGTACGTATAATATTATATTTTATTGGACAGTCGTTACACAACAATGTGGTGCAATGTTTATATTATGCAACTAGTTGCATAACGTAAACATTGCGCCACATTGTTGTGTAACGACGGTCCAATAAAATATACCAATACCATGTCTAATCATCATTCATCACTTGACAGAACGATTTTAAAGGAAGGTTTTATCTTATAATCTGAATGTCTGTGTGTGTGATGAGGAGTTAATATAAACTAATTCACAGGGGCAACATTAGCGTTATTAAGGTATATATTCCTGTCTCTGTTTTGGTCGTAAAGTTTGGTTCCGTCGTAGATGCGCACAACATTTTGACAGAGAAACTTCAACCCACATTTCTGCCACGTTCCGACACAGACGATAATTAACTCTTATTTGCTCATACAATGTTTAGAGAAAGCAAAGAAAATTAAACACCCGAAATCTAGGGACATTGCCGAAAATTTAAGTTTTGGGCCCCACATCCACAATTTTTAAAATTTGTTATTCTCATATCTGCAACTAAGTACGGAAAAATCAAGTGCGGGAACTTTCGTAGCCCAATAGTTTTAAAGTCCGGTTTAGTTTAACTACCAAACTAATTAACTACACAACTAATAGACTTGCAGACTAATTGACCACAGAAAACTCTAATGGTCCCTCAATAGTTCACAAAATTTCACCGGATTTTATGGAGTGCAGAAGAACACAAACTTTCTGGCTGCAAAGGGACTTTCCCCCAGGCTCAATCCATAGCCAGATACGTCAGGTTACGCCATCACAATTTAATTCCTTAAGATCCGTATCAATATTATCCTCTCATCTATGCCAATTTCCTTTCCAATTTCCCAGACCGAAAGTCTCGGATCTCGCATTCTTGTCACAGGAAATTTACTTCCCACATATATCACCTGGAAAGCTACAGCAGCGCGTGCTCACTGCACTTCAGTACTAAACAATTAATCAAAACGCGGAATAATTATCCACATCGCTACAATTCCTCCGAGCTTACGCTAATAAGGCAGCATCCTGAGCTGGGCCTGATGCGCGCCTCACACCAGTTTCTCGGCATTTTCTAACATGCCCATCTGCCCCACCCTCTTGCCGTGGACTTCGGGATCATATCGTCCACTCTCAGCGCCTGCATATAATAAAACCTTATTGATCAACAAGAGGGATGACCCCTGGCTAATAGATTTGTCATAACGACAGGAATTAGGAAGGAAATGGTTTAAGCCTCACACGTCAATTGATTTATAGCAGATAGGGCAAATTATTTGAACAGCCTGCCAGTACTCTGCGGTATAAATTACCGCTTTACTTTTAAAGGTAAATAAAGGAAAGCAGTCACACACAGGGTGACCGTCAAGCATACAACACCCTCTGCGAGGGGCCACTGCATAAATAACAATCTAATTGAGGTTCAGTTTCGATACGACACAACCAATACATACCAGGCCCTCTATCAGGTTAATGTAAACTGAACTATAAACAAATTTGTTTCGTGTATGCATCAGTACATGAATCTGGAGCTGTGGTGAAAGGACAGTGGTGGGGAAAGGTCATCTTGCCCAACACAAATCCCACGCGGACAAGCCTGACTTCGCGGCGAGAAGACGGCGACTAACCACCCCAGTCACTGCACGTCCATATCTACTTTACTTGAAATCCCTAAGTAAGTGCGTGCCTTGGCGAATTCTACCCGTGGTTGAAGCTCAAGGTGTCTAGACAGCATACTAAAGATGCAAGGCCTTGAAAACAATCCTTTCAAGGGCCGACGTACTATTTCATACTTTGAATAGTAGGTGAGCGGTGTATTTCAATAAATAGAAAGCTTGAACAGAGTGCACATTTTGCGAACAAAGCTATCTGTTTACACTCACATTCGAATGCGGATATTTTAAACCAGAATACCAATAAAGAGTACAACATGGGAATGTAACAAATATCTGCCTCGTTTGCGCTTCTAGTTTCTCCAGCGCAACACAAATGACTTTTCAAATATACTGGTGAATAATACAACTGCAGATTCATTTTATTACTATATATTACCGTAAACACAACTACAATAGAATATAATGCTAATGCAACATGTTTCGACTTACAACAGTCATCTTCAGGCTAAGCTAAGAACCGTTAATGCTTTAACAGGGTGGTTGCGCGCAAGTCGAAACAAGTTGCATTAGCATTATATTCTATTGTAGTTGTGTTTACGGTAATATATAGTAATAAAGTGAATATAAAGATACACAACGGGATGACTTCATCCAAATACACCTGCAGAGTTTAAATTAACATTTGTGTGAACAAAATACGTTCAAGAACCTGTTAGTACTATTACCTAAACTCGAACAATCACTAGTCTGCTCGTGAAAATGGATTTTGAAATCTCCATTTGTGCCTTACCACATAACTTAGCTACTCATTTTGGAAAATAAATAAATATACATACACTTTTTTTTTTTAAATCAGACATATATATTGGTGTCTGGTTAATAGATACCGGTACTAGACGTAACTAAGAGTAATGGATGGAAGGCAGAGAGAGGCAACACGCGAAAGAAACAGGGGAAGTATCAATGATTGAAAATCTGACGGCATGTCTAGGTCTGTATCACTCGCGTTTTGGAACAAAGGAAACTTTAGGCCTTTGCTGTTTGTTGTACGGATTGTACGTACATCCTCTCGTGAGTAAATTGTTTACCAGTCTTTTTCAGGATTTAATTAAAATTAGGTGCAGTAATTTACTTCTTGAAGAGAAATGTCACTTTAATTACCAACATAGTCTTCCTGAAGAAGAGTGTTAACGTACCATCAAGTCCCTTAAAAGAGAGTGTTAAACTGCTGTTTGAATTCGCCGCAATTCTTTGAACCCGTCACAGAAACAAATGAGACAGTTTCTTGGTAACTGCGTACAGGCTCCCTCCCGACGCTTCAGAGTGGTCAACAAAATCGACGTCTTAACTGCGGACATGTATGCGGCGTGTAAACAAAACGAAGAGGATAATTTCGTTAATCAATTGCAGGACAGTCTTTGAATGAAGTCCAAATAAACCAAGTGAAAGGAGGGTGTTTGAATAAAGTTTCCAAGAAATCGTTAACATAGTCTACCTAGGTGGCTAATAAGGAAGTACAGGCTTAGGGTATAGCCGTGCGCTGTGTGTGTGTGTGGATGTGGGTGTGGTTGCGTGGGTGTGGGTGTGTGTGGGTGTGTGTGTGGGTATGGGTGTGGTTGTGTGTGGGTGTGGGTGTGGTTGTGTGTGGGTGTTGGTGTGTGTGGATGGGTGTGGGTGTGGGTGAATGTGAGTGTGTGGTTGTGTGCGAGTGTGCGAGTGTGGGAGTGTGTGGGTGTGTGTGTGGGCGGGTGTGGGTGGGTGTGTGTGCGCGGGTGTGGGTGTGCGTGGGTGTGTGTGGGTGTGG
>Ga0123355_10017698_pt1 | contig 11272 bp, 9 predicted proteins | sample TergutEmb28metaG_3_FD_89872 | JGI IMG/M metagenome (GOLD analysis project Ga0123355, IMG submission 89872) | Embiratermes neotenicus P1 segment gut microbial communities from Petit-Saut dam, French Guiana - Emb289 P1 | ecosystem: Host-associated > Arthropoda: Insects > Digestive system > Gut ...
AAAAATAAACCCAGAAAGGATGGTGAACGATGAAAGCGGCTATCCATCCGAAATATTTCAGTGCCAAAGTACGATGCAACTGCGGCAATGAGTTTGAGGCAGGCTCTACCAAGGAAAATATACATGTAGAAGTCTGTAGTAGGTGCCATCCTTTTTATACAGGGAGCCAAAAGCTTTTGATTGAAGCTGGTGGGCGTGTGGAGCGTTTTAAGAAGAAATATGGCATGTAGTGTCTGTTGAAAAGCCCCGGATATCCGGGGCTTTTTTGTATTGCTAATAGTGCATCTTTCCTGAGTATAAAGCCTTAAAATTCCTTGAGCCGCCGCCTAAAGTGCATATAGTCATCAAATGCAACCTCTTCTGGGACGCCGGGATAACCGGCCGACAGTCCCCATCTGTGTCTATTTGGATAAAGGGCAGCCCTTTTAGGGGTTGGCGGGCTTTGATATTAGTTATCAGCTGCTGGTAATACGGGAATAAAAATTCCCGCATCATGTCAGTGGCACTTATTGCTTTATGGCTGAAGTTGTTGAAATGCCTCCAAGGCAAAAAATTTCACACTTGGTCTACGTAAAAACGGGTCGATATACTTATCAATTATGTAAAAAACCTCTTTTTCAGTTTCTATGCCTAAACGCTTCATTAAGAATATGCAGTCGTTCATATCGCTAGTCCCAAAGCGCGCAGAAGCTAGTTTCATAGCAAGTAAACTTTCGGCATCCACACTGTAGATAATTAGGTTTGAGTATTCTAAGTGGGGTAGGATTGTAAGTTTATCTGTAACAAATGGCTTTACAGCATCATTCAGCCAGTCCGAAGGCAGATCATAGTCTTTTGCCATGCTACTTATAATTTTACGCATGTCTGCTATGGGATGAAATATGGCATCAATATCACGAGTTGAATCTCTTGCGTCAAACACCAGTGTCAATGCCGCTCCGCCGGTTAGCACAATCTCTCCATGTTGGTCTGTGGTAGCTAGGCGATTGTTTATTTCCACAAAGTATGAAAGCATTTCGCTTTTTGATAACTCTCGCATAGCTATACCCTTTCCATCGCATTTGCGCCAATAAAGAGATTCCTGCTTGCAAACTCGTGAGGGGTATCTTCCATTAAAAACGCTTGGTATTCCTCGTTCTGTGTGTTATATGCAAAGTAGGGGGACGGCATTCTATAACTTGAATCATAGACCCATTCGGGAATAGTTAATTCATGTTCGACGGCTAACTTATGCGCCAAGCCTGCAAGTAGACATAGATTTAATATGCTATCACACTCTGCGCTCGGTGGAGATTCTATCATTTGTGCCTTGTTCTGACTTCGCTTGAACTCATCTATGAACGCACAAAGCGCAAAAGTGAAGTCATTGTGTTGTATTACGTCTGATAGGTTGTATTTTGACATGACGAGCTTCCTTCCTATTTTGATGGTAGTTATATTATACCGTAATTAATATGATTTTATAGCCATCTGTTAAAGAATACAGCCATATAAGCCACATACAGTGACTGTTTACCTATGTGCATATCTTTTGCCCCCTGTCAGTAATGGATGAAAAAAACCTTTATCGGTATCATCAAAACCGGAAAGATCGCTTTTATCAGTATCATCAAAACCGGAAAAAAGCAAAGCTATAGGTACCCCGCCACAGACTGCCCTCGCGAGGCAAAACTATAATATGTATCCCCTGCAACTATGATATGATCCAGCACCTTCACGCCAAGATAGGCAAGCCCATCTGAAATCTGGCGCGTTACCTCCGCGTCGGCGTGGGAGGGCTTTAGGGATCCGCCTGGGTGGTTGTGGGCTAAGATTACGTTGGTTACCTTGTCTTGGATAGCTACCCTTGCTACTTCGCGTGGGTAGACGGCGGTTTCATCTACGGTGCCTTCAGATATAAGTGAGGTATTTTTTAGCCTTAGTTGGCTGTCCAAGCTAAGTACATAAAAACGCTCAGACGTGTGGCCCATGAATAAATCCATTGCATATTCCCCGGCGGCACGTTCATTGTCCAGTTTAAACTTTTGTGCCCATTTGCTGCGGTTGTAGCGGTTAGCTAGCGCCGGTACTAGGTTTAATAATACAGCCACATTCTCGGAGCAGTCGAGCCTTTCCATTAACGCTTCTACATCCGCTTCAAACAGGCTGTGCAGGGAGCCAAACTGCTTAAGCATACCGTGAGCGCGCGGGTTGATGTCCCCTCTGGGGTAACAGTAGTATAGAAGCATCTCCAGTACTTCGTGATCCGCAAAGCCGTCTAGCCCGCCATTGCGATAGCGGGTACGCATACGTTCTCTGTGACCCTCATGGGGGCTGGTCTTTTTTTGTTTTTCGCTCATTTGTTTTAATCTCCAAGTGCCGATTTCTTTACATTAAGGCCTCGTCCAGCTTGTTGGTTACTATTTTTAGCACCTTTATGCGGGCATACTTTTTGTTGTTTGATTCGATAGTATGCCATGGCGCGTGGGAGTTATGGGTGAGTGCCAGCATTTCGTCTACGGCTTGTTCGTACTGGGGGCGCTTTTCGAGGTTGCGCCAATCTTCCGGGGTGATTTTATGCTGTTTTTCAGGGTTAATTTCGCGGGCGTTTAGGCGGCTCAGCTGCTCGTCTTTGTCTATATGCAGCCAAAATTTTTGCAGTATTACGCCGTGGTTTACCAGGTGCTGCTCCATTTCGTTGATTTCTTGGTAAGCACGGCGCCAGATATGCTCCGGGGTTAGCTCGTCTACTCTTTCTATCAGCACGCGCCCGTACCACGAGCGGTCAAAAATTGTTATATGGCCGTCTTTTGGCATTTTTACCATGAAGCGCCACAGATAATGACGCGCCAGCTCATACGGTCTTGGGGCATTAATGGGCACAACCGCATAGCAACGGGGGTCTAGCTCGCTGGTAAGGCGCTTAATATTTCCGCCTTTGCCGGCGGCGTCCCAGCCTTCGTATACGATTACCGCGGAACGACGCTTTGTGTATAGCTTATTGCCTAGCATGCGCATGCGCTGTTGGTAATAAGATAGCTCTTCGTCATACTCCAAATCGCATATGGTTCTGTCTGGGGTAATGCCTTGCAGGATACGTGGGTGCTGGGCCGGGGTGGTGCTCATAGGGATGGGCGCAGGCGTTTTGTCGGCAGCAAGGCGGTTTTCAATTGATGTGGTAATCGTGCGTAGGATTTTTACCGCAGCGTATTTTCTGTCTTCTGCCTCGATTATATGCCAGGGGTTGGCCTCGGTCCCTGTCCTTTGCAGCATTTTTTCGAAGATTTGTAGGTGTTGGCTGTAGTTTTTGTTCTGCTCCCAGTCATGTGGCTTTATGCGCCATGTGGCTGTGGGGTCTTTTTCTAATGCCTTAAAGCGGCGTTTTTGCTCGTCTTGGCTGATATGCAAAAAAAGCTTGATAATCAGAGCCCCGTCTTCGGTTAATTGTCGCTCGAAAGCGTTAACATCGTAGTAGAAACCATATGCCTCCGAATCGGATATGTCCCAACTTTCGCGGACATGGGGCATGACTAGCCTATGCCAGCTTTTATCCAGTATAACAATTTGCCCCCTGGGGGGTAGGTAAGTCCAAAAACTCCATAAGAAGGGGCGCATTAGTTTTTCTTCGTTTATTTTGCCAGTGGTGCGCACATCGAAATAACGCGGGTCAAGGGCGTTTACCACCCGTGCAATAGATGTACCCTTGCCGGACGCGCCCCAGCCTTCAAATACGATTATTACAGGGACTTCGGTTTCGCGTAGGGTTTGTTGCAGTCGGGCTAAAGATACCTCCATCTCGCGCAGAGCCGATTTGTACTCTTTTTTGTCTAGAGAGAGTTGCAGGTCTATATTTGATAGCATGTTTTCACCGTTTTCTTGTAGTTTCATGTGTCTTGCAAGTAGGAGTATATCATAGCTTGTAACACTTTGGACAAATATGGCCCGTCATAGCTTGTGTGACACTTTGGACAAATATGAATAGTATGTACCGCCTGCTTGGTGGGGGGGCCGCTTGCAAGAGATGCCCGTCATAGCTTGTGTAACACTTTGGACAAATATGAATAGTATGTACCAGGAGTACCCCATGCGGGATTCCTTTATATAGATTAGGCGCTTGGTGGGCTGCGGGACCCGGGGGTGGGGGACATAAAGTCAATTGCCTTTGCGGCAGGCCCGCCTGGCGTCAATAAATGTATCAAATCTATTATTGTAACAAAAAAAGAAAGGAGGATAACCATGGGCGAATTTTTACTTGAAAGCTTAGGGCGTTATATCGGCCAGACGGTTACCATATTCACTACCAGCGGCGGTTTATCCGGCAATGGTTTTACAGGCGTGCTTGCCGGCATTTGCGGTTGCACAGTCAAGCTTATCACCGACATTGGCGCACCCCCATCCTGTCCGATTGGCAGCGCATGCTGCGGCGGCTTCTTCGAAGACGGCTTCGAAGAGGGTGGATGCGAAGGTATTGGCATGAACATCGGCATGTGCGGCATGTTCGGACGCTGCCGTGAAGGCCGCAGAGGCCACGGCGGACGCAGGCGTTGGAGAGGCCACAACTGGCTTGGCTCCATCACAGAGATACCCATAGATAAAATTGCAAGCTTTACACACAACGCGATCTAAGCTCTTAATTGGGATGAGAATACTATAAGAAAAAGGCGGGCCGTTTTGCGGCCCGCCTAAATTGTTTTTAGCTCCGATTAGTTTTGTTATGGCTTTGTGTTTACTCGAAACGTATCTCGTCTCACCCAATCGCGGAGTATGAAAGCGTTTTGTGCCTCCGCAACTCTCTTGGCAGAGATGCAATCATTCAAGCTCTATCTCGCCCATAAGTGTTTCTTCTAGGATATCGCGGGCTATGGCGGCTATTGCGTTAGCCTTGGATTTTGTACGCTTTTTGTTGTAGTGAGATTCTAGCTTGCTGCAGAAGGATAGGGCGGTAAACTTCGAAAGGCCACTTGCTCTAAAATGCGGGATCGCTACATTTTGGATATAATTGACAGAATTATTGTCGTCTAGGGTCATTAGATGCTCTGAGGCGCTGAGCATAATTAAAAGGCTATCATTATCCATAGATGACTTAACAACACCATGCTTGCTATCTTTGAGCAGGGCTCTAGCATACATTAATAGTTCTCGGCATTCATCTTGTTTTTTCATTTCAAGCATACACCATGCTTTTGTTACTAGTGTGCCTATATATATCGAATTATTACCTTTGCTAAATATACTTTCTTTATTATATATCAGTGCCTGGTCGCAAAAGTCTATGCACTCTTCATACAGTTTCATGCTAAGTTTGAGTCTCGCCATGTTCCACAAGGCCTGCCCCGTTGAGGCATCTTCATTCACGCTTTTGCTTTGTGATATAGTGAGTTTTAGCAATTCTTCGGCCTTGCGATTCGCACCCACACATAAATAGCAATCGCCAAGCGCGCTCAATATAATCCCATTCGTTATTGATGTAATATCATTTTTCAATTGATGCAGTGTTTTAGAACGTTCGAAGTATATTATGGCTTGATAGGGCTTGCCTAGAAAATGATAAGCAAAGCCTATATTATTTAATGCAAAGGTATCACTTTTTTTGTCCGCTTCTGCATGTTCGACAGCTTTGAGAGAGTGTTTAATGCTGCTAATTAAATCATTGGCATAACCGCAAATAAAACCCTTGTTACGATGGTACAGATTAAGGGCTTCATGGCTTGCGTTATCTAATAAATCCTCTACGATGCTCAATTTTTCCGCTGAGGCTTGAACGTTATACTCCATACATAGAAACGTAGCCTCTGCTAACACGTATAGCAAATATAAATCATGCTCGAAAGGCAAGTCGAGTATTACAGACATTTCTTCATTCATGGCTCTGGCTTCGGCAAATCTGCCTTTGGTAATAAAATCTATCCATACCCGTAGACGATCTCTATACAGCATTAGCTCATGTTCTTGCAGTGGCGCTTTTTCTATTTCCAAGACTTTTACAATTTCGGCAATGACTTCGGGGCTAAGTTCCAACTCGCCGCGCTCGAAGCGGCTTATTGTGGATATATTTTTGTTTATGGCATTGGCTATGTTTTCTATAGATAGCCCTTTAAGCTCTCGCACTTGCCTTATTTTTTCACCTATACTTAGGGTTGAATACATTGGGGTTGCCTCCTTGTGGGTGTGAGTTTAAGTTTTGCATTAAAACAAAACATAATTGCAAAGGTAGCCTACGGTCAACTTGTAATGTTTTACAAAAGTGGATGCGGGTCATATCTGCAAATTGATTGATAATATGCAGATGCCATGATATAATGCCATATTTTTAGCATAAATATTAGGAGGTAAAACTGATGCAGTTTGTGTCTATGCGCGAATTTACAGCTTATCCCAAAGAAACCCAAGCAAAATTGGCTCATAACAGGGAGCTGGTTGTGACCAATAACGGTACACCTACAATGTTGGTTATAGATATAACTAATAGGGATTTTATTAGGCTGATGGATTATTTACACCGTCAAGAGGCATTGGATATCCTACACAAAATCCAAACGGACTCGGTAAGAGAAGGCACAGATACCATGACAATGGAGGAAATTGATGCAGAGATAGCCGCATACCGTCATGAAAAGAGGAATATCCAATGAAAGTTGTTTTGGATACTAATGTTGTTGTCTCCGCATTTCTTTCCCCGGCAGGCAATTGCGCTGTTATTTTGCAATTGGCCTTGCGCCATGACACAGGCGTTAACATTTACTTTAGCTCTGCTGTCTTAGCAGAGTATGAAGAAGTGCTGTGCCGGTCAAAGTTTGCAGGAAGAATAAACCTGATAGCTGTTCAGCGGTTTTTTGAGATTTTGTATAAAATCGGCACCACGGTACATGTTGTCCCTAGTCATATCACACTGCCGGATGAAGCAGACCGAAAATTTTACGATATTGCTAAAAAAGAGGGCGCATATTTGGTCACAGGTAATATCAGACACTATCCAACCGAGCCTTTTGTTGTAGAGCCAGCGGATTTTTTAAGGCTGCTCACGAGTTGATTTTTATGAGAACGCAGAGAACATAAACAAATAGCGACATGTTTTTTGCAGTCTGCTTGTATTTTGCCAAAAAACATAAAGTCTATACAAAATTTTTGCGTTAAACCGCTGGCCTGTGCAAATAACCGTTGATAAATTACACAAACAGGCAAAGCATGACCCCTGCACCACAATATATATCATCCCAAAAACAAAGGATTTTATCGCGCCTGCCCACATGAGTTAAGACTTCATGCGGGCAGGTGTGTTTTTTTTGCAAATAAACGAATTTTTAAGCAAATATTAATTCTTACAAAATCCAACGAAAGTGATTATGATTTATTTTGCGTCAGAAATGTACATAAGCATACGATTGTCAGATTTTGCTGCATGTAACGGGGCACCTCTTGGAGCTATGTGCCAAACGCGGAAACAATAATATTTGAATGCTTTAGTCCTATATGTGGAGACACAATTGATTTTTTATGTGAGATTATTTTTATTTTTGGGGTGATTTTATGATTGATAACAACGGAAGAAATGAGTTGCACAATACAGGAAGGGGAAGGGTATCCGGCCTCGTGCGCATGCTGGTGATGTTTGTCTCACTTATGATTGTGGCCGCTATTGCTGTATTTGCCTATGGCGGGTACGATGCGGCAGAGGATGGGCTAGGCGGATATATTGGGCAACCTAATCACATATATCAGTGGGATGAAAGTTATGCTGACTATGGGCTTTTCGGCCATGATTATGAGAGCCAATGCAACAATATGATGGTATATTCATCCGCAAATAGCGGCGGAGGTGAATACAGTTATCAGCCTGGGTATTTAGGCAGTTATGATTATGTGGAGGACGAGTACCGCGAATATGAAGCATATCAGGCGTACTACTCAGCGGAATATATCGATTTAAGTGGCTACGCCGAAGGCATAAGTGGTTACATAGAAGATTGGAACATATACGGGGGGTATATAGATTACGCACCGTATGAAGATTGTTGCGATGATTGTGAGTTGGAGTATTACTATGTGTATCTCCCCGAGCATGGTTATGTACGCCGCTATATGCCGGCGAGTGGGGGTATACAGGCGTATGGCGGATATATTGGCATTGCGCCTTTTTCTGCCCCTGTGTTGCTGCCGCTGCCTACTATGCCATCGGATTTTCCCAGCACAAACATAATAGATGTACCCGTATCAGTTACAACAGTACCCGATATACAAACAGCGATAACCTGGATTAATGACAATGGTAACACAAGCAATGCATACCGTATCCTTCTCAACTTCCCTGGTGGCCAAGCAATTGGTACCACCACCATTAATTTTGGTATAGGTCATAATATAATTCTTGACTCATATAATGGCGAAAATCAAGTATGGTACCATCACGCAACCACAAGGCATATTACTATAAATTCTAGTATGGCAACGGTGGAACTTCGTGATGTCACACTTTCCAGAAATCTTGGAATAGGCCCTGGAACTATTGGTGCAACTACGTATGGCGGGGGTGTACAGTTAAGCGCGGGCCAACTATTCATGAATCACGAACGAGCTACTATATCAAATAATAGATCGCCTGTTGGTGGTGCAATAACAATATCCCAGTCTGTCCCCGACATACGTTTTTGGATACAAGCAGGCCAAATAGAATATAATGTTGCTACTAGCACGATAGGGGCAGGAGCGATATATTCAGATGGGATTGGTATGGCCATACACCAAGTGTTTACCGGTGGGTATGTACGTAGAAATATTTCTTATGGTTTAGGTGGCGCATTTTCACAATGTTGCTGGACTTGGTATTGGGTAGATGGCACACATATTTATGAAAATACTGCTGACTTCGACGGCGGCGCTTTTGCAATAGGAGGCGATAGTAACCACCTGTATATGCTTAGTGGTGAAATCCGTGGTAATACTGCACACTGGAATGGCGGCGGTATCATTAGTGGAGACGCCAATCTTAGCCTAGTTGGCGGTTATATTTGTAGTAATCAAGCAGTTGGTTTCTGGTCTGGAGTAGGCAATGGTGGTGGTGTATACGTCCGATTTGGATTTAGTGGTAATGTTCGGATATTTGGAGGTTCTATTGTAAATAATCAAGCCTCTGGTAACGGTGGCGGCATTCATTTAGCGGCTGTTGATACATGGGATATTGTCAACCCGCTTAATATATCCGGTAACAGGGCCGGGGGTAATGGTGGTGGGCTTGCATACAGCGGTAGGTCTAGTTGGATACCGCCGTCAGGCGAGACTATTATATTGTGTGACCTTGTAACGATAAGTGATAATTCTGCCGGGGGTGATGGTGGCGGGATACTAATCAATAATTCTTCTCATGCTGGTGCATTTAATATGATCCTGCGTGGTGCCACTATCAGCAACAATGGTCATGCTACAACAGTGAACACACATGGCGGTGGCACTTTCCCCAACATCAACATAATTCCTACTGCTATCAACACCCAAAGAGGTGGCGGTGTGCATATTGGAACGGGTAAATTTAGACTTGATTATGGTTATATAACTGGCAACGCGGCATTAGGCACAGGTAATACTTTCGGTTATAGCGGTGCTATACATGCCGGTCACTTGATTGAATGGGGGTTTGAGAGTGGGGTGTCGACGGCATACATATATATAAATGGCCCTGGAGAAGTAACTCTCAACAACAATGAAGCTCGTGTAGGCGGTGCTATATATTTATTGAATCAAGCCAACCTGAATGATGCAGATAATACCGGCCCTATAAACATTATAGGCAACACTGCCACACAAATAGGCGGTGCGATAGCTATTGCTGGTGGTAATGAGTGGGTACGCCCTAGATACTTGAACGAACATTGGCTAATCCACAACAACACAGCCGGGACTAGTGGTGGAGGCATTCATATACATAACTCCACACTTACCATAACCGACACAACTGTAACAAAAAACGAAGTTACGGGTAACACTTCAGGTGGCGGCGGTGTTTTTGTTGGCGGCAGCTCCACATTTAATATCCACTCCGAAAGTTTGATAGCCCGCAATACAGCATATACTGGCGGTGGCGTGCTTTATCATGGGCTTGGTGGGATGAATTACGGAGTTTTCATGCATGGCGGCACTATAAGAAATAACAAAGCTATTGGGGAAGACCCAGCCAGCCACGGTGGTGGTGGCATAGCAATTATAAGTAATACTCCCGGGAATAATTCACCTAGATTAGTTATGCATGACGGTTATATAATTAATAATACGTCATACTCTGGCGGTGGCGGTGTTAAAGTTGGTAGCGCTAATATTGGCACCGGTAATAATGAATTGTTTAATATGCATGATGGCACAATCAGCGGCAATATTGCGCGCCAAGGCGGCGGTATATATGTAGCCAGTAATGCGTCAGAGACTGTTTCTCTTCCAAATCCGCCATGGACTGTAGTAGTGCCTCGGGCGGTTAGGATAACCGGAGGCGAAATCTCAAGCAACCAAGCCACAACTACATTAACCGCCCAATACGTCCCACGCGAGGTTGATCCAAACACAGGTGCGGTCGTAACCCCTGGCGTGTACAACGGTAGTGGCGGCGGTATATATCTAAGAATGAATTCCGGCGTACACATTGTCGATGCCGATATCACAAACAACCACGCCTACGAAATGGGCGGCGGCATATTCACAGAATGGTACCAATATGACGTACCCACCCTCACCGAGGTAGGTGTATACACAAACATAACCATATCCGACACCACAACATTTGAATACAACACCGCAGGCCAAGGCGACTTCGTGCCCCCAACCAACGCCTATGACTGGACAAATATCCCTGGTCAAGCCCAAGGCGGTACCCAAAGCATCCACGACCACCCAATAAACAACTACGACATAAACTTCCGCCGGGAGGCTGTAACGACTATCCCCTTCGCATTCCACAAAACCACCTCAAACGTATACACCGCATCCAACCTAGTAAACATAGCAGACATAACCCCTTTCCTACTAGAAGGCGCGTACTTCTCGCTATTCCGCTTTGAGGGCGCAGGCACTCCCCCTGACTTCGTAACTTACCCCTCTGCCAATTGGGAAAGAATCTATAACGCAGTACACAGCACCGGCCTACTAACCGACCCAATAACAATGGGGCTAACCCCCGACGGCATATATCATCTGGTAGAGATACTGGCCCCGGCAGGCTTCCAAGTCCCCTTCGGGCAGTGGCGCATCACCCACGACGATAACGCCCCTGGTGACTTTATAATTATTGCAGTAGGCGGCTCAGCCCCAAGCT
>Ga0123355_10017700_pt1 | contig 11271 bp, 9 predicted proteins | sample TergutEmb28metaG_3_FD_89872 | JGI IMG/M metagenome (GOLD analysis project Ga0123355, IMG submission 89872) | Embiratermes neotenicus P1 segment gut microbial communities from Petit-Saut dam, French Guiana - Emb289 P1 | ecosystem: Host-associated > Arthropoda: Insects > Digestive system > Gut ...
CGGTGACCTCTGGCTTGCAAAGCCAGCGCTCTCCCAGCTGAGCTAAACCCCCACAGATAACAGCGACGTACTAGTATACAGTATGTGCAGGAAAAGGCAAACTACTATGTATTGGGAATTTCATGCTGGCCTATTTTTGGATCTTCCAGCTTTAGCTCGTCCTTTATTTGCGAGGTTGATACTCCCTTTGTTCTATCCAGAAAGGTTAGCTCGCAGTGATCTTTAAGGTATTCAAATCTATCACTGCCAGCCCAGTCCCCGCCCATAACTACAATGCCCACTTCGTAGTTTTTAACGTCATCTGCCTTTTGTTCCCAACTGTCTTCAGGGATAACTAAATCTACTACTCGTAGAGCCTCAAGCATTTCTTTTCTACTTTCATAGCTATGATAAGTTACCTTGTCTTTTTCTCTTAGATTAAATTCATCAGTAGAAAGCGCAACTATTAAATAGTCCCCTAATGCCCTTGCTCTTTCCAGCAGCCTAATATGTCCGTAATGCAAAAGGTCAAATGTTCCGTATGTCAGCACTTTTTTCATTAAAATAAGTCTCTCATCTATCCACGCAATTGTTCTACGTAGAGCCTTCCCCTATCTTGCCTGAGCAAGTCCATAGCTATTTCAAATATTTCCAAATCAAAGTTAAGCCCATGTTTTCTTTTTTCTATAAGGTCTAGATATATGCTTAACTCATCTCTAAGTCCATTCAGATTACCCTCTTTGTACAAAGCAACTATCTCTTTTTTCTTTGGCGAGTAAATGCTTTTCAGATAAATCATATCTACAATATGTCTTGTTTTTTGTTGTTCTGTACGTATTCTTCTATTTACCCACGCACTATGCTTAAGCTTTATCCAAACCTTATTTCTGATAAATTTCTTGTCATTCCAATTGTAACTTGCCAGTGCCTTTTCGTAATCTTCAGCTTTAATGCACGGGCTTATTATCATGTCGTCATTGTCAACCTTAAGTTCCACTCTTTTCCATCCATACCCAAATCTATACATCAAATACTCTTCTGCATAAGCAAAAGTTTGAAATTTGCTATCATGCAATTTCACAAACTGTTTAGAGCCTTCCAAGAGTAAGCTTGGGTATGCCTTGCCCGCAAGTCTAAATAGCTGCATGCGCTCTTCGCTTGAAAATGTTTGCTTTTTGAAGTACTTCTCTAAAAACCCCTCTTTGCCACGCACAAACAAGAAAAATTTAACCCCATATTTCAAAATTAGTGCCTTCACACTAGCCCTTTGCTTAAAGTTTCCCGAATTGAGGCTAATTCCTCTTTCAAGCCACCTCTTAAAATGAGTAACGCGCGATTCGTCTCTGATAATGTCCACTCTGACAAATATGCCATTGTGGTTAAATGCCCTATGATTCAGCATGTTATAGCAAAGGCTTTCCTTGTCTATGTAGCGAATAGAAAAATCAGGATAATTTTTGCTGTTTCCCCAATATTCCAGGGAGCGATCTTCCCTCTGACCCATCGATTCGACAAATTTATCAGCATCTTCAGCAAGTATTGCAACGCTAACATGATGTGTGCCGTCACGCAATTCTCCAACTCTATGGGCATCAAGTAATGCCGATCCGCACACATAATAATCAATGCCACTTTGCTCGCAACAGTAATCTATCTCTTTTAGCAGTGTAAAAACTTTTTTCTTCACTTGATCCACAACGATCAATCCTGCCCAGCAGCAGAAGGCTTTTGCAATTTCTGCATTTTCTCTTTGATTCCCAAAAGCACAATTCCGTTACTTGTAGATAGTTGAGCCCTCTCATAAAGCTCTAGTGCTTGCTCGAATCGTTCTTCCAGATAATATAAGTCCGCTAAAAGGCTCAGAAATTCCCCATCATTGGGATACATTTGCTGTGCCGCTTCAATGCGCTGCTCTAGCTGTGAAAAATCATACTCCGCCTTGCGTAGGCTTGCCACAATGTCTGCCTTTTGCACATCACTTTGATGAGGATAAATATTCAAAAATGCAGCGATGTCATCTTCTACTTGTGAAAGGGTATCATCATATCTGCTAACAACTATATTCCGAATTGTTAAAATGAGCTTTAACAGCTCTTCAAGCTGTTCGCTCTGGTTCAACCCGCTGTTACTTCTTACCTTTAATATCTTGTCGGCATCATAGTATCTACCGAGCATAATCAGCGAAAACAAAATCATATAAAGGGCATCATCATCTATAGAAATGAAGACATCTCTTCTGATGAAGAGAGTGCTTGTCTGAAGTGATATATAACTGCTAAAAGCATCTGCGATCGCAGCGAAATTCTGTTGCTGGAAATCCTGTTCAAGTTGGTCGTACTCCGCAAGAATTGCTTGTATCCTTAATTCTGCTTCAGTTTTTTGCAAGAAGGCAGTTTCCTTGTCTAGCACGACTCTGTGATTGTATTTTAGGACGTTTCTTGTTTTTCTACGCAGCAAATCTTTCCTCATTTTAGGCAGGTTAACCTGCGCATAAATGTAGTCCATGTGTTCTTTGTAACTCTTATCTATGTTTCCCATAGAGGTATGGACAATCTGATTTTCAGCAGAAGGCACATTCATCCAGGTGTCACCATAATCGGTTCGTAGCTGATCTTCTACCCTTGTTGCTACAGGCAACTTTATATCCTCAAATTGAACATACCGCGCTTGCTGAAAGATGTCCTTATCGTAAACAATCTGTCTTTGTCCCCAGCGTAAGCAGAAAGTGCTGCAATCCTCTTCTCGGTAACTGAAAAGGTCTTGTTCTAACTGTGAGAGCACTTTTCTTTCCCCTATGAGTTTACCCTTAATTCTATTTCTTACATAAGCTTTCGTGTCAGTAACTTCTTCAGGCAATCTATCATTCGCCAAGGTAAAGTTAGACACAAGCAGCTCGATATAGAGCCAAAGATTTTTGAAATACTTCTGCTTAAGAGTCGGGTCATCTGGAACAGGATCAAGAATAAAGAATTCCACCTGTACTCCATGAGGGGTTTCATCAGCAATTCTGCTGTTATAGAACATGGTGCTGTTCTCATCCACTACCCTGCAAAGCGGATTTCTGTAATTAGGAAAAAGCTCACTTGTTACAAGCGTCAGGTGTTCTGGAAGTTCTTCTTGTAGCTTGTCCTTTAGTTTGAGCCAGTTATCTCGCGTTATGTAAAGATCTGCGTCATCGTCCCAGGGCAAAAATCCACCATGGCGAACCGCCCCCAGTGCGGTCCCTCCCCCTAGATAATAAGTAATGCCATTCCTTTTGCAGATAGCATCGATACTTGTAATTATCTCTAAAAGTCTTTTCTGAAGCGGAGTCAAATGAACTGTCCTCTATGCGCGTAATTCTATAAGTAGAAATTGTAGACTTTGTCTACACTATCTAGCCCATAGTTTTGCGGAATCGCAGCCTTTTTGAGGTCTTTTCCTTCAAAGCTATCTTGCACGAAGTACTCCACGTTTCCAAATTTTTCATACCATCTTAAAATGGTATCGATATATGGCGTATCAATGCCGCACATTATCGCAAAGCCTTTTATAGTGCAAAGTCCAAAAGGTAGGTCTTCCTTAAAATAGCGAGACTCTTTATCAATAATAAACTTTCCATCTTTTTCAATCATTGGAGACAAAATATGCTTCATTGTCTCAATGCTACGAATCTTATCTGTCATTGCGCGCACCGTAGCAGATTCATAGTGCTCTGTGAGGGGAATAACACCCAACATATCAAGCTTGGTCAATGCGCGACAAATTTCTTGCAATTCGTTATCGCAGCCAATCAACATTTCTGAAGTTTCATCATCCCACTCAGCATAAAAAGGTATGTTTCTATCCCAAGTCATGCCCTCTGTGTAGTCTTTCAACATCGAGTAAAGCCTGCTTGTATGCATAAGGGGATTAGATGGAGTAAAGGTCACTACAAGATAATTGGACAGCGGTTCAATCTCCATATCCAAAATATCTGCCATAGTGCGTGAAACTTCTTCAGTAGCAGAACGCGGAATGGCGGCAAGTCTTGTCTTTGCCTTCTTCGATGAGGTAACCGATTTTCCATATTCCACAATTCGCGAAACGCAAGGTACTCTGTCCATGCCAAAGAAGATAGCACCTTTTTCCAGCACCTCTTTGCAAAAGAATTCGGCTCCTCCTGATCCGGGAATAACGCCGACCATAGCGCCCTTCTTCACATAGGGAGCAATGTCTTTTATCGTTTCTTCGATCATGAACGAAGGATGCGTTATGAAGACGACATCAGCGTCTTCTACAGCGAGTTTATAGCTATCGGTAACACACTCTATTGTTGACACCGATTCAGTTCCTGAAACTTTATCAATATAGGTAATCTGATTGCTCCAAAGATCTGGCTTCGAACTGTGAATATACACATCATGTTCTTCTGGTATATAACATGCCATAGCAGCGCCCAAATTTCCGCCACCTATTATTGCTATCTTCATTGTAGTTTCACTCCTACTAATCTGCAGCTTACTAATCTAAAAGCTATCTGCCTCGTCAAACTTTTTCCAGAACCTTTCCATTGCTTGTTTGCTTCCTGTAGAAATACGAATATAGTCTTTAAACATTGGAATGGAATACTTTTTCACAAGTACATCTTGTGCAAGCAGCTTATCAAAAACTTCGTCTACGTCTGTTTTGCATTTAATGAAAACGTAATTTCCATTTTCTGCATATACTTCTCTGCCTGATCCTTCTAGCTTTTGTAGTATATAGTTGCGCCCTTCGAGCTCTGTCGCAACTAGCTGGTCAATAAGGCCTTCTTCTTTCATGATAGCTTCTGCAAAGAGCAACGCAATCGTATTTACGTTAAAGGTTTGCCTTATTTTTTCTAAGTAGTCAATTATCTCTTTACTTCCAATTGCATACCCTATGCGTATTCCTGCAACCGAGCAAAGCTTCGAAAAAGTTCTTGTTACAACGATGTTGTCATACTCTTTAATAAGGTGTGCATAGGTATCTTTGTGAAAATAATGATAAGCCTCATCAATTATGACGATTGCACCCTTTTCTTGAGCCCTTTCAACAACACTTCGCACTTCTGCTTCTGTATAAATAGTGCCAATGGGGTTGTTGGGGTTGAGCAAGGTCACAATAGAGGTGTTATCATCTATCGCTTCTACAATCTTACCTGGATCAAGAGTAAAATCATCAGAATAATCAATGATTACTGTCTGCAGATTGAACATCCTTGCATATACCATGTACATCTCAAAGGTTGGGTATACAGATACAAACTTACTACCCTCTTTTGAAAAAACCTCGAAAATGCTTTTGATGGCTTCATCTGATCCGTTGCTAATAAATATATTACATGGATCGACGCCATTATCGTCCGCCAAGATACGAGTCAGCCTATCTGGCTCTGGATACATAGCCAGCATGGCTGGCGTAATTTGCCCCATGACTTTATCAAAGAATTCTTGTGGCAGCCCCTCTGGATTCTCGTTCATGTCTAGTCGCAAAGAGTCAATTCTATCCTGACTCATCCTAACTCTTTCCAGATCCTTTATGTGCTGCTTAACAAATTTTCCCACGCAATTCCCCTAGCTTCAGTTCTTCTGTATTGATTAGCTGTTCTTTTCGATATATTCCAATATTTGTTCATAGTCATCGTAATAATCAATTTCTCTCCAGAAATGACTGCTGATATCTAATGTGCGAATCTTTTCGCCCTTATCTGCAAGAGTATAGAGAACATCTTCCCACCAGCAACCATGCTTTTGCTCATTAATCATATCAACAAGCGTAGTGGCAAATGAAGGAATAAAGCTCTTGCTAATCTTTGCTATACCAACATATTCACAATCACGCTCTGCCTCTGGAAGTTCTTTGCCGTATTTTACAACACAGCCATCTTCATTTAGGCCAAAGAAATAGTCTCCGAAGGCAATCCGTGTCTTATCGACTGCCATAATCACTTCGCGCTGATCATCAACTATCTGCTGAAGAACATCTTTTTCTAAAAATACATCCGCATTCATAACAATCAAATCGTCATCTAACTCTTCTCTCATAAACCACAAGCTGGCTATACTATTTGTTACATCAAAAAATGGATTATTATATACTTTTGCGCCTGTACCCTCTAAGGCCTTTTCTACCAAATCTGCTTTATAGCCAACGCAAACAATTGGCTCTATGCCCATCTCCTCTAGCATGATTACTGTCCTGCGAATTAAAGGTGTACCTCCCACAAGCAATGTAGACTTTGGAATATCATCTATCATCTTTGAAATTCTTGAACCTTTGCCGGCAGCCAATAGTATGCACTTCATGTTTTCTCCCTTTGCATTTAAATATTTCGCATTACTGCATATACTAGTCTAATGCTTGTTTAATTATTATCAATGAGTCGTTTCCACATTTTGAAAAAGCTTTTCTTTGTACTTTGTCGTAAAGTCCTATGCTAATCAATATTCTCAGTCGAAACTTCATGTTCTAGATAAACAATCCCTGTTCCCACAAACTTTGTCTGAACAATAGTAAACTCACGCTTTGTGCAAGTACGCCTTGCAAGACTTGAAGTCGTATCCCACAATTCAATGGTCATATTATATCCGCCAGAAATCAAAGGAAGCTTGTCAAATTGAACTACTCCCTTGTGCCAGCCAACACTACCATCAAGATGTCCCGCATGTGTATCAGATGAAAAAACTTTGACCCCTTCTGAATTTTCTATCTTGATCGAAGCGGATAAAGAATTTATTTGTCGAACTACTTCATAGTCAAATTCAACTCTCATCGGATGACCATAGACGAAGGTATCGCTTATCTCGCCAGAGTCGTCAAAAAACTTTGCCCGGCGAGTGCGCAAAACATCACTTTTTGTAAGAATTATATCTTCGTCTTCGCTCTCGGCTTTTGCTCTAGCCTTCTCGCGAGCCTTTGCACGCTCTTCTTTGAGAAATTCTTCGTACTGAACAACCACTTCTCCCACGTCACCCTGTGCTATCAATTTGCCCTGGTTAAGCCAAATGGCACGAGTACAAAAAGCCTGAATAGTTCTCATGCTGTGACTAACAAAAAGAATCGTTTTCCCCGCTTCGCGAAATTCATTCATCTTTTCAATACACTTCATTTTGAAGATTTGATCTCCCACAGACAAAGCTTCATCGACAATAAGTATGTCAGGATTAATGCTTACCGCTACAGCAAAGCCTAGACGAGCCTTCATGCCACTAGAATACGTGCGATAAGGCTGAGTAATGTGAATTCCGATATCGGCAAAGGAAATAATGTCTTCTTTGATCTTTTCTATCTCTGCCCGAGGAATCCCCATCGTGAGAGCCTTATAATAAATGTTTTCTTCACCAGTCAATTCCTTTTTAAAGCCACTGCGTAATTCCAACATGGCCGAAACTCGGCCACGCTTAATAATCTCCCCGGAATCCGGCTGTGTCACACCAGTAATCAACTTAAGCAAAGTTGACTTTCCGCTACCGTTCCTGCCTAAAACAGCGGTTACTTCACCCTTTTCGAAGTTATAATCTACCTTATCAAGTGCCGAAAAATTACGATGCTCAACCTTAAAGCCAAGTGTGCCTAAAGCACGCTTCACATCACCTGAGTAAATTGCATAATTTTTAGTCAGATTGTTAACCTCAACAGCATAGGGTGAATTGTTATCAAATTCGCTCATATATTTTCCTATAGCACATCTGCAAAATTCTTAGACATGCGTGTCCATACAAACAGGGTCGCCAACCCCATAACAGCCATCAGGCCCCAAAAATAAGCTACCCAAAGAGGATTTGCCCAAAACCACGTATCGTAAATCAAAATATTGCGATATCCCTCAACTATATACAAAACAGGATTAAGCATCATAATCCTTTTCATAGTACCTGGCTCAAAAGTACTAAAAGGCCAAATGATTGCGGAAAGCCAAAAAATAAGTTGGGTAGCTGACCTAAGAAGATGAGTTATATCTTTCGAATACACCGTTAACACTGAAAAGAAAGTGGAAATCAGCAAGGTAAACACAAAGCTTGCAAGGAAGAAATAAGGCATTTGTAGCCAATATACCGTAGGGGTAAATCCAAATAAAGCAAACCCTATCATGACGCAAATCATCAAAAGAACATGCACCAGAAAAAGCGAGAGAACCGTAAATTGCGGAATAGTAATCGCTGGGAAAACTGTTTTTGTCACCAAAGCTCTGTTTTTGCGAATCGAATTGGCTCCTTCAGAGAAAACAGAGCTGATGTATTGCCAGGCAAACATGCCGGGAATCAGCCAAACAATAAAGGGAACATTTCCTGGAGTCGCACGTCCACCACGAATGCCCATCTCAAAAACAAACCAAAATACCAAAACGTAGGCAAGCGGACGAACACCTGCCCAAACTATGCCAAGTGCAGAGCCCTTATATTTTTTCTGTAAAGTGCGCAGAGCGAATTCCCAGGTAATCCTACGATTATCCCACGTTTGCCTTGCGAGCTTCACAGCCGATTTTATTAATCCTGCAATCATATCTCGACCATTGTAGCAAATCCTATGCCAATTTCTGCGTATGTAGAGAAAGTGAAAAGTCACAACCGCAGCACCAGCGCGCAAATATTTAGCGTCTTTTTGCACTCTAGTATGAGTTTTGCAGGTATCAATCTGTAGTGATAATATAATCCCTTGTATCGTTATTTTCTTATCGGATTACAAGTTTGTACTAGGAGACAGGCATCAATGCTTGGCACTAAAAAAACGAGTACATCGTGCAGTGCAAGACTTAACGGACACCTTGTACTGCAAACAGTACTCTCTATATTATCTTGCCTAGCTATAATCATTTTTATGATTGTGCCGCACAGGCATCTCTTTTTTCTTGAAGAAGCTCCACGTCACACCTTTGGATCTCCCCTTATAATCGCAGTAGCTCTGCTCGTTTTCATCTGCAGCTTGCTTTGGCCAAAACTTGCAAAATACTCCAAAGGACCCAACAATGAGGACATCGAGCAACATAATTGGCCTCTCATCGCATTTTGCCTCTTTAATATAGTCTTTGTCATTATGTCATTTGTAAATGTTCACGTCCTTGAACTTTACTCATCAAGACGGTCAGTGTGGTGGTGGACAGAATTCATTACACTACAATTTGCTTCTCTTTGTGCCTGGTACATAGGACGTAAAGCATCTTCACTGGGCAACAAAGCTTTGGGCATTACTTTAGCCACAGGCCTAAGCTTCATGCTCGTTCTCTCTTTTGGAGAATACTTGCACCTATCTGGCTTTGCCAACCCAATTGGAACATGGATTGGATCGCTTAACGAAGTAGCTCCTTATTCGGTTTGGACTTGGCCCAATTTCGAAGCAGTACGCGGACAAGGACTGGCGCGAACTCCTGCAGTGTATGCTTTCTTTGCCTTAGTGGGATTTTGCTGGGCACTAGCAAGTCAGAACTTGCACAAACTACGTGCGGCAGTAGCAATCCTCAGCATATATGTATGCTATTTATCAGGTAGTCGTACTGCCTATGTTGCATTCTTCATAGTTGCGATTGCCTTCTTGCTCGTTTATCTCTGGCGAAAAGAACTGTTTTCGTGGCTGCGTCGCAATGTAAAACAGCTAATTCCCATGGCAGCAATTCCGCTCCTTCTTATAGGAGGTACCTATGCGCTTACTGACCAGCACCACTTAGATCGAAATATTCCCACTGATATAGAAGTCCTGATCCACGCAGAGCAAGATCACGAGGCTTTGCCTGAAGATGAAATTGCCTCGGCGGAGTCTGACCATTTTGATATAAACGACAATGCCGTGCTTTATGTTCTGCACATAATTTCATCTGGTCGAATTGCAGTATGGCAAGAGGCGTTTGAAGCGATTGCGGAAAATCCTCTAGGCACCTGGCAAATCTCTAACAGCGTGCTGACATTAGCACACTCACATAATGACTTTGTTGAGCGCTGGCTTATCGGAGGCCCAATTGCGTTTGCGCTCTTCCTTTGGTTCATTTGGTGGCTACTTTGGAGGGCACGTGCCCCCTATGCTCCTCTATTCCCAACCCTTATGGGAATTGCGCTTATTTCTTTCGGCACCTTTGAAACGGTTTTTGCACAAATAGCCTTTGCCCCAGTAGCATTTTTCGTTATTGGCTACCTCATAACCTCGCGGAAATATTCTCGCAGAAAGCTAGTCGAACAAAGATTAGAATAGTTGCTCGTACTGACCCTTTACTCTTTGATTATGTGCTTCAACATCAAAAGCTATAGGTTGAACCTTGCCATCTGCAAAGCTGTTCATTCCTTCTAAAATACCTTCTTCGCTGTTAGGAACTACCGTACCCCCCAGTTCCAACAAAAATTCTCGCGGCCCTGGAATATCTGTTGAGATGCAAGGAACCTTTAAAGTGGCCGCCTCGAGCAAAACAAGGCCAAGAGCCTCATAGAAAGAAGAAAGAATGAACAAGTCACAGCTCTTCAAAACAGGGAAAGGATTATTAAGGTCTTTGATTACGATCACCCTATCTTTGCAGGCGAACTGCTGGACATACTGACAAAGTTCATTGTAGTCATCACCATAACCACCAATAATAATCAAAAAAGAATCTTTGTTGTCTTTGAAAAATGTATTAAATGCACTGACAAGTCTCTTATGGCCTTTCTCTGGAGAAAAGCGACCTATGTTGACAATCTTCAGGCTTTCGCTTTCAAGAATCCTTGCCAAGTCATCTTTGCTTACATTTGACATTGTTTCTTTGCCAAAATGCAATTTCTCAAAGCTCTTTTCAAGAACTGCCGTAGAATTGTGAGCATTCTCTACCAGCACAATGTTATCTTTTGTGCCACTAATATTGGCAGTAGGCTCAATCATTGCAGACGTAACAACGGCAACTTTGTCATAACTGTTATAGGCACTTTTCAAAGTATGATAGTGCTGTTTCTTCTTGGTCTTAATTTCTGAAACCATATCATTGTGTACAAAAATTGCTCTTTTGCCTGGCAGCCTTTGCAAGACCCCCGTTACCCAACTTTCATACCCCGTAAAGTGAATGACTCGGTCAAAAGATGCTCCACCGAATAGCCTATTCACTTCTCGCTGAAACAGGCGCTGAATGTATTTCTGTACAAATTTAGTATTGAGGTTGAAGCTATAAAACAAGACATACGCAATTAATTCAATAGCAGAAAGGCTTAGGTTACCTGCAATAGGAAATACTGCTGCCCCCTGTGGTAATCTTTCTACCCTTTGGGGATACTTTGCCATGTCTGTCGACCTAAAGCAGTAAAAGATATTCTCTACGTTCCTATCAATAGTTTCAAGCAGTGACAGCGCTGAAGTCGTAAG
>Ga0123355_10017701_pt1 | contig 11271 bp, 7 predicted proteins | sample TergutEmb28metaG_3_FD_89872 | JGI IMG/M metagenome (GOLD analysis project Ga0123355, IMG submission 89872) | Embiratermes neotenicus P1 segment gut microbial communities from Petit-Saut dam, French Guiana - Emb289 P1 | ecosystem: Host-associated > Arthropoda: Insects > Digestive system > Gut ...
CTAGTGCCTCAGCCTGCATACGGATACCACACCACCACAGCCAAACCACAACGTAACACCAACACACATCGAACCAGAGCAATACAACCCATGAAATAACTCAACAAATAAGTCGCAAACTCCAGAGGATGGATGTATTAACATCCGAAACAAGTTGAGTATTAAATAATGAAATAATAAAGCAAGTGACATCAAGTTGATCTCTCTTTATTCAACTATCAAGATGATGCATGGTCCAGTAAACATAAAAATGTGAAGAAATTTACACAACGGACAATGTCCGTTGTGTAAATTCCGTTCCAATACATATGTTACCTGGATGAGGGAACTAAAGAACTAAATAACGAAACAAATAAATCTGGACCCACAAATGGTATAGAAATGTTTTGGAAGAGAAGTACATAAAGTACACGATATTAGAACAAGTATATGAAAATACTATGTAGTTATTTGAGTTGGATACAATTGCTTATTTTATTAAATAATTTCCGGGGTTTATTTCAAACGTTCGATTATATTACTTGGAATCTGTTGGCGCCAAGGATAAAATGGTAAGATTGTATCCCGTCATGCAATGCATAGTCTTAGGCTTAAGCCTGTGAGAACTACACAACAGTGATAGGCCTGATTTTGTTTGGTAGGCATCCACCTCGAAACTGTCTACGAAAGAGGCTATTCTCAAGCTATTTCGTGTTTTCTGTAGTCCCTTGTAGACAATGCTGGGATAATATCAAGCAGTCCAAAACTACCTCTTTCCAAATTACATTTTATTTAACATAATCTCTGCAGTGGACACAACAGTTTGTCTTTTTGTACCGTTGACAGAAATGTGAAGCTTGAACTACAGAACCGGGCAGTAAAGAATACGCTGATGATTATACTACATTTTTCACCGTGTAGCTGCTTGCAAAATAAATTTCTGTTCCCGGAAATTCATAAATATTGGTTCTCTAATGTAAACGCAGTGGACGCCCAGGTAGTAATCTCATGAAACATATGAACATCTTGATAAGGCTTAACGAATAACTAAGCTGATGCTTTGTGGCTTATTCCATTCCAGCTTCATCGTTTTGTACCAGAACATCGCTATAAACAATCTTCCGCTCCGCCTTCAATATCCATCGTAATATAGACATGGTTAGTGCCTCGAAATGCAATTTCAAATCTAATCCTTACTGAATACGGAACATACGTGTAGTCTTGTCAGAGAACACGATAAACACGTTTTCGGTATAAGCTTCTAAAATTTGCCCTGTACATTGTATCACAAAAAAACAAGTAAAGTCAACTTTTCTAAACTGTCGTATACGAGTGCAGTAGTCCGGATGACATGATCTGAGTTAACATGACATATCGTTCTTTGTAACAAGTTTTATGAAAGTGGTTAATTTAATATAACAATAGCAGGTCGTACATTGTTCTTGGATTTTTTGACGTTTTGCGGACCGTGCATCTCAGTATATTTATCTCAGTAATTAACCAACTTGATGCACAAAATTTTTGTGCATCAAGTTGTTTAATTACTGAGATAAATATTGTTCTTGGAGTAAAGTGTATTTCAAGTACTCGATGTTTCGGGACTTATTTCTACGCCATATTCTGGTACTCAGTTTCCTACTTCTGTTGCCGTCCTAGGGGAGTATTTTCCCTTACGTCATATTTTCCAATAGAAGTGTTAAAAATTGCCTTCAAAACAGTTAAATCGGTTTAAATATTTGCCCGAGAATTCTCCGTTCATATCCCGCAGCTTTCTATATAAGCAAAGAGCATTATGGTATAAATTTCTGAGTTAAGAAATAAATGTGACCAGTATTTTGAGTGCTGTCCATAGTCTTAGGTTTTATTATCGCAAAGCATTTAGAAAACTGTTCGTTTTCCCGTCTCTGGCTTGGAAAGGAGGAAGAGCATAATCTTATTCTGGTGGGCCCATGAGGAATACCTTGTGTATGCAACGGGTCGACAGAAATAGGACCCCTCTCTCTTTCCTTTCCCACCTGAAGCGAAATCAGTATCAGTTTTGGAGACGTTGTGTCTTGAAGAAACCAAGAAGCAGGCAAGTGTTCAAAATATTAGTCAGCCTTAAACACTTTATTATCCAACTAATGCACCTTATATAATATGTAGATACAATTAAAATTATAAAATATTTAAAAGTGCTCCAACATGTTTCGGATCACAGAGGATCCGCCAACAGGGAGGTTTATACAGTGCCTGGCTAAAAATTACAAGAATGATTCTATCGTGTCCGTTGACATGGACAGGGTCGGTGTTATGGCAGCATATTCTGACCCGTTGTGAGTGTGTGTAGTTCACTGTATATGAAGGCACCGTATAAGAAGGCAGTTTCTTCATATACAGTGCCGTGTAATTTTTAGCCAAGCACTGTACAAGGCTCCCTGATGATGGATCCTCTGTCATCCGAAACATGTTCGAGGACTTTTAAATATTTTATAATTTTAATTGTATCTACATATTATATATTGTGCATTAGTTTGATAATAAAGTGTTTAATTATCATTGATGCACAGTGCAAACATGATGATTGGTCAGCCTTGTTGAAATACGCCGTTAACAGGATGAAGAAGCGTGTTGAAAGCATACAGGACCACCCCACTGTATGCTGCAGCTACGTTAAATTCCAGCATCCATACATTTTAGAGATCCCAAAATTATTATTTTTTTTTGTTTTGTTTTATAGTAATGAGTGATCTCCGTTCCCATTAGCAGTGCGGTCTAGGGTGTGGGTTTGCGGCAGCTCGCTTGTTGCGATTCCTGGTTCGAGTCTAGCCAGAGGATGGATATCTGTCTCTTTTGAGTGTTGTGTGTTGTCAGGTAGAGGTATCTGTGTCGGGCTGATCACTCGTCCAGAGCAGTCCTACCGAGTGTGGTGTGTCTGTATGAGTGTGATCGTAAAGCCTCGATAATGACGAGGCCCTGGCCCATTAGAGGTTGTCGTACCAAGGGGAAAAATTAGAAAGTTCTATGAGAATAGAGTCCAGTGTCAAGTGCACGTCACAGTTTCCTATCTATTTCGATAGTTATCTACGAGGCATGTCTAATAAGGAGGTTTCCCAACCTGAAACATTTCTGTTCACCTAGCGTCTGTTTCGTAGAAGGTAGCACTTACAATAAGGGTGACGTTCAACAGATGGCAAAAGAGTTAGGTCTTACTCATCTTATGTGCAAGCAACGACACTGGAAACATAATTCCGCAAAAAAAGTTTGGAGTGAGATTTGGTTTCTTGGGGGAAACATGTTCCCACCACTGAAGTTCGCGGCCAGTTGGTTTAGGTATACAGTGATGACGTAACGAGAGTGTAGCATGACAGAAAATGATGCAGATATTTCGAAAATGGTAGAACCAACATCCATGGTGATGATGATGATGATGATGATGATGATGATTGCACTGTTCGGCCCAGTACGCCAATGACGGGAGTTAACGCCGCACGCGTAGAGAAATTAATTTTTCAGGGGATGTTTCACTCGGAACGTCACCATTTCCACAATAACAAGGAAAGGAAATGGCTCTTCGTGAATGTTTGCGAACTCAGGAGCTCGATTTCTACCACAATTAAACTCATAAATTCATACATAGGTGGTACAACTACATAAATATGTCCAGGGATAATGATAAAAAAATGAAGATAATTCTGTGGAATAACTGAGTTACGTTAAACGTTCTGTTCACTGCTAGTTTAGTTTTTATGACATGGGGACCCTTACTTGTGTGGGAAACTTGGTTGTTATAAAATTCATATCCGTCCTGTTGAATAGCATGTATTGGTCCACAAATTTAAGAGAGCACACGCGCCACAGCTGTTGCTTACGCAATTTCGGAAACGTAATCTTGTTACCTGCTGCCTACACAAAGTAGGAGGGACTGCGTCAAGCGTCCCTTGATCCGTTTATAGAAGGCCGCATGGTTTCCTGGGTACACTCATTCCTTTACCCTTCACGATAGTAAACACTCGCGTGGATGAAGTACTGATCAACAAAAACAGTGCTAGATTATGTTGCAAAATCACCTGTTTACCCATGTTCAGAAAATAGGCCGTGGATGCGAATTACGCCGACCGTTCGGACCGTTATTTCTTAAGTAATATTTATTCTGTCGTCAGCAAACAAGAGATTAATAGCCTGGTTTAAAATATCGTACATGGTAATAACAGGGATTCGAAACCACTTCACATCTATTTCGATACTTGGAGCAAGTTCCATTGCAGCACGTATTCAAATTCAATTTTGCATTCTGCGATATGCCTGCATTAACGTGCGTGTTTTTTTATGTTGTGTAAGTTTAGACTTCGACTACAAAACGAAATAATTTTTTTAAGAGAAAAAAATTCCCATGAATATTTTATCCTGATTCCTATAAATTTACATTCTTAGACCTGTTTAGTTTAAACGGTAAGCTTTCAGTTGCTGGCCAATTTTAACACAATGCTTTTGTGTCATTTTTCGCCATTCTCATGTAACTCCTTTTAAATTATACAATAAGTTGGTAATAGATTTGTTTAGGAGAAATGCCTGTTTCGAGTAGTACCTTGTAAAACTATATCGAAGAATATTTACGGAAGATATCTTCCCTTTGTTTTTGCAAACTTGTCACTGACAAATTTCAGTTTCTTCTTTTACTTTTTCGTATCTCATTTCGTTGATTATCACTGGTGGGCGATACTTGTTCCTCATTACGCGCTTCGGTTTTAATTCATGGACCTGTAGATCAGCTACATAAATGGCAAATATTCCCGTTTTTCTCATTAGCGTTAGTTAGGTGCTGGGAAAATACTCGAAAATGAACCAAATTACTTCCGTAAGCATTATTGCCGGCTAATTCCTTACAGTCATCCTTGCATAGGAGACTACCGTCATCTCGCAGTCTGTCTTAGGACAGGTCCATAGCCTCCACCAAAGCGAGTTCTCCACGGTTTGCGATGTAGTGCTTCCTCTTCCAATTTCCAGTATCGCCTCTCTTCCTACAGTTGCTTATGTCTTCTTCATCGTCTTCCCGCCCCGTCTGTCTTTCCTTCAATAATGTGTTTTAGAAGACAATTCCTACGTTAGATATGACCAATCCATTTAGCCTACCTTCGTTCTATTTTAAGTAAAATATCTGTTCCTTTCTTGACACTTCGTAATACTCTATTTTCAAGCGATCGGTCCAAATAATCTTCTATACACTTCTCCAGTACAAAATTTCACAAATTTAAAGTTATTTCCATTCTACTTTCCGAAATGTCCAAGTTTAAGAACCATACAAAGCTATGCTCTAAACGTAGCACTTCATTAGATCCCTCCTTAAATTTGAGGCTGTTTAACCTAAGAATTTAAGACACCATACAAATTCGAATGCCATAGCCCATTTCAAAAGGATGTTTTCGTGTAGTAAATTTTTAAAACAAATGCTACAGTAAATCATTACAGCTTATTTTATTAAACTCCGAAAATTTATAATATCGTTTGCCACTTCTGAGCCTGTCTACTGAAGAGGAAATTCTTACTTCATTGGAACTTCCGTGTGTGGCAGGTTTCTTATTATGATTGTTTGTAATAAGCAGTTTGCGAGGACTCGCATTCAGAATCTCAAATCAAATGGTGGGCTACGTTTCCTTTAATCCTAAAGCCTATTAGCTTTTGAGGAAAGCCTTTACACTAAGGGTCAAATTATTTGTTGTATTCCTAGATGGTTATATGTCGCTAAACGTTCCCTCGAATGAACAAGGCTTTGCCTGTATGATGCACATAATTGGATTGTAACTTCATAATTTGATACAAAGTGCTGCTCTGTAGAGAATGCGCGTCAAACCCTAAACTGAAATTTTAGGTTCCACTAGTGGATGTAATAATGAATTAAATTTATTGAACTGCCTCAGTAGCTCTGCCTATTACGTATTCAGACTTCGTAAATTTAGGTCCCTTCTTTAATTATCCCATTCTTCTTATTTAAAAAATTTAAAACGTAATGCTGCATCTTTCCCCTCTCACTTAGGTCTTTTGGTTTTACTTTCATTCTGTAAAGAGAAAAATTGAACTTCATTATTATTATTATTATTATTATTATTATTATTTACTGCAATCGAATTTTCACTCCGTGGCAGTAATCCTTACACTAGTACAGACAAAACAAATAAGAATAAATATACATAAATGAAGCAATACAAAAACACAGTACAAACAACACAAAACACAATAAATACAAGTACACATATTACGAAAACACCCACACAGTTGTCATTACACCCACACATTACAAAACCCATACATACACACACCCACATATTACAAAACAAGTTAAAACAATCATTGTACAGAATACACACCAAATGAAATAGTCACAATACAATCAAGTACCCTCAGTACGAGGTCCCCCTAATGTGCTTGGTATTTTGTCCCCAAGAAATTGTATTACACTATTCCTTCCACGCATGCAAACCGACGTGCAAACACACCTCTCAAGGTGACAGGTTACAGACGTGCAACTGAGACCAGTGACACTACTTCCAAATACTAAATGAATTTCCAGAGGTAAGAAGAAAATTCGTCCCAAGATTTGATCAGTAATTTCACAAAACTCTTATTAGTCAATAAAGTAGATGGAGCCCACGTTCGATACTTCGTGCTGTGAGTGCAAATCGTCTCTCCATATGTCCAATGAAGGAGCAACTTTCTTTCAAAGATTTTGTTTGTATAGCAAATTTTTTTCGGTTATGTTTACCAACAGCCACCCTATTCGCGTGAAGATTGAGATAAAGTGCTTTCAAATTAGAACCTTCTTTTTGTAGCAGATACCGCGGTTACGAATCCTGCACTCGTGTCACATAAAAACAGCATCTAAATGAGGTGAAACGACACGAGGTTTTTTCCTTTCTAGTGAAAAGATTTACTTTTCCAGCTCTTAGCGTTTATTACGAGTTCTGTCCATAGTAACGCTGTCACTATTTCTCATAGTGTCTTGGTGTTTCAGTATTAGGTAATTTTACGATGTAGCTATTGAAATATGAAAGAAAGCGAATAATTTCATTTTATTCTGGAATTTGTTCCTTTAATTACTCCTTAAAGTCACAATTGTGTGTTTCATTCACAGTGTGTTACATAACGTACAGTTGCATATTCGAAAACAATGTGAATAACGATGGGAATGAAGCAGTGCGACATTTGTCTAAACTGCCCGTGGCGAACCGAGTCTCCTGGCTTTAATTTTCTATAGTTTTCCAGCTTCATGAAAGTCAGGATACAATAAACAGTCCTTTTGATTTATCAGCCATCTTTATTATCAATATCACGACGCTTTCATAGAGTATTAAAATAATATGAGACATTGCAAGCGCGGTATCACTGCTCCAACATCGTCTACGCGCTTCTGCCACACAGGGTAGCCTATGTATTCGTGTATTTCCATTAATCTTCACAATAAATGACGATTACTTTCCTTAAGAATCAGCGGTCTGTATTTGTAGTGGAGGCGCACTTAAATTTTTATTAGCAGGGAAATAATATTTCGAGTATTACATGAACTAAAGACTTAAAATAATGAAGTAGAAATAAATTAGTTTCTCAAAACTGAAAATAACAATAGAAACAACAATTGTCACTCTACTATGCAATTGCATTTTTAATTACGCTTATGAGTTCGAAGTGGATTACACATACGTAGGTTATTCGGAAAGTAAGTACCGTCTGCGCATATCTCTCGCGCATCCTCGAGACTGTCACTGTGCGCATGTGCAGTGACTTCCTCTATCAATTTAGAAGCCACAGGCGCCTTTTCGTTAAATTCGTGTTATGTTTATGTTTGTTCCTGTGCGTTAAACATGTTTAAGACTATTGAAGGTGCCGCCGACTGTGAAATACGGTCTGTAATTCGTTTTTTGAAGGCTAGGAATGTGCTACAAAGTGAGATACATCACCAGATCTGTCAAGTATATGGTGACAATGCGATGAGTGATGGCACGGTTAGGAAATGGGTTCGGATGTTCAATGAAGGACGAGAGAACGTGCACGATGAGGTGCGAAGTGGGCGTCCATCTTTGGTGAATGATGGTTTCGTGCGTAAGGTCAACGAAAGTGTGCGTGACGACAGACGTTTCACAATTTCTGATCTGTCCCTGCACTTTCCCCAGATTTCAAGGACTGTACTCTATGACACTGTCAGTAGTCATTTGGGTTATTGGCGGCCTCATTCTATGAAGAGGGTGTACAAACATTTGTACCCCGCCTCAATAATGGCGGCGAATATGTGGAAAAATAGTTTTAAGAATGTAGAATCTGATAACAATAAAATTTTTTTACGAAACCTTAATCGATTTTTTACAGCGAAACGGTACTTACTTTCTGAATAAGCCTCGTACTTGATTCCAACACTTACGTTAGGTATTACTGTGCATCGTTTGTAGCAGTTTGAGATACAAACTTTACTATCAGGGCAAACCAAGTAACACGTCGGTTAGATTAAGATTCAATAAAAATCGTATTTGCAATTAGATGCAGAATAGCCTACAGAGAGTTGTAACAAAGAAGGATCAGTGAGCCGACTGATTGATTTTAAAATAATTAATTAGTTTTGTATCGATGGTATATCACTTACAGGCAGAACTGCTATGTTTCTGTCTTATGTTCATCTTCTGTTGTAAGTGCATCCCAGCTTTTTGTGCTGTAGACGGACAGAACACTTATTACATGATGTGATGTAAGTGCTAAAATTTATGTGTTACAAGTTACCTGAAAACACAACAATTTTTCAAATCTAAACGCTTTCGGCCGTGGGACGCACCTGATAACAGCAGAAGTAAGAAGTTTTGCTAACATATAACAAAGTCTAATCATGTACAGTAGGTGATGAAACAATATACTTTTTTGAGGCAGCATATTGAAAAAAATACAATTACCGTTCCTCAGTGACCCGTGGCAGGATTGATACGAAGATTGGATGCTACAGAGTACCCGTGATGTTTGGTATGCAGTTCTTTGTAATATTTTTGTATGTAATTTGACACGATGGCAACACATACACATAGAAAAGTGATTAGCTATGCTGTGCGTTCGTTGCATTATTTAAGTTCAGTTTGCGCTCAGAGTTTGATGTCTTTGACACCGTGTTTCATCTGAAACTACCGAACTGTTTCGTAAATTTACTTCCTGCATTGCGGTTTCTGCTCTCCGCTGTAACCAAATTAGCTGACATTTACTGCTCGGTAGGATAAGCTTGTAGGACTAACTAGGATATAAGCTAACACGTGTATTTGTCTCACATAAACTCTGTGTAAACCTTATTTACACAATCCTATTCATGCGAAGATAATTTGCTTGTGTAAGCTTAGGCTATGTATTTTCTGCCGTACTCTTGTCTTCACTCAAGGATGATCTACCTATAAGCAACACTTTATACAATGATGGAACACGTGCGACAGAAGATCTCGCTGAATAGACATTTCTTGCTTCTGTTGCTATTGTTTCTGCAACTAATTAGCGATAATTTATGAGGTGCGTAAGCCTCTCGTTTAGCGGAGCGTTTCTCGCGAAGAGATTAGCTAAGATAATATAATGGATCCGGTTCCATCCCAGTGTTCATGCACCACTCACGTTATATAAGTTCGTTGCTGCTACAGTACATATCCAGTAATTAGTCCTTGTTTACAAAAGTTTAACCGGTTCAAATATGGAATTATTATAATGAATTGTTTTCGTCAGCTGTTAGCATTACAGAGTGATATGTGAAAAGGCAATAGTGGTTTAAAAGAAGTTATCCAAATAATCGCATGGGAGGACTGCGAAAATGCACGAAACCACTGATTTGCAGTAACAAGTCTGCGAGACGACAAGAATACAGGGTGGTACACACTCGACTTCAACCTTCGATTCAGCTGCGAACTCGCATTTCTGTGAAGACGTGGTCATGGCTTTGAACTACGGGGGTGTACAGGCCGCGGTCTGCATACGCTTGATCTTTTGGCACTCTACATTAGAAGTCTTGGGCTGGATAGCTCATGGCTTGGTCAAGCTTGGAACTGAATGTCTTCATATACATGCCTTGGTCAGAACCCTTACAATGAACCTAAGTATCAGTCAGGCGCATTACGTGGGTTATGTTAATTAACCTTTCATGATAATTGTAACAATTTTATATACACAAGGTAAAGTGTTCCCGTTACAGGCCCGATGTGGCCCAGAGGGTGGGTAGAGGTATAGCTGTACTCTTCCATGACCGCGGCACTAAAAGGGGGTGAGTGGTCAGCAGCAGGCCCCAGTCGCATTTTATCCCCGGAAAAGACCCGGTACCTATTGTACAGGAGGCTGGGTGGGCTCCAGGGCCGGTCTGGACGGAAGGAAAATCTCATCCCCACCGGGATTCGATCCCGGACCGTCCAGCCCGTAGTCAGTCGCTATACCGACTGAGCTACCCGGGCTACACACACACACACACACATATATATATATATATATATAATTTCTGGTGAGAGTAGGCTTGGGCACACTTGTTAAAGAAAGTCTGTATTCACAATAGAAACAATTCTTCGTGGCGGAGGTGACTTTGTTCTAATAAGTGATAACATTTAAAATGGTAAAATATGCTTACTGACAAGTTAAACAATGCACTGTTTTGCATAAATTGTATAGCTTAAACGATTACGTTTCTTCCGTATAAATTTAAGTTACGTGAATGCGGTGTTTTTCGTCTTAAGATTATCCGCTGTCAAAATAAACATTATGATAATATTACCTTGAATTCACTTCTGGCATTCGTTAATCAAGTGATAAAAGTGAATGGCTAGGTTTTGTGTGTGTTTGTTGTCGCACGAGGTGCGGCGTAAGTATGGAGTTTAAATTTCTTCAAGTGAGATCACTGTGTTTATTTGGAGACAACACTTCTACTTCACAATGAACTCTTATGGACTTTATGTAATATTTATAGATTTAAAAAGTTTCCTTCATCTTTATTTCGCAATTCCAGTAGCACTGTGTTTCAAGCTCCCAGATTTCCCAACTCCCTCTTTCCTCTGACACTCAAATCACACACAAACACACACACACACACACACACACACAGAGACCTTGTTTAATTTTTTGCCCCATCAGTTATTTTAACCGCCTCATCTGGTTCGCTTGAATGCTGAAGTACGTTTCTCCGAAACGTCGAATCCCACATCTACCAGTCTTTGTAAACTCCCCCCCCCCCCGGAAAAAACGAAGCCCACAAAGCAATCAAAAACCCCCCTTAACACCTAAAAAATTAAATGTTAATGAATGTTAACCGTCAATTCTTTCTTAAAA
>Ga0123355_10017703_pt1 | contig 11270 bp, 2 predicted proteins | sample TergutEmb28metaG_3_FD_89872 | JGI IMG/M metagenome (GOLD analysis project Ga0123355, IMG submission 89872) | Embiratermes neotenicus P1 segment gut microbial communities from Petit-Saut dam, French Guiana - Emb289 P1 | ecosystem: Host-associated > Arthropoda: Insects > Digestive system > Gut ...
CAGTCGTTTTTCATTTCTCTTGTTTATTTCCCAAGTTTCCGATCCATATGTAACTATACTCTCTACTATCGTCGAAAAAATCATCTTTTTTGTTTTCAAAGTAATTTTATCATTCCACAGAACAAAAATTATTTAGGTGATAAAATAAATGTGGATGAGGCGGAAAGCGTATGTGGCACATACGGGGAGAATAGAAATGTAGGCTATATCAGGCCCCTGTGGGAAGACCTGAAGGAAAGAGACATGTTAGACCTAGGCGTAGATGACAGGGTACTATCAAAATGAGTATTAAAGAAATAGGATAAAGGAGCTTCGAGTGGATTTATCTGGTTCGTAACAGGAACAAGTGGCGGGCTCAAGTAAACGAGATAATGTGGGGAATTTCTCGAATAACTGCTAATTTTCCAAGAAAAAATTTACTGCATGGAGGTATGTGGGTAGAGTTCCTCGCCAACAGCGGTATCTGTTTCGTTTTACCTATCTACAGTTTTTGAATTTGTAACTATTCTGAAGGACTCGACACAAAGTTTCTCTGTCCGAGCTCAGACCTATCCTTTCTGCCGCTTCCAATCTGGATACCTTCGCCCTCTAGGTACGTGGTCACCAAGGCTACACAACTGTCCCGTCAGAGTCGCATTATGGCATGTTTAGCACTAACGGCTCATAAACCAGGCATCAACAGGCACTTAGCAAAGAAAATGTCTTTTAGTTGTGTACGTAAGCATTGAAGTTCGCTCCTCGCGCCACAGGATTTAGTGCTGCCATATTCCTTGTGTTTTTATTTTATCAGCGAGTGCCAAAAATCTGTCGTGAGACCGGTGACGTCACGTCAGAGCATTTTCTTGCAAATAATTTACTGTGAGAAATGTATCGTTTAGATGTAATGAATGGCGGGATGTTTAAGCGGGTTTGGGTAAATGCAACTTTTCTTCAAATATTTAGTTACTGTTACATTTATCTACACTAACTACACAGAGTTCCTTTTAAGAATCAACAGATGGGCACAATGTCAAGAAAATCAACGCGTCTGTGAAATCCCAAGACTCGCTCTCCAATCAAGAGCCAGCCACTAGGTTCTGACTTGAAATAAAAGGATGCACTGCACAACCTCACGCTCCATTTCGTGATGATTCACTTTAATATTACACTCCCGCGTTGTCTTCTTCCTTCTGGTTTTCGGACTGAAATTTTGATTCCCTTATACTGTCCCCCTTATACAATACATATCAGGACACGTTACCCTTGATTTTTGTATCCTAATAATATCTGGTAAGGATTACGAATTATAACGTCTCCCATTACACAGCTATCACATACACGTCTTGGAACTACGGCAATAGGAAGACCAAAGAACACAACATAGGAAACAAATTGTTGGATATTTACTTGTACATGCGAATTAACATGCGACACATACAGCGACTCATTTACTGCCTCTAACAGACAGCTGAGACGTTTATAAAAGTCTCCTGTATTCGAAACGAAACTAAAGTTATTTTTTTATGTTTAAGGTACCTTGCGTCACTGATCTATATTAATAATTGTCCAACGAGCTGCAACACAAAGCAGTCTATTTATTATTCTGCAAGTTCACTGTACATGTTTCGGGGGTCAAACACACCCATCATCAGGAGTACACAGAACTCTAACTACACCCTCCGGTACTGATCATATTTTTGTGCAGCTACCTCCCTCCAACGTGTAGAGTGAAAATAGACTGCTTTGTGTTGCATCTCGTTGGACATTCATTAATAGAGACTAAAGTCTTTTTCGTTAATGATTATCTCAGTTTCATAAGAACAGCAACGAGCGACACGACGCCAGCTATTTGTAATGAACTGGTGACACAGAATGTCGTCTTACTTGGCATTTTAATTTAATATTCAATTTCGCAAGAGAAGAAAAGTGAGCTTCTCTTATGACTGTCCATTATAACAGGCACAGGGTTTCCTTGGAATGGCTGCCACGTATAATATCCGCAAAAAGGACGGTAAAAGGAGGAGGAGGGCGTTGAGGTAGTAAAATGTAAGGCAGCTCGCTTACTAATGACCGTTCCAAAAACGTTGGTAGGACTGTGAAGAACACTACGCACAAACAAAGCTCACCATTAGTCCTGGTACCTTTCAGAATGACGCTGAATAAGGAAAGAATACTGCATGCATACTAATGAAACTACATCAGCACTCTCTGTACAGTGCACCTAACTTCATGTGCAAGTGTCTTCCTTCCAAAGGTAAGAGTCGCTAATCTTCTTGAGAAATTATTCGCTTTTTTTACAGAAGCCAAGGTTTGACTGCCGTGTGTACAGGAGTACAGCACTGGACCCTGTTACAAGTTAGCTGAATTCAGACCCCACGTACGCACGTTGTATCATTAAGGTCACGTTTAACATTCAATAATCCTCTCGTCCAAACCTAATTCTCCAAGTGGTCTCTTCCCCTCAAGTTTTCGGACCAAAATTATGTGCTTTTACTGAAGTATTCTGTGTGTTTTAAATTCCATGACCAGTCCGTTCTCCCTGACCTGCCTGTTACAATAATGTTTGTTTACCTATCGCGTGGCTGTGAGTTTTGGTAGAAAGTAGAACTATCAATTACGCAACCCCTCAATGCCTTTGCATATCTGATGTAATGTATTTTGCAGACACGTGCCATCATTCCTTGCATTGCTTATCAGACCATCGACTGGGTTCTACCATAAAATACAGCAACGCGACGCACAAGTACAAGAAGAACAGAAGTTCCCGGATGGAATTCCAAACACACGAAACTTGAAATGCTGTCCCTATCCAAATTATGCTTATGTTAGTTGGCTAATCATTTCAGTGACTTTCTTCCCCAGCTGATGTTGTGATGCAGTGAGATGTTACATTAATTCCTCAATTTCTTCAGACAAATACTCGGACGATACTTTCCAAATCCTCACTTACCCACCGCTCTTGTAATTCTTCCCACAAAATTTAACACACCGCCGCTTAACACAATTGCTTCCTATCAGAGAATATTGGTTCAAATCTTCTCTCGGAAGCAGATTATCCTGTGGTGTTCTGTGGCCTTCCTCTGTCACTCCAGTAAATAAGGAAAGAGTAATTATAATTGTCTTGATTGCTTTACTCCACATCCTTCTAATTTATAATTCCCTACCAATTAGGATGCCTCAGTTATTGCCACATAGTCTTCTAATCCGAACTGCTAACATCGTCGTTAAATAATCCATAAAACAGATAAAATTATTCGATATAGCGTAAATTATGAATTTAAACACCGTCCTTAAAACACTTAAACAAAACGCTTTTCTTTCAAAGTAGCACAGCGTATGTTTTCACGTGTGACAGTATGCCTCCAAGTCACAAGATACGACCATTAAGGCATGCCTTTCCATAATGTTTATGTCGCAATTATTAAGATTTCGTTTCCTTCTCAACGTTTATGTAAGGGGAAGGGGATTTGAAATGTCTTCCCTGCAGCCACTTTCTCATGTGGAATTATGTTCCAAAAATTTAATCTCGGTCCCATCCCATCGTATATTCATCCAGCACATCTTTTGGGGGACACCATTCTGTGTAACGAAGGAACGATACGAGACTCACCTCCCCTCCATTTGTTAGTGTGCGCATCAGAGAAATGAAAAGAATGAATTCTGTGTTACTGACACAAACACTTAAATTTAAACACGCCGGTTAGATAATGCATACTCCGTCGTTCCTTTATTAGGTGAGAACAGTATAGAGTTAGGCAAAAACGGATTGCCACTCCGACTGTATCTGGGAAACTGGAGAATCACCTTTCGCTGTCAGAACGGGTGTAGTTAATTCGTTACTGTCAGGCTATAATTGTTGCTGCAACTATGACGTCACTTGCAGTGATGCAATAATGTGCCACATATATATGTTCTGTGCAGTTACGAAAACACGCACGACATCTGGAGGAACAGACCTAAATTAAAGTGTCTGTGAGTCGAAGTAACAATTAAAACACGCAGAATTACATTTTACTTGTAGTTTTGTTGGGTGTAAAACTCTGTCTCTAGCCTTGAGGGACACACTTAGATTGATGGTGTTTCAGAACTGGCACTAGAGCGGTATGTCTCGGTACAGAGTGACGCTGCTTGGTAGTCCACGGTGAACTATTCTATAGGAAACCACCGTGCTGCTGGCTCCATCAGCATTACCCTGCTTTTCACTTCGCATAATTCCGTAAAGATAACAACCAAATCCGCTTACTTACGATACATGACACAATACAGTAAAGCACTTTTAAGTGTCGGGTGTGAACCTTAGACGGGTAGTATCTATCATGATCATTTATGCGTCGTTTTTCTCGACACTTCCTTGCCACTGTCAAAATGTCTCCTTTTCTCAACTCTTTCCTTCTTTCACAAGGCAGGCCTGATCACCGGGTAATTTTATTCGTTGCCGAATAGTCTCTGTTCTTGGTATAGCGTCTTTGAATAAAGACGAAACCAATAAAACCCTGGATTTGTGATCACTGCAATTTGTTTGATCCGAATGCCTGATGTAACTTCCGCCCCTCGAAGGGGTCTCCAATGACCCAAGAACCACTCGAGCTCGTTCTTCAGCGTCGGGTCACTGCGCAGTGGCGCCATCACAGTCGCTATTAGCGCATTCTGCATGAATGAGCCAGGGACGGCCGACACCCCTTAACAATGTATGACATTTCCTGCACAATGATTCCGCGTTCAGAATGAGATTTATTCAGAATTAAAGGAGATTTATGCAAGCAGACGAAGTCCTATGACCTCACAAGACGGCGCTGCAACTTTACGAACTGTCCTTTGGTTTACACATCCCACTGTGAATGCGTACAATGACACACACCAATACACTGCCCGTCATACACTGCTCTCAAGTCATAGTTGTTAACCTTTTGACGCATAACGACGACTATAGTGATCGTACCGCACCGCTAACCTCTAAATGTTGCATTTTATATATTTATTCAACAAATATAGGTACTGAATATTTTAAACATAGTGTATACTCTCCGTTTTTTCCTCTTCAAAATGCAGTTTGTTTCATAATTCTAACGGACTTGGTTCCTGTTTTATTCACATTTTATATACAGGATGTGCTAAAATTTAAAAAAATAATTCCGGCGCCAAAAGGTTAATCCTCACTCCGAAGACTTGTCTAATAATATTAAAGACTATCGTCAGGTACTGATGACGGTCCTTGTTAAGACTCGAACATATTGTACTGAGTGACGATCTGAATTATGAGCGACGACCTGTGAATTATTTTGTTTCACTGTAGGAACTGATGTTCAGTCGCAATGAACAATGCAACGCGACGTCGGAGGCGACATTGCGATTAGCACACAGATGCTCACAACAGGCTCAAGATGCCTTCAGGAATGCTTACTTACTCGTCAATCTTTCGAAACTATGATACTGTCATTCACAAAATACTAAATACAAGAAGACTTATAATACATAATAAAAAAACCACCTCTAGTGAGCCACGGCCTCTTCATTGTCGAGGTTTCACGATCGCACTCAGACACACCACATTCGGTAGGACTTGTATGAACGAGTGACCAGTCCGACGCAGAGACGTCCACCTGACGACAACACACAAGGCAGACATTCATGCCACCAGCGGGATTCGAACCCGCAATCCCAGCAAGCGAGAGGCCGCAGAACTACACCTTAGACGGGCGAAACCAGGATAATAAACAAAGAAGAAATTACACATTACAATTAATGGATTAAAGTGAAGTTAAATCGAAAGAAAGACAAAAAGTACAGACATAATCATATTTAGTAAATGAAAAGGGTATATGACACTGCATAAGAATATTTACGACAGTAGGAGTTGGTTGTGTACAGTCAGGTATCCTCACCACAGGTGCGACAGAGCCTCTAAGTATGCCAGAACCATGATGATAATTTCTCTAACCCTTCAGTGCCCCGTAGGCTAACCTGTGCAATTGAAAGAACTTCGATAAATAACGGAAGAGTGAATCATTTAAAAGCTATTTCCTTGCAGTACCTGGTCCTTCGACGGCATTTACACCAGCACACCTTTATCTGTGGGTTCCCGTGCGACCAAGTCGCTGGTTGGGTGACCAGTGGTTATGGTATTGTGGGAGGCGGGGTATGGGAGTAGGAGGAAGAGTTGAGGAAGGAAAAGAGAGAGAGTTACAAGGATGTGGAAGGAAGAATCAGGAAAGAAGCATATAAGGGGGATGTGGCCAGCGAAGTATCGTCCATTTCAAAAGCAGCACATAGTCTGCCCCCCTCCCCCCCCAATGCTCTGTATAACATATAGGTGGTTCACTTGCTTGGGCTAAATAACCGGCCAGCCTCCCATTCGGCGAGTTTTGTAGCCACATAAATAAGATTGATGCAGCGAGGAGGGGGAGGAACAAGAAAAGAAGAAAAAAAGGAGTTGGTCCTCCCGCCGCCCTTCTGCCGGACGTCTCCGTTATGTTACACTGAGCACTTAACCAAGATTAGAAATAGCCAGTGCGGAAAAAAAAGAGACGCTGTTGGAGATATTGTTCAAATTTGAAACGCGTCTATTTTCATTCCCTGCTGCTGTTTTTTTCTCATTATTTAGAAAACTGAACACATGAGAAGAAAACGAATTCAACGCTCCGAAAAATTACTCGATAGAATCAGAAGCTTGTACACTCATTACCGCAGCTTCCCATCTTGGGCCGTCCATAATCGAACCTCGCAACCTCCCCGAAAGCCGATTTTCGTTTTATATTTCCTCGTCGTCTTAAAACTTCGGATGAATTTCTTCCTTCCGAAATTCGAGCTACATACTCATCCTACCACACAACCAGGTTTTGTACCCTGAGAGTGGTAGGTGACGCGCAGGATATGATTTAAATTCCATGCAATGTCGGCGTACTAGTCAAACCTATCCGCTCTTTAGATTAGTTATCTGTACAAATAAGCCCGTCACGCTTGTTTTAGCTTGTAATATTTTTTTTTGTGTAAAAGTTCTGTAACTTATGTTATGTTTGGGTTTAATAGAATTCCTGGTACCTTTGGCAACAGACATTGATGTGGATAATTATCAGTAAATAAATATTTAAAATTTAAGTCCCCTCATAATTTCAAAGTTACATCATTGAAGTTAAATTTTGCAAGTGACATCTTAAAGAAACGAACTCTGATGATGCGCACCGAAATCAGTTGGTTATATAGGACTTCGTGAACGTGACACTGGACTTCCAGGTTACATAAAAGCCGGAAGTTTCTTTACTGTATCAGTGACTATCAACTTCAAGTATGAATGTTCTCCACGGAGCCGGTCTGCCTAAAACTACCTTCGATTTACGGTCTGCTGTATGCGAAGCTACCCAGGACCGTAATTACCCTGCAAGCCAAGATATCCTTTTATGTCTAACACAGCAGTCATTCCGTATAAGGAGATAATCCTGTTTTGAACTGAAGTCTTTATTCAGCCACTGCAATATGCACTGACAGTCCTGGAGAGGGGTGCGTGTATTATCCAGCGAGATGGTCCATCCGCAGCACTAGCGCCAGTGGTCATCTCGTACCCATAAATCGTGTGCCGAAATGGTTCGCTAACTCCACCATTCCCACAGTCCATGTTGGCAACGATTCCATATTTCACAAGGCGGTCTCAGTTGATAGTCATTTTATGAGCCGCATCGAGGTAAAGCCCAAAAAATACAGTTTTCCAGTGTACAAGGGAAGGAAGGTTTAAATAAAGATATTTTAAATAAAAAATACAGCACTATACAGTCCAGTGTTTTTCTTGCTAAATGAGATTCGGCTGCGTATAAAAGTAGATGGAACTCCCTCCCCCTGCGGGACGAGAAAATAAACAGCGGTAAATTGTGGGCAGTCCCCTTCCATCCCTTTACCCTTTCTGTTATGCATATGAGAAATGGTGCGATTCTGCGTGGAAGGGAAGAGTTTATTCTGGCAATTCATACAACCGACCTTTAGGTTCAGGTCTTCCTCATCCTATTCGACTGTTCTCCACAAATCTATATTTTTACATAACGTTTTAAACTGCTGAAACTAATGAGCTGAAACTAGATCACCCTTGCTTCCAGTTACTTCAGCCCTCATGGAACAAGGTCTCTAGCCTGTTCAAATCAAGAATTTTCTGAACCTGCGGATCTTTAGGAAATCGGCAGAACTTCCTAAATGAGGCACAAAGCCTTTGAGAGGCCTCTATCTGTGTAGGATCTGGCGGACATATATCCATGCCCCAAGTAGGATTCAAACCTAACATCCCAGAGTTGCAAGACCACGCGGAAACTGCGATGGCATCACCAGTCCCTATACACACATATTACTCTTCGGGCAATCAATCTTTCCATGCTTAATTCAGCCACATATTATGTAAAACAAAATATATATCCAAATATGTTTACATGTCCATTAGTGTCCATGATAACACCAACAAATAATGATTACTAAAACATTAGAACAAGTTAAATTCAACGAATAATCAGATCACATTGTGTTCGTAGATTTATATGGATGCGAGGTTCGGTCTGTCTTAGGATAAGACTATCGAAGGTGTTCAGCCAGATGCATGGACAAAGCGCTGTACTTAATAATATTTGGGTAAAACCAGGATTAACTTATTGCATCTTTACACTCTTCCGTGGCGACAGAGTCCTGATCAGGTGATACCACAGCGTTCCGCTATACTGTGTTCTGAGACTGATTATTTATTTTTTCCGCAGGTGTCTCCAATGAAGAAAGGTTTCAAAATGTTGAACGAATTGCGAAGATGTAGCCGAATGAGGAGGCTATAAAATCTTGAAGGACTCCATGACGGTTTAAATCAAGGAGTTACCCTGGCGGTATTCTGTACAGATTAAGGAGCGAGGGCGCTATTAAAATGGATCCTATGGTAAGCAGGATCGGCTGGCTCAGCATAAAGACAGGTGGCGGGCTAATGCAAATGGTAATGTAAATGGTAATGTAAAGTTCGGGTGTTACAAATTCGGGGAATTTCTTTAGTACATGACGAAAGATTATGTTCCCAGTAAAGACTGTTTCGTGGAGTTAGTTATTCTGTTATTAGACAACACACAGCAGATATCCCAAAACAAGGGAAGCCTACAGCATGTCCTGTTTGTTGGTAATACAGACAAATCACTATTACGACATTTGTTACACTGGTTAGGATATGAATATAAGGATGCTAATTATTGTACCTGAGTTACTGGCATATTCTACAATCCGGAACTTATTCAACAATAAGTGAAGTTCCTTGAAATTACTGCCGCTTTATTTCATTAAACATTCCCCAAAACAGGAAATGTTCCAACCAAAATTTGTAACACCTTATGAGATCCACATTTTACATCATGCACTCCTTTAGACAAATCACCTGTACCTGAAACAGACAAAATCCAGCTTCAAAAGAAATGGCACTTATGGAGGAACGAACATAAATGAAGTTCACTAAGAGTGTTTCATGTCAAGTCCCTACTAATAAATCATGCCTAATATATTCAATGTTTTCGTAGATGACACAGACAAACCAGCATGAAAATGGGAAGTCACCACATTCGAAAACAATCATTCTACGCCCTTTGTGTCGAAAACGTTGTACAATCCTATGCATTAAATACATAGAGAACGATCAGTAGGAAAAAGGACGGAGTTTTTCGTTATGCGCTATTAAGGGCAAATGCCTTTGCGTAATTTCTCCCAGACATAATAAACAAACAACTTACAGCAGAAATGTTTCAGGATTAGTGTTCCATAGGACAGCATTGTATTACAATAACAAAGTCAAAATGGCGGACGTTATTGGTTTCTATCTCTGCTTCCCTTCCTTTACACACGCATCACTCTGTTCCCTGAACACTCTCATACACAGGCGCATTTGAACATCATATAAATTCCGGAAGATGGACGGGTTAGGGAGAGAGAGCGGGTGCCATGCCACTACGTCAATATCCCCTGGGGAGCGAACAGAGAGGGTAGAAACTCCACGAAACTGGACAAAGTCTGCCTCGGACCATGATGGGCAGTCTACTGCCCACAAACCACAATATGCGCCCTCGAGATGCGCAAAGTCGTAGGCCTACAACGAGGTTCCGCTCTTTACTACGTCAAGTTTCGCAGCTCAAATCATCATTTTCATTTTCTGTTCTTCCCGCCCTTCTGTCCTCTCATCCCCCACTGGTAAACTGAAAACAGTAATAAGGTAATAAACTTCCATATGCTACAGACAGCAGTCTATTACAACATATTATTCTGCAAACGTTGTCTTGTATCCTTACAGTGGAATGCATTTAATGCAGACAGGACATATTGTTAAATGTATATATTCTAACTGCTTCTATCCACTGGGAATGTGGAATATTTCCCTCGGATAAAACGGACGGAGCGTGAAGCTTTTCACTTAAATGCGAACAGTATCCAGGTCCATAATGCGTACAGCCATTTGTTTATGCCCAAGATAATAACAAGAAAGTCAGTTATAGGAAATTAACCGACTGTACAACTAACAAACTAACCAACTCCACGAAGCAAAGTCCATCTTGATAAGCTAACAGTTCTTCACCTGTTCAAGAAATTTCCGGCATCTTATGCGAACAGAAAGTCCTTTACCGTGTTCACAAAAGCCTGCTACTTGTCCATATCCTGAGCCCGATAAGTTCATTTTATCCCACTGTATTTATCTAAGATTCAATTTAATTTTATCTTTCCACCTTCGCCTAGGTCTTCCTTTTAGGTTCTTTCCCTCAAGTTTTCCTTCGAAAACCCAGCCAATGATAAGAAAACACTGAACAAGTAGGTAAGAATATAAATAATATAATGTCATACATTAAGATTTTCGAATGACACGAAAAATGTGTACGATATAGAGAATGTAACATTTACTGAGTCGCGAAAATAGTGAACAAGACAGGCAGTGTACCTATAACGTGACATTTAGGCGCGTTCCTGCAGTCATTGTTGCAGTCGAAAAGCAGTAAGTATTACTTATTCCGAGTGTGCGTTTGTAGCCTTAGTTATCCAGCGTTCTATGGGAATGCGCCATATCGTCATCTGTGGCCTGTCGGGCCCCACAATATATCTACACATTGTCTCATAAACTGCACGACTGAAAAAAGTAATTAAAAATAAAATTGTGTTTTGATTTAAACCACAAATTCCGCGTGAAAACATTTCTCATTCTAAGCAAAACTGAACGAGATATGATCATAAATGTATATCGGTCTTCAAGTAAAGTAGCCATTATTCTTGTCAGATTTTAATGAAACCAGAATTTTCTCGACAGATTTTCGAAA
>Ga0123355_10017704_pt1 | contig 11270 bp, 13 predicted proteins | sample TergutEmb28metaG_3_FD_89872 | JGI IMG/M metagenome (GOLD analysis project Ga0123355, IMG submission 89872) | Embiratermes neotenicus P1 segment gut microbial communities from Petit-Saut dam, French Guiana - Emb289 P1 | ecosystem: Host-associated > Arthropoda: Insects > Digestive system > Gut ...
CGCAACGGCTGAATAAACGCACCAAAGCTTTCGCTTTTCCAGCCATCCGGCAAGCAAAGGTGCGCTTGCAGGCCAAAGCGTTGCATGATGCGCTTGATGTCACGGGTTACGTTCAAATTCATTTGATTCTCCTGCTACGCCCCCAATCAACGAAGACTGGGGGCGTTTTTTTATGTCGCTAAATTCAAAGCACCTTACTTCACTCTTGTTACCTCAAACCCAAAGCTGGTGTCTTTCAAAAGCTCCGCAATCGCGCAAAACGCATCATCACGCTCGGCAATCGCCATGCGCAAACGATCGCGCGAAGCCTGGCCGCGTTTGCTTACGGTGATGTCCCCTGCCTTGAAGCTCTCAATGCCATCACCTTCGCTGTTCTCGCGGCGTTGCAGCAATATCACCAGTGCCGCCGTTGCTGCCGCACGGCTCAAGCGTGGGTCACGCCGGTTGATCATTTTGCCGTCTTCGTCCGTCTTCAGACGCGGCAGCAATTGCTCCACTGCCGCGGCACAAAACGGCAGTGCCTCGTGCACTTGCGCTTCGTCAAGTTCTGTCAACAGCCTCAGCTGTCCCAATACGGTGTGCTGGTTCACTGCGAAATCACCACCGAATCGGGCATGATTTTTGCAAAACCCACGGTGGTTGAAATCCCTGCGCGATGGAATTGACGATCAATCAACCGGTCATAATCCGTGATCACGCCGCCGGCTTCCACCATTTCAAGGGCATGGCCACTGTCGACACCAACCACCGCATTGCCTGCAAGCCCCGGGTGTACCACAAGCTCCGCACCCATCGGCGTCACCAACCTGCCGCTGCCATGGAAGTCCAGGCCCGCCGCACCATCACGCAATTCTGGCATGGCAAGAATCTCTTGCGCTGTGGCGTTGTTGGTGATGATGGCACTCATGTTGGCCATGGGGAACGCACCCCACAACGCAATCAAATCGGCATAGGTCAGTGTGCCCGAGCGATTGATTACTTGCGCAGTTTCTGCGGGGCTGCCATCGCCATTGCACAGCACATCAATTGCGCGGTCCATCATGCCAAAGGCAAAGCTCATGCCCACTTTGCGCAACATCACCGCAAACAACTCAATGCGGTGCAGGCGCAACGTTTCGTATGTTACGTTGAGCACATTGCCAAACTTGTTCATTTTCACCAGGCTGTTTTTGTTGCGGATGATTGTGGACGACATTGCTTCGCCTTCTTGTGCAATGTCACCCGGGCTGCCGTTTTCATCACCAATGCTCAGTGACCGATAGTCATTGCCCTCAATTTGCGTGGTGGCAGCCACAATGCTTTCCAGCTTGCTGGCTTCTTTCATGCCTTTTTCCACTGTGCGCGCCACAAATTCCGGGAACAGTGTGGCCGTGTTTGCATTTTGGAAGAATTTCTCCACACGGTCACCGCTCGCACCGCTTACACGGATCCCGAAGCGCTTCAGTTGCCGTTCAAACGAATCCAATCCTTCCAATGATGTGCCGTGATATTGTTCACTTGGGTCCATTTCCTCCAATGCCTGTGTGAAACTTTTGCCTGCGCAGTACAGTCCTTTTTCCAGTGTTACGTTGTCGAATGCCATCATGATCTCCTTTTCAAAATTTATTATATTAAACCCTAAAATTCTTGTTGTCAGCCCGCCTTGTTACACCTTGCACCAGTTGCGAACATATCGGCAAGCTCTTCGCCGCTTTTTCGCGCATCGTGTCATGGAATTTCTTTAGTTGCGGCGTGTCCAGGTTTTTGCACATCGCTTGCAACAACATGCGGTCCACCTCCGGCATGGCGGTTGTTGCCGCTTTCAGTGCTTGCTCCATAAGCTCCGCTCGATACATTCTGCCATCTTGCGCAAGCCGCTCCAGCTCTTGTATATAAGCCGAAGCTGCGCTTTTGCGCTTTTTCAGCACACCGGCGTTTTGCTGTGCCGGCACCGCCACAAATGAAAACTCATATGCATCCGTTGGGTCTTCCAAAATGGCATGGCAGGTTTTGTTGCCATATACCACACCCTTTTTGTGCTCGCACTTGCTGATTGCCTTGCCACAAATCGAGCATTTCACCCGCCGCACTGCACAACCCACGCTCACTTCTTTTTTGATGCCCGCATCAATCTCACCAATCAACGCTTTGTTCCCTTCGCTGCGCGGCAAATACACTTTTGCGCACAGCGCAGCATATTGCCCGTTTTCTTCCATATAGGTGTCATAGATCCGCATCACCTGGTCATGGCTTTTTCCGCTGTGGTCAAACATCCCTGTTTTGCCGATGAACAACTTTTGCAACCCGTGCAGGCACTTGGTTGTGAACCGCTCACCATCGCGGTCAATTTCATTGTCACATAATTTCACGCTGAAGCAATATAGCTCTTCTGTCGTCATCTTCTTGCGTGTGAAGTTGTGGATGAGCACCAGATCTTCAGAGCTGGGCATGCCTGTTTGCATCACATTCACTTGTTCGCCAGATTTTTTGATGTCCACTAAATCTCACCTCCGCTTTTAATTTCGCTCTCAATCCTCGCCGCCTGCGCCCTGGCCAACCGCGCGCGTGACAAATCAATTTCGTCCGCCAGCGTGATGTCCGCCCAATCAAGCGTACAGCGCGATTCTTCGCCCCAACGCGTCAAAATCGTGCGTGCCAGCTGCAAAATCACCGGCTCTAAAATCCTTCTATAACTTTCCAGTTCGCTGGTCAACAAGTCCGCCTGCACTGAACTCATACGCTCCGTGCTTGTCCACGTCAATCCCAGCAAAAATGGCGGCAAACCAGTCTTCGCCACAATTTGCTCCAGCAATTGTCGCACTGGCACCTGGCTGTCAGGCAGTGGCACATCGCCGCCAATTACTGAAATCCGCACATCCCCTGCCGCAATGAAATCCCGCACGCTGTTGCCTTCGCGCATGGCTTTTTCCCATTGTTCGGCAATGACCTTTGTGCGCTCACCCGCGCGTGCCATTTCGCTGGGCTCGTTACCGGGATGATATGTCACCGCAAAGCGCACATTGCCCAGCCGCTCCCAGTTGAGCCCGACCGTGTCCATGATCTGCAAAAACACGCCCGACACAAACGGCAACCCACGCAACAAAGAATTCCCAGTCAATGCCCCCGGCGCCGGGTTAAGCACACTGCAACAAAGCAGCTCCGGGTTGGGTGCCGTGCGCAGTTTTCCCTCTTCTCCTGTGCAAATTTCCACTTCCAGCCCATTTTTTGCACGCCGCAGCGTAATGCCTTCCAGCGGCACATTCCACAATGCTGCCGGCTCACCATCTTCACGCAGCACAAGCTCGCCAATCGCTGTGCCATAGGTCAGCAGTTGCTCAAAATAACTGCTGACAAACGCAGCCACTCCACGCTGTGTTCCACCAATACTTATGGTTTCCAAGCAATCATGCAGGCGTTGTTGCACATCCTCGTCTTCACATTTGATTGTGAAACCTCCCACCAGTCTCACCAGCCGCATCACCGCCGCGTCAATGATCGGCACCGCATCGCGCAAGCTGCGATACAACGGCGCATGTGCTGCCGGGCTACGGGTTTCACCCGCCCGGGCCACATGCTCGCTGTCATGCCAGCCATTGCCCGTGCCGCGCGTCAAATTGCCCATCAACCCCGGGAAGGCTTTGCGACTGACACGCGCTTGCCCATGCCGCGCGATTTGCCCGTCAGGCCTGCCCGCCGGCCCGGGTTTCTTCCATGGTTTTTCTTTTGCCATATGGTCCTCCTATCGTGTAATGCTCCCTGCAAAAAATCCATCCCCTGTTTGTCTGTGCGCCAACTGCGTCATCACAAAATATCGCACATCGTCCATTGCGTGATCATGATCTTTTTTGGGGACATCGCGCCCGCCGCCCGGCTCCCACACATACAGCCCAAATTCGCGTATGCTGTCTTCACAACTTGCATGAAACAACAGCCGTTCTTCGCGCAGCGCATCCGCCACCTTCCGAATCCCCGAAATCACATCGTTTTTTGCAGCCACACAGGTGAACCTTCCGTGGCGGCGTATGCATTCCAAAAAACTTGTTGCACTCGGGTCACACACGATATAGCTGATTTGCTTGTTTCCTGCAAGTTCTTCCAGCGCCCGATAATGTTCTTCGTCTGTGCGCTGCGCACCTTGCGCGCGTGAATCCCAGTAGTATTCACGCAGTCGCAGCCATTTTCCATTGTGTTCCCCCCAAAGCCCAAACGAACTCGGGTTTACTGTGCCATAGTCACATGAAATCACATGCCTTGTGCAGCTTGGTCGTTCATGCGTCACATGTTTGTGTGGGTCAAACATCGGATAAACCAAGCCTTCTGCGCCAACCCATTGCCCTTGCACAAATCGCTTATAAAACGCACCCGAGTATAATACTTTGTAACGCGCCTTGACTTTCGGGCACAAACTTGGGTTGTCGTCCATCATAAAATGCAAGTGGAGTGCGTTTTTCGCCTCGGCCTTTTGCACCCATTCGCGATAAAACCAATGCTGTGGATATTCGGGGTTGCAGTTAAACCACAGTTTCGATTTTTCCATGGAACAACGTGCAATTGCCTGTTCAACAAATGATCGCGGCATCAACGCCACCTCATCAAACAACACGCCCCCCAGCGTCATCCCCTGAATCAACGCCGCTGAGCTTTCGTCCTTCCCGCCAAAATAATACACACGGTTTTTGTGCAGGCCAAACTTAATGTCCACAAAATTATGGCTGATTTTTTCATCGCATTCAAACCCGATGTCCCGAAGCACCGGCAAAAGCGGCGAAACGATATTTCTTTTTAATGAAGAAATCGTTTTGCCACAAATGACAAATGAAGCCCCGTTGAATGCATAGGAAAACCATGCCACAAATGAAATGCACATGCTTAGTGTTTTGCCTGAGCGCACAGCACCGTCACACACAATCGCATCATGCCCTTCTTTGCCGCTGCCCTTAAACCACCAATTAAACACCGAAAGTTGCTTTTTTGAAAACCTTTGAAATTGTACACTGATAATTTCACCTCCTTATTTTCTCAAATCACCATCACTTTTCGATTGACCGCTCAATCGCCTGATAAAACATCCGCACACCATCCGGCACCTGTGCCAATCCGCCAACCTCAATCAGGCACCGCATGGCTTCAAACCGGTCATAGAACTTGATCACCATGCCGCCACCTTTGGGACGATTGATTTCGCTAACATTGAAAAGGTCCAGCTTGTCCAAATCCTCCCAACACGGCTGCTCATCAAAAAACAACAATCGCAGCACATCATTGCATTTTCCAAATGCCAATTTGCGATAGCCTTCCAGCACTTCTTCGCGGTCAATTTTTCTGCCGGGTACGCCTGTTTTTTTCGCCACTGCAAACCCCTCCCCTCACCCTACCTACAAAAACACTTCTTTTTGCGCAAATCACTGCGCAAAATCACCTTGCTCTGAAATTTTCCGTGTTTTTTTCTGTGATTCCCGCGTGTTTTCGAAAAATTTCTCTTCCCTTTTTCAGTAAAGTATGTTACCATATGCTGTAATGAACATTTTATTTTTGTGCACGGGCAATACCTGCCGCAGCCCCATGGCGGCGGCGTTGTTTGCAGCCATGGGCTGCGATGGCTTTGTCGTGCAAAGTGCCGGGTTGGCTGCATGGCCTGGCAGCGCAGCCAGTGAACACGCAATCACCGTCACAGGAATACACGACCATACGTCACAACAAGCCACAGCTGAATTGCTTGAGCAAGCTGATGTGATCATCTGCTTGGCACGCGGCCACGCGCTGCAAATCGCCCCATTTGTGCCACATGAAAAAATACGTGTGCTCGGCGGCGGTGTCGCTGACCCGTTTGGTGGCAGCTTGGGCGATTATCGTGCCTATGCGGCACAAATTCAAGCAGCACTGCCCAGCTTATTGCCGGACATTCGCTGCACCGCAAACATTATTCCTGCGAACCCATCACACATTCCCACCATCGCACAACTCGAGCAAGTCGTTTTTTCGCATGCCGCAAGTGAGTTAAAGCTGCACGAAAAACTTGCGCTTGACACTTGCCATATGCTCACTGCCTTGCTTGACGATGAAATCGTAGGCTTTGTGATCGTTGACGAAATCGCAGGCGAAGCATTCATTGATGACCTGGCGGTGTTCCCGGCTTTTTGGCACCAAGGGGTCGCAAGCAAATTACTTGCCCGGGCCGAGCTCGCTGCCATCTTGCGCGGCTGCACAAAAATGCACCTGGAAGTCCGCGAAAGCAACACACCTGCCCGCAAACTATATGAACAGCGCGGCTATACACAAGTTGGCCGCCGCAAAAACTACTATCAAAACCCCCGTAAAGACGCTATTTTATATACATTGGAGTTTCGCTGAGTGAAAATTTTAGCTTTTGAATCCTCGTGTGACGAAACAGCAGCAGCCGTGGTGGAAAACGGCCGCACGGCACACAGCAACGTGGTTGCAAGCCAGGTGGAACAACACAAAATCTATGGCGGTGTGGTACCCGAAATCGCCGGACGCATACATATTGAAGCAATCAGTGCGGTTGCGCAACAAGCACTTTCCCAGGCAAATTGCAGCCTGAATGACATTGACGCCATCGCCGTCACCCATGCACCCGGGCTTATCGGGGCATTGCTGGTTGGCCTTAATTTCGCAAAAAGCCTCGCCTATGGCAGCAAAAAACCACTCATCCCAGTCCATCACCTGCGGGCACATGTGGCTGCCAATTATCTCACACATGTTGATTTGCAACCACCCTTTCTGTCGCTGGTCGTGTCCGGCGGGCACACAAGTATCATTGAAGTGCTGGACTATACGCATTTTCGCACCGTGGGCAAAACCCGTGATGACGCCGCAGGCGAAGCACTTGACAAAACAGCCCGCATGCTGGGCCTATCCTATCCTGGCGGAGTACACCTAGACATCCTTGGCCAAGGTGGAAGCCACACGGCCTATCAATTCCCCCGCCCGCGCGTGGATGGCTATGACTTTAGCTTCAGCGGGCTGAAGACCGCCGCACTCAATCAAATCAATCAATCCAATATAAACATCAAAGATTTCTCTGCAAGTTTTCAGCATGCCGTTGCAACATATTTGTGCGACAATACAGTTCGGGCCGCACAATCACTGGGCTATCAAAAAATTGCACTGGCAGGCGGTGTATGTGCCAACAGCGTGTTGCGTGCTGAAATAACCCAACGCTGTGACGCGCAAGGTCTTTCGTTGTTTTTACCCGAACCCCGCTGGTGTGGCGACAACGCGGCCATGGTGGGCGCACAGGCTTATTATGAATACCAAGCCGGCATTGTGGCCCCGTTTGATTTGAACGCATTTCCAACTTTAGCCATTGATCAATAAATTTTTTTTAATAAACTGGGAACCCGATGCGCTGTTCACCTGTCTTATAGGCATGAAGGATTTGTCAAATCATTGAAGGGTTTGTCAATGAAGCAAAAAAGAGGAAGTATATTAAAAAAAGGGGAATTTAAAAAATGAAGAAAATTATCGCTGCCGTCACTGCCATCGCTGTCACTGTGTTGGTGTTGCTCAGTGCCATCGCCGCGCCAACCGCCGCTGACCCAAATGCCGCTTTCGCAGCTGAGGTTTTGCGTCTGACCAACGTGGAGCGCGTCGCCAATGGGCTAGTTCCCCTGCATGGGCTGACACACACAAACCTCAATGCCGCCGCACAACTGCGCGCCGTTGAAATCGTAGAGTATTGGTCACACACACGGCCTGATGGCCGCAGCTGGATGAGCGTATTGCCTGAGTTCGGCATTGAATGGAACGCCGTTGGCGAAAACCTCGCCCGTGGGCAAGGCACACCCGAAATGGCTGTGCAAGACTGGATGGCCTCCCCCGGGCACCGCGCAAACATCTTGGACACACGCTTCACGCACATGGGCGTTGGCGTTTATTTCGCGCAAGGTGAATACCATTGGGTTCAAATCTTCCTTTATGACCGCGGCCGCAGCCCAGCTGACCCTGTTGGTGGCAATACCACAACCACAACAACGACAACCACTGCCTCAGCCGAGCCTAATGAGTCAACGACCACAACTGCTGCTTCAACTGAACCCGGTGAGACAACGACTACAACAACGACAACTGCTGCTTCAACTGAACCCGGTGAGACAACGACGACCACAACCGCTGCTTCAACTGAACCCGGTGAGACAACGACGACCACAACTGCTGCTTCAACTGAGCCTGGTGAGACAACGACGACCACAACCGCTGCTTCAACTAAGCCTGATGAGACAACGACGACCACAACCGCTGCTTCAACTGAACCCAGCGAGTCAACAACCACAATGCGGCGCAGCAATCCCATTGAGCGTCCGCGGTTGATTCCCAGCCTGTTGCATATTATTTTTGAAACATTCGGCTTTTTGTTTATGACAGTCGATTCTATCCTCCATGTGATATTTGCCAATGCTGCATATTTGATGTTTGCCGGCGCTGATCTCGTGGCACGCGTGATTTAAGTGGAAACCAGATAGGGGACTTCAGGGGACATGAGGAACATATCTAAATTCTTGGCCTTCATCACCGCAATTGTGATGGTGCTTGCCCTTGCAACGCCCGTGGCAACCGTTGAATACCGCGCCACCACCCCCACTGATGATGTGCTGCGCATTACCAATGAGTTGCGCGCTGCACAAAGCCGCAGTGCCGTCAATGGCAATCACGCAGCATTGCATGCAGCTGCACAGGTGCGCGCGCGTGAAGCAGCCGCCAGTTGGTCGCATACCAGGCCGGATGGCCGCGCGTTTGAAACCGTGCTGAGTGACCATCACGTGCGTGCCCGTGCCGCAACTGAAAACCTTGCCCGCACAAACGGTTATGCCGCAATCAACGCCATTGCTGCCTGGATGGCCTCGCAAGACCATCGCGACAACCTCATGAGCCATGCACACACACACATGGGCATCGGTGTCTATTTTTGCAACACAAACAACCAATATTTCTGGGCACAGCTGTTTATCACAGGCCCCACCTGGTTGGATAATATTTGGTTTGCGTTCGCATCCATCGGGCGGCTCTTGTTCGGCTGGCTCATGTGATGATCAAAGCAAAACACCCTCTGAATTCACAGAGGGTGTTGTTTATACGGTCTATCGCTCCCACAAAAGCACAAATTGTTCCAGGTCTTTCACACTAATGTCCGTTGGCTCTGAGTCTCCTGAATCTCCATCAAATGGTGCAAAATATGCCCGCACAATCGCAACCCGCGCCATCAACTCAAAGTCTCTTCATCAAAATCAAGCTCGCGGCGACACCATGTGCAGTCCCCGCCTGAAAACCGCATCAGCTCACGGTCTAAAACAAACTCACTGCGCCAACTGGGCTGCCTCAGTTCTTGCAAGCGACCAAACAACTCCCATTGCTGTCTTTGTCCGCCAAGCACAACGGCAATTTCTATGTCATACACTCCATCGTCACCCAGTGTGCGGCTAAGTTCCACGCGGTGAAATGACGTCCAAGTCTCAAATGAAAACCCTGGCACATATTCGCCAGTCTCCCAACAGCGCACGTCTTCCACCCGAAACGCCAGCTGTTCCGGGTCAACCACATCAAAGTAAAACGGAAACACCAACGCAACCAGGGTCAATGCCACAAGCACCGCTGCACTCGCCACTGAAATTACTATAATTTTGATACGGCGCAGCTTTCGCTTCACATGGCGCAGAGAGCGCTCCACGTCATAGTTTACATAGCACCGCAATGCGCGCAAACGGCAGTTCGCCAAACATCCACAACGAAAACACTTCTTTCTTGCGGCAATTTGATATCCAGGTGTTCTTCGCAATCGTGCACAGCCAAGCCTTCAGTTCCTGCTTGTCGTCATATCGTTTGAGGGCCTTCAGGGCCTTGAAGAACGTCTCTTCCGTCAGTTCTTCGGCTAAGTAATCATCACCCGTTAATCTTCTTGCATGCGAAAACACCATGGAAAAATATTGCCGATAAATTATTTCAAACTCATCCATGTTGTTCTCCTTTTCGGTGTTTTTTGTATGCACACCTATAAAACGCGCCAAAGTACAATTCGTTACAAAAACACCCGCAGCAATCAAGCCACAGGTGTTTGTGCAAGTCATTATTTTGTTTCCCACGGGAACACATGGCACAACCCCAGTGTGTCACGGATTTCACACAGTTCTTTTTGCACCGCGTCATTCACAGGCACACCGCTGTCGCGGCGTTCCAGCCAAACTTCCCATTCTTTTTCCCCCGCAGTGAAGATGCGCGGCTGGCCCGGGGCCTTGGCAGAGGCACGCAGTTGCCGCATAATATCGCCGGCTGTTTTTTGGAACGATGCAAGCCCCATGAACGCCTCGGTGTCAATCGCAATGAAGAAATGCCCCAGATGGAACGGCACCTGTTTGCCATGCTCCACACCATTGAGCGCATGCAAAAACATCCCCTGCTGCAACGCCGCAGACAACACTTCCACCACCGTGGCATAGCCATAGCCTTTGTATCCCGCAAGCTCTTCGCCAATGCCACCCAATGGGGTCAGTGCTGCCTCCCCTGTGCCGAATTGCTCCAAAATGGCTTGGCTGTCTGTCTTCGCCTGGCCGTCGCGGCCAATCACCTGCCCGGCCGGGGTGTCTTTGCCTGTGCGGGCATAGTATTCCAGCTTGCCACGCTGGGTGATGGACGTTGCACAATCAAGATTAAACGCAAAGTCTTCATCCGTCGGAAATCCGATCGTCAACGGGTTTGTGCCCAGCATGTTTTCCACACCAAACGTTGGCGCAATCGATGGCCGCGCGTTGGTGCCGGTGATGCCAATCATCCCCGCCTTGGCTGCCATAGTGGTGTAATACCCCGCAATGCCATAGTGTGTGGAATTGCGCACCGCCACCATTCCCATGCCATATTCACGGGCTTTGTCAATGGCCAGTTGCATGGCCTTTTTGCCAATCACCTGCCCCATGCCGTCGTTGCCATCCACCACAGCGGTGGTTTTGGTTTCACGCACAATTTCAAACTGCGTCACGGGGTTTTGAATCCCTTGCGCAATGCGGTCCATGTATATCGGTTTAAAACGGTTCACCCCATGCGATTCAATGCCCCGGCGGTCAGATTCCAGCAAAACATCCGCAACAATCACAGCGTCTTCCTGCGGAACGCCAACCCCAACAAACGCATCTGTCACAAATGCTTCCATCAAATCCCATGGCACGATATTTCGGTTATCCACTTTCTTGCCCTCCCATTTTTTTGTTCGCAAATAAAAAAACCTGAACACTTCACCAAGCACAACACTTGGGAGTGGTTCAGGTTTGATTCTTTGGTGGGAG